>OHSK01000190.1_pt1 | contig 40553 bp, 30 predicted proteins | sample 1578701 | NCBI WGS metagenome assembly OHSK01 (sample SAMEA3879503, study PRJEB24766) | human gut metagenome | biome: human-associated habitat; feature: feces | place: USA | collected 1985/1987
GGACTCACGACCTCTTCCTTACCAAGGAAGTGCTCTACCACTGAGCTATCGGGGCATGCTGCGTTATGGCAATCTGAATATCATGGCATGGCTTTGCGTATCGCGCAAGTCCGACTCGCCTTTGCGATTCTCGCGCGCAAGTATGTGAGGCGAAGCGTAACTCATCGTTGTGCGCCGTTTCGAGGTGACGGCACAGACTCCTTGTTGTCTCGATTGATGTCGGCGATGACGGAGCGGAGTTCGGTAAGAAATGCGTCGGCTGCCGGAGTTGGCGGCTGGCTCTTCTTCCAAGCGATGGCCAGATGGGTTTGCATGGGCGGGTCGAGCGGCTGGAACACAAGCCCCGACTCCCACGACGTATCCACGAGACCTTGCGTGCAGATCGCACAACCGTAGCCTTCCTGCACGAAGCAGCTGGCGTTATACAACAGGTTCATCGTGCCGACAATATTGAGTTCTTTGTTGCCTGATTTGTACCAGCCGGAAAGATCACGGCGATTGAGCACGCCTTGGGGGACGATGACCGGCACATCCGCGAGATCCTTGGGATGAATGGATTCGCGCGTGGCGAGCGGGTGGTCGTACCTCATGAGCAGGCCCATCGGATCTCCTGTTGGCAGTGGCAGGAAATCATAACGGCTCATGTCGGTGGGTTGCACAAGCACACCGAAGTCGGCCAGGCCATTGTCAAGCCGTTCAATGATATTCTGCCCATAGTCGTCGTGCAGCCGCACGCGGACTTGCGGATGCTTGTGCCGCAGTCGTGTCATGGCTCGTGCCACGATGCGCATCGCTGCGCTTTGTGCCGCCGCGATATGTACATCGCCGGCGATGTCTTCGTCGGCGGTCATCTCTTTTTGCGTGCGATCGGCGAGCTCGACGATCTCCTGCGCTCGGCGGTACATCAAGCGGCCCTTCTCAGTAAGTTCGAGCGAGCGGGACCGGTTGCCGCGAACGAACAATGTTGCGCCGACCTCGTCTTCCAAATCTTTGATTTGCCGGGAGAGCGCTGGCTGACTGATGCGCAGCGCATCTGCCGCAGCGCTCACGCCTTCCTCCTCGACCACGGCAATGAAGTTACGTAGGATTCGTAGTTTCATGTGTGCCTCCCCGCTTATTTTATATCCGATTATTGCATGTATTCATGTTCTACTTTTGCATTTGTAATACTGTTTGGCTGACTTTACTGTTGAGGCAACAGATGCGGGCGCGACGGTGAATGAAGAATCACAGGGTAGCTTTGAGTAGCTTTCGCCCGCTGCTATCCAATGATTTCAGCGAAAGAACAACGATAATGCTCAGCAATAACGCGGTAGTGGTGTACTTCTCTCGTACTGGAGAGAATTACTCAGTCGGTGAGATCGAAGTCGGTAATACAGCCAAAGTCGCGCAGGTGATTGCCTCGCGAATTGGGGCGCCGACCGTCGAGATTGTGCCAGTCGAACCCTATCCGAATGTGTATGACGAAGCCGTGGCGCAGGCTACGCAAGAGCGTTCTGCGGGAGCTCGGCCGGCGTTCACGCTGGTCGCCGGCGATGGGGCGGATAATCCTGCGGCGATGCTTGACTCGGCTGAGACTATTTACCTCGGCTACCCAATTTGGTGGTCGGATATGCCGATGCCCGTTTACACATTCCTGGAAAGCCGCGATTGGAGCGGTAAAACCATTGCTCCATTCTGCACGCATGAGGGCAGTGGTCTGGCCGATACCGTGGCGTCGATTCGTCGGGTTGTAGTCGGCGCAACTGTTCTCGATGGCATGGAATTGCGCGGTGCCGTCGCGCAGAACGATGTTGATGCCACCGTGCGAGCCGTCGATGGATGGCTCGGATAGCGATGGCGAGGTTTGTTGTCAATCCGGTGACGCATTCAAGCGTCATTGCGGTCTCAGTAGTGGGACGCAACTGCAATGCGGCTTGATTTGCATTTGCGTCCCACGTTGTTGCGTCCCGCAAGCGCAAAATCGACCTTTTTGCAGTTGCGGGACAGTGTGGATTGTTGGAATTCCGCCATTCTTGTGATGAGGTGCTGGGAGGGCTGTGGGACGCAACTGCAAATTGAGCCATATCGCAGTTGCGTCCCACTCTTATGCGGGGTTCTCGATTGCGCTTAACCGCATTGAGCGGCGTATCAAGCGGCGAGCTTGGCCTTGTAGTCTTCGCCCCAGTTCCATAGAGCGTCGATGACGGTTTTGAGGCTATGGCCAGTGTCGGTCAGAGAGTATTCGACGCGCGGCGGCACTTCGGGGTAAACCTCGCGATGCACAAGTCCGTCGGCTTCCATCTGTCGCAGGTTCGAGGTGAGCACCTTCTGCGAGATGTGCCCGATTGAGCGACGTAGTTCACTGAAGCGCTTGGTACCGGTCAGCAGGTCGCGCACGATGAGAATTTTCCATTTGTCGGAAATCAGTGTGAGCGTCGTCTCCACGGGACACGCCGGGAGCGTGTTGACATCGATCATAGCATCACCTCGTGTAATCGTTGGAATCATGCAATAGTTCCTTTTAGGTGACTATAGCACTTTAAAGTACCTTCTTCCCAAAAAGTAAGTACTCCAATATCGTACTGTTTCAACGGCGGAAGCACCAGGTTCCGCCGTTGAAATCAATTAGGCACAGCGTGTAACAAGCGCAATGGATTACTACATAGGAGCCCATCATGACCCAGAACATCGCAGTTATCGCAGCCAACGGCAAGTCCGGCCAGCTCATTGTCAGGGAGGCCGTTGATCGCGGACTTGACGTGACCGCTGTTGTGCGCGGGGAGAACAAAACCGTCGCCCAGCACGCCATCATCAAGGATCTGTTCGACCTGACCGCAGCAGATCTCGCCGGATTCGATGTGGTCGTCGACGCATTCGGCGCATGGACGCCGGAAACCTTCCCGCAGCACTCCACGTCGTTGAAGCATCTCGCGGACGTCCTCTCCAGTGCTGACGCGCGACTGATCGTGGTTGGAGGTGCCGGTAGCCTGTACGTCAACCCGGAGCATACCGTGCAGCTGAGCCAAACCGATGGCTTCCCGGAGGCGTTCCTCCCGCTCGCCACCGCGATGGGGGATTCTCTCGCCGAGCTGCGCGAACGTAGCGACGTGCGTTGGACCTATGTCTCTCCGGCCGCCGACTTCCAGGCCGACGGGCCGCGCACCGGCAAGTATGTGCTGGCCGGTGAGGAGTTCACCGCGAACGAGGCCGGTGAAAGCGCCATTAGCTACGCCGATTATGCGATTGCGATCGTGGACGAAGCGACGGCGGCACCGGAGAATGCGCACGTCAACGAGCGTATTTCCGTGCGTTGGTAAGCGCGTATATGCGGGAAGATATGTGGAAAGCGCTCGCCGAATAAGCAGCACCCCGAAATCAAAACGATTTCGGGGTGCTTGTGCGTGTGGGCAAGATCCCAACCTTCATGGCGACTCAGGCCTGCTGCCGCTTGGGTTTTCGGACTATCGCGCGCTCGCCGTGTCGTCTCGGTTGCCGCGTCCGCGGCGTGTCGTGATGGGGCTTCGCGTCATTCATGGGATAGCTGCGGTGGGGTGGGGATTCGCCATGTGCCGCGCCGGTCCGAGCCGGTGCGTTCGATCAGTTTGGCTTCCTGCATCGCCCGGAACGTGCGCCATACGGTGGTGTAGGACACGTCCAGCGCGACCGCCGCCTGACGGTACGTGATCGCCGGATACGGGGAACCGGAACGCTAAAGGAACCAGAGGGGAAAACAAGAGGGTACAAAAAAGCCGGAAGCCCTAGAAAAAATAAGGGTTCCGGCGAGGGCGGAGGATACGAGATTCGAACTCGTGAGGCTGTTACACCAACACGCTTTCCAAGCGTGCGCCATAGACCACTAGGCGAATCCTCCATGCACTGCAGTGCTTGCTAGAAGTAAGCTCCGTAGGCAACTCGAATAAGCTACCACAGCTTTCGGATAAATGCACATTCAGTGCCGGCTGCGGCGTGTCGCTTTGTGGACAAGGACCACCAATGAGTGCCTGCGCTGATGTGCAGGTCGTTCGTACGGCGTGTGCAACAGGTGATCTCACCGGGGGATGAACCAGTGCAAATCAAAGCGACTCAAGGCAAGTCAGCAAACCCGAGGCAAACCAGAATGAACATGCGCATGCCATCGCGTGAATTATTGCCAGCCTCTTGCCGTGATGCAACATAGTGATTTTAGGCTATGAACCTTGGTGAAACAGTTGGTCATGCAATATGAGGGATGGGGAGTGGCCAGTCGCGGGGAGTTCATAATTCGGGAAGTCTCCCATCTGTGAGCGGGACAATATCGAATATTGAGACAATCTGCGGTAATAATTGATCGAAAAACAGTGCCTAATACCTCTTAAATCCTAAAAAATCAAGACTGTTCCTCAAAAAAGTTTTTCTTTATATTGAGTAGTTGGTTTTTGATTACTTAGCCGCGCAGAGAGAGGGATAGGCATGGTTCGTCGCGCCCAGGCTGCTCTTCGGTCCGTTGAACACACCAGCGTGAGGCAGCTGCGAGTTCTGGCTGCGATTGTATTTCTGTTCGCCATGGTCATCGCCACTGTGGCTCCTGCAGTCACGGCTCCGATGGCCTTCGCCGACAGCAGCACCAGCTCGTCCAGTTCATCAAGCTCGTCCAGCGTTGACTACGCCACCTGGGCCGAAGTCTCCAAGGCGATGGACAAGCAGCTGAACAGCGGTCTTAAGACGTACAAGGATGGCAACACCGCTGGCGCCACCTCCGATTTCATGGGCGCGTACAACAAGATTTACGTGGCCTCCAACTTCACCGCGGTCGTGCACGACACCATTGGCGCGGACAAGCAGCTCGCCCAACAGCAGGCATTCCAAAGCGTTCAGAATCTTTCCTACACGCCTAGCAACGACGATCAACTGGCTCAGCAGATTGATGCGTTGACCGCCGATCTTGACGCCACGGCCCAGCAGCTCGACACCAACGCCGATCTCGCCAAGCCGAAGGCGTACGCCGAAGCGCTGCAGGCGCAGCTGGCCAAAGAGCGCAAGGAGCTCGACGCCAAGAAAAAGAAGAACCCAGGCAAGGGCAATCGTTCATGGACCGACGTGGCCAACGAAATGACCCCGATTCTCGACAATGCATACAAAGCTTACGAAAAGGGTGATGGTGCCAAGGGCGCCACGCTCGTGAACAACGCGTACTACCAGTATTACGAGAAGCTCGGCTTCGAAAAGAACGTGATGAACGCCATCAGCGGCAACCGCGTCTCGCAGGTGGAATACCAGTTCAAGATGTGCCGCAAGTCCATGAACGCCGGCGCATCCCTGAAAGACACCAAGAAGCTGATCGACGACCTCAAGGCCATGCTGATCAAGGACGCCGGCATTCTTGACGGTGGTGCCGCCGATAAGGAAGACGGTTTCACCAAGCTGGTCACCAGCTCCTCCGGCCAGGCGTTCCTCGTGCTTATCCGTGAGGGTCTTGAAGCTCTGCTGGTGGTTGCAGCCATCGTCGCCTACTTGGTCAAGTCCGATAACAAGCGCTTTGTCAAGTGGATTTACTTGGGTGTGCTCGTCGGTCTGCTCGGCGCCGGCTTGGTGGCTGTGATCTTCGTGTTCGCCTTCGGCGGCTCCGGCCCGATTCAGGAGATCATGGAAGGCACCTGCGCACTGATCGCCATGGGCATGCTGCTGTGGACGAGTAACTGGATGCTGAACAAGTCCAGTGTGGAAGCGTGGAACCGTTACATTCGCAAGAAGACCGAGGCTGCTGTGGCTGATGCCGCAGCCGCCGCAAGTGCCGACAACGTGACGCTGAAAACCGTGGTCTCGCTGGCTATGCTGAGCTTCCTCGCCGTGTTCCGTGAAGGCGCTGAAACCGTGATCTTCTACGAGTCCATCTACACGATGAGCCGCGATACTCGCGGTATGTGGATCGGTGGTCTGACCGCCGCGGTGGTGCTTGTCGGCATCTTCCTGCTCTTCCGCTTCACCTCCGTGAAGATTCCGATTGGTCCGTTCTTCCTGGTCACTTCGATTCTGATGTCTGTGCTGGTGGTGGTGTTCGCCGGCGGCGGCGTCCACTCGCTGATCGAGGGCGACTTGCTGCCCGCCTTCTACCTGAACGGTGTGCCGACGAACGATTGGCTTGGCCTCTACCCGTACGTCGAATGCCTAGTGGCGCAGGCCATCGCAGCCGTTGCGGTTATCGCGCTGTTCGTGGTCGGCTTCATCAAGCAGCGCAAGCTGAAGGCGCAGGCTACTGTCGAGGTCCCGGCCGTGAAGGCGTAGCCCGTCTAGCTCGTCCGTTTCCTCCCATAACTGCAGACAACTGACAGACTTGCGGCACGGCCTCGGATCGATGCCAATTCCTCCAGCCCACGCCGCACTTATCTCATAACTGAATAATTGCAATTATCTAAGCGTGAATCCTAATTCACCAGAGATAGAGAAAAGGAATAACAATGATGAAGAACAAGAAACTGGCCGCTCTGCTCGGCCTGCTGCTCGCCGGTTCCATGACCGTGTCCATGGCTGCCTGCGGTTCCACCAACTCCGCATCCGACACTAAGGCTGACTCCTCCTCCCAGTCTTCCGACTCCTCTTCCTCCGATTCTTCCTCCGATTCCGGCGCCGGTTTCGAAGAGGTTCCGGTTGGCCCGTCCGGTACTGCTGAAGAGCAGGATCAGGACGCCGGCCCGCTGACCGTGGGCGCTGTGTACTTCCAGCCGATCGATATGGAGCCGTCTTCCATGGGCCTGAAGGCTGCTGACGCTTCCTTCCACCTCGAGGCCGACATCCATGCCAACCAGAAGGGCACCGAGCTCGGCTACGGCAAGGGCGACTTCGTGCCGGATCTGACCGTGAACTACACCATCATCGATAAGTCCACCGGCAAGGAAGTCGAGGGCGGCACCGCCACCTCCGGTACCTTCATGCAGATGAACGCTTCCGATGGCCCGCACTACGGCGCCAACGTCAAGCTCGACAAGGCTGGCACCTACCAGCTGAAGCTCTCCATCGAATCCCCGGCCTCCAAGGGTTGGATGCTGCACGTTGACCCGGAGACCGGCGTCAAGGGCCACTTCTGGACCGAGCCGATCGAGGTCACCTTCGACAACTGGGATTACACTCCTCGCCAGTGGTGATTGACTAAGCAGAAAGCCCCCTCGTCAGAGGGGGCTTTACGCCGCTTTAGGGAGATAATTCTTAGGACGGTCTAAAACTCCCCTCAGTCCGCTTCGCGGACAGCTCCCCTCAGAGAGGGGAGCCTAAGGTGAACAGAGAAAGGACGCGAATGCTTGAACAATTCGTGGCAGTGATGCCGGGCACTTTGGCCCCCGCATTGCTGGTGATGAGCCTGAGCGTGATGCTCACGGTCGGCGAGGGGCGAGATAAGCCGATAAGCTCGCATTGGCGTCTCATCGGCCTGATCGTCGGTCTGATCGCCGCCATCGTATTCGCCGGCCTGCGCGCCTCGGCCGTGATCAATCAGCGCACGTTCGTCAACTACCCGGTGTTGTGGTGCGCGATCATTGCCGACATCCTGACCATCGTCGTGGTGGTGTTCGCACGCCGCATCACCACCAATTGGCAGCAGCACAAGGTGTTCATGCACATCGCTAACGCCGTGGCCGCCATCGACATCGCACTCACCCTGTTCTACGCGCTGCCGGACGTGATTCTGCAGCTCACCATCTGGGTGGAACCAGGGGAGACCGCATTCACTTCGGCCATGCTGCTGCGCGCTCTTGGTTTCCTGCTTGGCGTGGCCATGTCCATTATTGTGGCCGCCATCTTCCGCACGATGCGCACCACTGCCGTGCGCTGGGCGTTCACCGTGGCCGTCGCGGCCATGATGGTGATTCTGCTGATTCAACACTTCACTGGTCTTGCCCAGATTCTGCAGGCGCGAGGCTTCCCGATGAACCATACGATGTTCGTGGCGCTGGCTTGGTCCATCAACCAGAACTCCACGATGATTATGGCGCAGGCGCTGGTGTTCCTGATTCCCGCCGTGGCCTCCATCGTGGCCGGTTTCCGTATGAAAACCCATGATGTGCCGGGAGCCAACGAGGCCACGTTGCGCCGGCATAAGGTATTCCGCCGCCACGCCATCGCCGCTGCCGTGTGGAGCCTTATCGCAGCCATCGGCGTCACAGCAACCCTGACCGTGGGCGTTGCCGCGACCCATCAGACCATCACCCTTTCGCCGCCGGAAGCCTACTCGCTCAAGGACGGCGTGGCCACCATCCCCTTCAGCCAGGTCGAGGACGGCCACCTGCACCGCTTCGAATACAAGGCCAAGGACGGCACCGTCATGCGCTTCATCATCATCCGAAAGAACGGTGGCGCGTACGGCATCGGCCTGGACGCCTGCGAGAACTGCGGCGACGCTGGCTACTACGAGAAGGACGGCAAGATCATCTGCAAGAAGTGCGAGGTGGCCATCAACCTGGCGACCATCGGCTTCAAGGGTGGCTGCAACCCGATACCATTCCCGTACAAGACCGGCCACGGCAAGATCACCATTCAAACTACGGATCTGGACGCGCTGAGCGCCCACTTCCGGTGAGTCAGGCAGGAGACAAGAATCATGTTCTTTCTGCGCATGATTACTCGCTCGTTCACCCGACAGCTGCGCCGGCGCCTGCTTATCGCGCTGACCGTATGCCTGTCGGCGACCGTGTCCGTATCGATGCTGGGCGTCGTGTTCGACGTGGGCGACAAGCTCAACGCCGAGCTGTCCACCTACGGTTCGAACATCACCGTGCAGCCCAAGGCGGATGCGGTCGTTTCCGACCTGTACAACACCGAGTCGGGCGGCGCGACGTCCACCAGCGACCCGACCGCTTTTCTGAAGGAGTCGGACGCGGCCAAGATCAAGACGATCTTCTGGTCGTTCAACATCACCAGCTTCGCGCCGCAGCTCAACATCCACGCCACGGTGAACGGTACCAACGTGCCGGTCGTCGGCACGTGGTTCAACAAGAACCTCAAGATCTCCACCGGCGAGACTACCGTCGTGGGCGTGGAAGGCATGCGCTCGTGGTGGCAGCTGGACGGCAAGTGGCCCAAAGACGATTCCGACCAGGGCGTGATCGGCAAGACGCTGGCCTCCGAACTCGGCGTGACCACCGGCGACACCATCACCCTCAACAAAACCACCGCCTCAGGCAAGAAGAACGAGCAGAAAATCAAGCTCACCGGTGTCTACGATTCCGGCGACGAGGACAACGGCTCGCTCTACATCGCCTCCTCCACGGCCCAGGTACTCGCCGACCTGCCCGATTCGGTCGACAAAATCGAGGTCAAGGCCCTGACCACGCCGGAGAACGACCTCGCGCGCAAGGCGTCGAAGAATCCGAACGCGCTCACGCAGGACGAGTGGGAGACGTGGTATTGCACCGCGTATCCGTCGTCGATCGCGTACCAGATCGAAGAGGTGCTGCCGGGCGCGGTGGCCAAGCAGGTGCGTCAGGTGGCCGCGTTGCAGGGCAATGTGCTGCAAAAGACGCAGGCCGTGATGATTCTGATGACCGTGCTGAGCCTGATCGCCGCAGCCGTGGCCGTGGCCAACCTGATGGTCGCCTCGATCGGCGAACGGTCGGGCGAGCTGGCGTTGCTCAAGGCGCTCGGTGCCACCGATGCCGCAGTATCCCGCCTGATGCTGGCCGAAACGGCGGCAATCTCGCTGCTGGGCGCGATTGTGGGCGCGCTGCTCGGTTCCGGCGTGGCCCAGCTGATAGGCCGGGTGGTGTTCGGTTCCGGCATTACGATGCGGCCGATGGTGTTCGTGCTGGTGTTCGTGCTGCTGGCTGTCACCGTGCTGCTGGCGTCCGCCTCATCGATTCGTTCGATTCTGAATCTCAAGCCCGCGGAGGTGCTCCATGGTCGCTGAGTTTATCTACGTAGGTGTGGAAGGAGGGAACCGATGACCAACACCGGTATGTTCTTCAGAATGCTGTTCAGCGCCGTGTTCCGTCGGCGTTCGCGCGCGGTGATGGCTGTGGTGGCGTCGCTGGTCGGCGCAGCCACACTGTTCTGTCTGGCGATGATCTGCCTCGCCGTGCCGCAGCAGATGAACGAGGAGATGCGTGCGTACGGCGCGAACCTGATTGTCACGCCCACCGAATCGACCAATGCTGACGGCAAGGCCGGCATCGACAAGGCGATGGTGCAGCACACCACTGAAATGGTCAAGGCCAAGGGTTCCGCGAAATACGCCACCTACCGCTACGAGAACGTGCGCGTCAACGCCTCGCCGTACGTGATGGCCGGCGTGAATGCGGCGCAGGTCAAGAACCTCAACCATCACTGGGTGGTCGACGGCTCGTGGCCGACCGACGGCAAGGTGCTGGTCGGACGCGACATCGCCGACGCCATCGGCCTGAGAATCGGCTCCGCCATCACCATCGGCTACCGTGCATCCGATAACGCCAGCACCAACGGCACTTCGTCGAACTCCTCGATCGACCAGCAAACCAAAGACGGCCGTGTCTCCAGTGACATCATGGACACCTCCGGTACCGAATTCCGCGTGGCCGGCATCGTGGACACCGGCGGCAGCGAAGACTCGATCATCTACGCCACCAACGCCGACGTCAACAAGCTCACCGGCATCACGCGCGGCGTGGACGTCATCGAGTATTCGGCCGGCGCCAGCGACCTCGCAGGCCTGGTGTCCAGCATCAACGACATGACCTCCATGCACGTCAAGGCACAGCAGGTCACCAAGATCACCGCCTCCGACACCCGCATCATCACCATGCTGCAGACGCTGTTCTGGATCGTCTCGCTGGTGGTGCTGGTGCTGACGCTCGTCGGCGTCGGCACCACAATCAGCTCGATCGTCTCGCAGCGACGCAACGAGATTGGCCTGCGCAAGGCCCTCGGTGCTAGCTCGCGTGCCATCGGCACCGAGTTCTACATCGAATCGTCGCTCTACGGCCTGATTGGCGGCCTCATCGGCACCGCAATCGGCTACGGACTCGCCAGTTGGCTGTGCGTGGCGGTGTTCGAACGCTCCATCGTATTCAACTGGTGGCTGGCCCTGATTTCCGTGCTGTTCAGCGCGCTGGTCGCCATCGTCGCCTCCATCCCGCCCGTCCACCGCGCCACCCGCATCGACCCCGCCGTCGTGCTTCGCGAAGAATAAAGAAAGAGAAACGTCATGCTACTTGAACTCGACCACATCTCGAAGATCTACGGCGACCTGCGTGCCGTGGACGACCTCAATCTGACCGTGCCGGAAGGCGAATGGCTCGCCATCGTCGGCTCCTCCGGCTCAGGCAAGACCACGCTGATGAACATGATTGGCTGCATGGACACGCCCTCCAAGGGCTCCGTGAAGCTGGAAGGCCGCAAGCTGGAGGACCTGAACGCCACGCAGCTGGCCGACGTGCGCAAGAACCTCATCGGACTGGTGTTCCAGAAGTTCTATCTGGTGCCGCACCTGACCGCCGTGGAAAACGTGATGGTGGCCCAGTACTACCATTCGGTGGTCGATGAGAAGCAGGCCATGGAGGCGCTGGAAAAGGTCGGCCTGAAGGACCGCGCCCACCACCTGCCCGGCCAGCTCTCCGGCGGCGAGCAGCAGCGCGTGTGCGTGGCCCGCGCGCTGATCAACGACCCGAAGCTGATTCTGGCCGATGAGCCCACCGGCAACCTCGACGAGAAGAACGAGAAAATCGTGCTCGACCTGTTCCGCAAGCTGCACGAGCAGGGCACCACGATTATCGTGGTCACCCACGATGCGCTGGTCGCCAGCTGCGCGCAGCGCGAGATCATGCTCAACCATGGCGTGCTCGTCGGTGAGAAGTGGAATGACGAGGATGCGCGCAAGGCCTACGAGGCGGCCGGCGGCAAGCCCGCCTCCACGGGTGCACAGGTCGAGGGCGCGCAGAACGGCGAGACCGCCATTGGTTTCACTGACCCCACCAAGGCCGCGAAAACCGGCGGCGAGGAGTAGGGCCGTCAGGGGCATCGAGCAGTATGTGAGGAATACATGGCAAGCTGATGGTCTCTCCCCCAGTCAGCTTCGCTGACAGCCCCCCTCGTCAGAGGGGGGCTTAAGGAGCGTGAATATGACCGAAAAGAGTACGTTGAAGAAATCCGCGACATTGGCGGCGGCCGGACTGGTCGTGGCTGGCGCGCTGCTGGCCGGATGCGGCGAATCCAAGGCCGCGCCGATGGACGATGCGTACGCCGGCAACTCGGGCGAGACCGAGAAGTCGCAGGAAGAGCAGTCGCAATCCCAGTCGAACGGCTCCGATAGCTCCGACGGCTCCGATTCCAGCTCGTCGCACAACGACCCGTCCACCACCACGTCCGACAAGAAGGACACCGGCAACTACAAGGACGGCAACTACTCGATCAACGGCCAGTACGGCCCGGTAGGCGAGGATTCCATCGACGTCCATCTGACCATCAAGGACGGCAACGTCGAGACCGTCAATATCATTGGGCACCCGTTCACCACGATTTCCAAGAACCATCAGGACGACTTCGCCAAAGCCATTAACGGCGTGGTGGACGGCAAACCTCTGAAGGGTCTCAAAGTGGACAAGGTCGCCGGCGCCAGCTGGACCTCCGACGCCTTCAACAAAGCCCTCGAAGTCGCCCGCCAGGAGGCTTCGATTCAGGAGTAAGACCGCTACTTCAGCAATGCTGGCCACAGCAGATCGGCCATGCGCGAGGCCCAGGCGGTGTCGTCGTCCATTGCTTTGCCCTCGATGGCCTCATACGCCACCAAAGATCCGATAATCGTGGACAACAGCAACTTCTCGTCAACGTCCTCGCGAAACACGCCCTGCGCGACTCCCTGCTTGAGGAACGCCCCCACACGCTCCAGCCACGGGGTCACCACTTGGTCGACGATGTGCTGGAAGAACTCGGCCTCGCTGGACAATACAATGCCCACGCGCTTGACGTCGATGTCGTTGTCGCGCACCCAATCGACCAATCGCTGCAATAGTTGCGTGAAATGCTCACGCGTGGGGCTGGGCACTGGGTCGGAATCCGGGATGGCCAGATACATCGCGCTGATCTCGTGCAGCAGCTCGTCGGCATTATGATATCGGCGGTAAATCGTGGTTTTGGCCACACCGGAGCGCCGGGCCACCTCCTCGATGGTCACGCCGCTGATGCCGCGGTCCACCGCAATCTGCAGCGTGGCTCGCATGAGCTTGCGATCCGTCGCCTCGCGCGTGCGCTCACCGCGCGGTGTCGCCGTCGTATCTGTCATCTCCGTCATCTCTTCTCTTCGAAATATGCTCCCGTACGCTCCCGCTGGCGAGAGCTGGCTGGCAAAGCCAGACTGAGGGTGGTAAGTCCATGCCGTTTGTAGGCAACTCCCGGATAATACCTACTAGCTCAGCACTTTAGTGCTCTCGACTTGGGCTACATACCACTGGTTGAACCGCACCAGTGGCTTCCTGAGCAACAGCCCAAGCAACAGTAGCGGCGGCACGAATGCCAGCAGCATTCCGGCGGCCCGCCAGTAATCCATGTCGTAGATGCCGGCGATGGCCGCACGCATCATCGTCACCGCATGGGTGAGCGGCAAGAGCGGACTGACTTTGGCGATGAAGTCGGGCAACATCTGCACCGGGTAGGCAGCGTTCGCACCCGAAATCTGCACGATGAGCATAAGCACGCCGATTGCCTTACCCACATTGCCGAAACTCACCACCATCGTATAGGTGAAGAACGAGAACACCAGCGAGGCCAGCCATCCAGACAACATAAACAGCAGCGGATGCACGGCCTGCACGCGCAGGAACAGCAGATCGCCACCGAGCGACACCGTGGATTGCAGCAGCGCAATCAGCGCGAACACCCCGTAATGCCCAAGGAAGAGCCGATGCGGCCGCGGATCGCCCAATGCTTTGCGCGTCCGGCGAGACACGGTGGTTTTCAGCGTCACCACCATCAGCAGCGCGCCCACCCACAGCGGCAGCAGCGTGTAGAACGGTGCCATCGACGAACCGAAATTCGCCACCGGGAATACGGCCTTGCGCCTGAGCTGCACCGGTGCGGCCAACGTACTGGCCAGCGTTTCGGGATCATTGCCCAGCACCTCTTTGACCATGCCCATATCGCCACTGTTTAGTGCGTCGCTCAGTGTGCTGTTGAACGAAGCCAGTTCGGCGCCGGCGGAACGCAGTTTGCCGGACACCTTGTCCAAGGTAGTGCGAGCGTCGCTGAGCATATCGCTGGCGTCGTCGGAAGTCCCTTTCAGGTCGCCGAGCGTGGAGTCCAACTGGGTGGCGCCGGAACTCAGTATGCCGGAGGCGTCAGCGACGGTGGACGACAGGGAGTCGATTTGCGGTTTCACCGTGGCCGAGAAATCTGACTTGATATTGGCAATACTGTTCTGCGCTTGATCAGCCAGATTCTTGACCTGCGCATGCTGATCCTGCGCGTCCTGATTGCCTTGGCGAATATCGGTCGCCGCCGTATTCAGCGCTTGCCGCAGCCTGTTTTGTCGTGCGATTGAACGGTCGATCGCCGTGATGATGGATGAGTCGTTGCCCAGTATGCCGGCCAACGTGTTGCGAATTTCAGTGTATTTCTCCGTCTGCTTGCCAATGGCCGTGGCTTGACGGTCCAATTCGTCGGCGACCGTGGTGGCACCATCATTCGCGTCGGAATACAGCTTGTCTATGGAATCGGACACCGCGCCGAAACTGGAGGCGCTCGCGTCCAGTGCGCTGCTCATCGCGTCAGCGGTGGTGCCCAGGGCTCCGGCCACGTCGGTGACTTCCTGTTTGGCGCTGGCAAGATCCTTGCCGCCTTGTTTGGCGGCAGAGGAAACCTGAGTGATTAGTGAGTTCGAGGTGTCGAGCAAGGCGCCGGCCGTATCGGTCAATGCGCTGTATGTGCCAAGCAGATCCGCAGTATCGTCAAGCTGTGTGGCGAAATTGGCGATGTTGGCGTTGAAGGTATTCAGTTGCTCTTTGGCCTCGGGCTTGGACAGCTGATCGGCCAGCGAAGACGCGATTTCCAGCCCGGCCGAAGTGATGGTCTTAGCGAACGTGGTGTTGATTTCCGCCGCAACCTCATCCGTGCCCTCGTTGAGCAGATTCGGTGCCAGCGCGTTCTTCTTCTCGTTGCGGTAATAGGTCAGTTCGGCATGCTGCACGTCGTCGGAGAAGAAGGTCATCATGTCTTTGCTGAACGACTTCGGAATTACGATGGCCGCGTAGTATTTGCCGGATCGTGCGCCCTCGACGGCATCGGCTTTGGACGTGATCGTCCAATCGAGCTGACTGTTGGCGCGCAGCGCGTTCACCACCTGATCGCCGACCGTGACTTTCACCGGGATCAGGTCGGAACGATACCCCTCATCCACATTCGCCACCGCGAATTTCAGGTTCTTCATATTCGAGAACGGGTCCCAGCATGCGGCCACGTTGAACCAGGTGAACAGGCCGGGAATCATCACCAAGCCGATCACGATGATGATGGAGACCACGTTGCTGGTCAGGCGTTTGATGTCGCCGGTAAACAGTTTCCACATGGTGTTCATCGTGCGTGCCTGCCTTCCTTGGTCGGCGGAATAGTGGGGATGATTGCGGTAACAGCGGCGCTCGGGTCCGCTTCTTCGTGGCGTTCGGCGGAGGTGTCGCGACGCTTGGCCTTATGCCCGTACAGCATGGCGCGGATCGACTCGTCGGAGAGGCTGCCGAGCTCGGTTTGGCGGCGGATGGAATCGCGCATGAATTCCACGACCATCAGGAAGCCCATGATGATGAGCACCCATGCCAGCCATGTGCCCATGACTACGATTTTCTCGCTGGTGGTCAGCGCAAACACGATAATGAGCGCGGCCGGCACCACGAATCCGGCAATAAGCGCACCCAGCAGCAGCCGGGGATAACGGTAGGCGAATTTGGCGGCCCGACGTTCGATGGCATGACGGTATTCGTCGTGGTCGGCCAGTGCTGCAATGGCCTGAGTGACACGGTATTCGCTGCCGGGCAGATGCACCGGCTCGCCGATAATCATGTCGCTTTCCTTGATTTCCCGCGCGAACAGGCGGTTGAGATTGGCCAGTTTCGGCCGGGCGCCGAGGCCAAGCGCAAAGGCCAGAACCACGAAAACCAGCAATTTGCCGATATAGGCGAACCAGAGGCCGTCGTAGAAGCCGCCGATGGTTTCACGCATCGCGTCAATCGAATAGGTGAACGGCAGCAGCGGGTAGATGGCGCGGAAGAACGCGGGCACCATTTCAATCGGGTACAGGCCGGAGGCGCCCGGCACCTGCAGAATGACCAGCGCCACGCATACGCCTTTGCCCACGTGCATGAACGTGGTGGAGAGGGCGAAAATCACCGACATATACACCAGTGAGGTGATGACGCAGGTGAGCAGAAACACTGGGGCGCTCGCGCATTGAATGCCGATGACAAGATCGCCGATGGCCGTGACCAGGCCTTGGACGGCAGCCAGCGTGGCCAGTAGCAGGAAGCGACCGAGATAGCCTTGGGTTGGTGTGAGATCGTCGATGCCCTCATCATCGGTTTCGAGTTTGGGAATGACCACGAGCACGAACGCGCCCACCCACAAAGACAGGGTGGTGAACAGCGGTGCCATGCCGGAACCATAGGAGGCGACCGGATAGACGGCCTGTTCGCTGATAACAGTGGGGGAGAGCATGAAGTCGGCGATTGTGGCGGCATCCAGTTTGCCGTCGGTGCCGATCAGGGAACTGAGTGAACTGGAGATGCTCAGGGCTTTGATGTCGGTGACCAGCGTATCGAGCTTGGTTTGTACGCCGGCCAGCGCCTTATCGGTGTCGCGCAGCGCGGTCACCGTGGTGGAGGCTGCTTTGTCGAGTTGGTCGAGGGTATGCTTCGACTGATCGATGAGTGAGCCTTGCGACGTGATGCCGGTCGACAGAGTGCTGGCGGTCGAGCTGAGGGCGTTGAGACCGGTGTTGAGCTGAGGAATGGCGCCGGAGGTGATGGTGCCGCGAGCGGTATTGGCCTCGCGCACCGTGGTTTGGGTGGCGGTATTGAGATGCTGCGCCAATCCGGCGGTGTCTGTGGAGGCATTGCCGATAGTGGTGTTCAGGCTATCGAGGTTGCCCAGTGCGCCGGCAAGCTCGCTATTGCGGCTTTCCAGTGTGGCAATGGCGGATTGCAGCGGTTCTCGATTGGCGTTCGGCAGCCCTTTGAGTTGGTCGATGATGTCGGCGTTCGCTTGGTTGATGTCTTCCGCCGTATTGATCAGTCCGCCTACCTGCTGATTGGCGGCGCTGATGGTTCCGGTTACCGTGCCCACGCTTTGGTTGGCCTGTGCTGCGGCTTGGCTCAGCAGGCTTGAGCCTTGGTCAAGCGCTTCGGACGTGGAGGTGACGAAGCCGTTCAGACTGGTCTGGGTAGTGCCGATCAGGGTGGAGACGCCGGCCAGACCTTCTGCAGTGTCGATGCCAAGTGTGCGCGCGTCGTCCAGCGCCTGACGTGCGGTGCGTGTCTGCTCTGGGGTGTCGGTGAGTTTGGTGGTGAGCTTGGCGATGGTGCTGCGTGTGTGCTGCACATCGTCGGAGGCCTTGGCAAGGGCCGTGAGGGCCTTGGCTTTGGTGGTGTCTTCGGTACTGATGGCTTTGCCGTCAACCGTATTGATGACTTCGGTAAGTACTTCGGATACGGTGGAGACGAATGTGGAATTGACCGTGCGGTCCACAGTGGACGCGCCGACGTCGGTGACTTTGGGGGCGATGGCGCTGGCTTTTTCGTTGACGTAATACTCCAGAGTGGGCCGACTCTTGCCGCCGGTCACCACGCCGGCGAGATCGTCGGAAAAGTCTTTGGGAATGATGATGGCTGCGTATGCCTTGCCGGATTCCACTTGGTCCATGGCCTCGGCTTCGGTGACGAAGGTCCAGCCGAGCTGGTCGTTGCTTCTCATCTGCTTGACGATTTGATCGCCGAGGTTCTGCTTGCCGATGAGCGCGTTGTCGGTGCCGTCGTCATTGTTGGCGATGGCGACGGTGATGCCTTTGGTATTGCCGTACGGGTCCCAGAAGCCGACGATGTTGTACCACGAATACAGTGGCGGGATGAACACCATGCCGAACAGGATCACCCATGCGGCCGGCACCTTGAACAGGCGCAGGAAGTCGCGTCTGAGGACCTTGAAGATATTGCCCACTGATACCTCCGGAGCTTGGTGTTGCTTGGTTGCTACGTTTTCCGTAGCGATACGTTAATCGTAGCGCTACGTTTGTAGTAGCGTAATACGGCTGCCGGAGATTAATGGGGTGATTGATGATGTTTTTGGCGGAATAACGCTGCTGCCCAGCGGCTTATCGTGTGTCGCTGGGCAGAGCGAAAGGCGTTCTGGAACTTATTGACAAGATTTCTGGATGGTTTTTGGACGTTTCCTGAACGCGATGGATAGGCTCGGTGCTCGGCAATGTAGACAGACATGTACCGACCGCCCATCAAGTTCAGCAAAACCGCAATCGGGTGATAGGGTGAGGGGACGCTATGTGGGGAGGAAACCATGGTTGAATTCAAGGACGATGGCACGGCCACTACCCCCGGCAAGCTGCGGGAGAACCGTGACGCCGAGTCCGCAGTCGTGGCCGATCTGGTGGCCGTCGAACTGGACGACGCCGGCTTGAACCTGAACGCCAAGCGATTACCGATTCTGGCGCGCATCTATGGCGCGGTCGTGCTGCTGGACGGACTCGCCACATTGCCGATTATGGTGATTTCCATCCTCTATGCCGTGCGCGAGATTCTGGATGGTCATGTGCACGTCGATGCGATGAGCCTGACCTTCATCCTGTCCGCGATTCATGCGGTGGTGCTGGTAGTCAGTGCCGCATGCCTGATTGTGCTCGGCGTGATGCTGCTGCGCAATCATCGCCGGTATGCCGCGCGCTGGACCTACGTGCTGATGCCGTTGACGTTGGCCGACGGCATGCTGTCGCTGGCCCTGACCGGCCTTGGCTTCAACCTGCTGCTGCCGCTGATTCAGATGATTATTCTCGTCGTGATTTCGGTGACCGCCGATCCCTCCCTGAGCGAGGAACGCCGTCTGCGGCGCGCGCTCAGGCGTATGGACGATCGCGATGATTATGAATCGGCTGTGGCGGCCGGCATGCTAGGCCGCGACCAGTCCGGCAAGGGCTATATTGCGCTGGACTTTTTCAATATCTTCTGGCTGTTTACCATCGCTTCGGTGGGTGGCCTGATTGTGGAGACGATCTACCATATGGCGCTGTATAACGGTGAACTTCAGGACCGCGCTGGTTTGCTGTGGGGCCCGTTCTCGCCGATTTACGGCTGTGGTGCGGTATTGGTAACCGTGTGCCTGAATCGTCTGTGGAAGGCGAATCCGTTCTTGATTTTCTGCGCTTCGGCGGTGATCGGCGGCGCGTTCGAATATTGCACCAGCTGGTTCATGGAAGCGGCGTTTGGTATTACCGCGTGGGATTACACCGGCCGTTGGCTGTCCATCGACGGACGTACTTCGGGCCAATTCATGTTCTTCTGGGGACTGATTGGTGTGGTGTGGGTCAAGTGGCTGTTACCGCGACTGCTGGCTCTGATTAATCGCATTCCATGGAAAGTGCGGTATTCGCTGACTGCGATATGCACGGTGCTGATGGTGATCGACATTGCCTTCACGCTGATGGCCTTGGATTGCTGGTATGGGCGCATGGCCGGCCAGCCGCAGGATTCACCGGTCGCGATGTGGTTCAGCGAACGCTACAGCGACGCTTACATGGCCAATCGCTTCCAGACCATGCATATCGACCCTTCCAAGGCCGGGCGTATGTGAATGGCCGGCAAGTAATTACGCTTCGCGGGCAGAAGGTGCGTAGAACCTAAGACAGCCCTCGCGTGTGGGTGGTAAGCGGGATACACTTTCAAGCGTTGAAGGAATGATTCCCTCCGCTGATGCGCTGTTTTGTGACGCGCGTGATGACGATGGGACAATCAAACGAAAGGCAAGGCACATGGCCGAAGCTACAGCAAACATTGGTGTGATTGGACTGGCCACGATGGGCTCCAATCTGGCGCGTAATCTGGCGCACCATGGCAACACGGTGGCGTTGTTCAACCGCCACTACTCGCGTACCGAGAAGCTCATGAACGAGCATGGCACCGAAGGCAACTTCGTGCCGGCCGAAACGCTCGAGGAATTCGCCGCGTCCCTGAAGCGTCCGCGTACCGCCATCATCATGGTCAAGGCCGGTGCTCCGACCGACGCGACCATCGCGCAGCTGGAAGAGGTGTTCGAACCGGGCGACATCATCGTCGACGGTGGCAACTCCTTCTTCAAGGACACCATCAAGCGTGAGAAGGAAGTACGTGCCAAGGGCTTCCACTTCGTGGGTTGCGGCGTGTCCGGTGGTGAGGAAGGCGCGCTCAACGGCCCGTCTCTGATGCCCGGTGGCACTGCGGAATCCTGGAAGACCTTGGGCCCGATTCTTCAGTCCATCGCCGCCAAGGTGAACGGCGAACCGTGCGTGACCCACATCGGCACCGATGGTGCCGGCCACTTTGTCAAGATGGTGCACAACGGCATCGAGTATGCCGATATGCAGGTGATTGGTGAGGCGTATGACATTCTGCGCCGTGGACTCGGCATGGATGCCGAGGAGATTGGCGACGTGTTCGCTGAATGGAACAAGGGCGACCTTGACTCCTACCTGATCGAGATCACCGCTGAGATTCTGCACCACAAGGATGCCGAGACCGGCAAGCCGTTCGTGGACGTGGTCGTGGATCATGCCGGCATGAAGGGTACTGGTACGTGGACCGTGCAGACTGGTCTGGAATGTGGTTCTCCTGTGGCTGCCATCGGTGAAGCCGTGTTCGCTCGTGCACTGTCTTCGCACGGTGAGCTGCGTGAAGACGCTCAGAAGGAAGGTCTGGCTGGACCGAACAAGACCATCGATCTGGCCGGAGAAGACAAGGCCGCGTTCGTCGAGGACGTGCGCAAGGCTCTGTTCGCTTCCAAGGTCGTGGCCTATGCTCAGGGCCTGAACGAGATTCAGGACGGTGCCAAGGAATACGGCTGGGATATCAACCTGTCCGAAGTGGCCCGCATTTGGCGTGGCGGCTGCATTATTCGCGCCCAGTTCCTGCTCGACCGCATCACCGAGGCCTTCAGGGGCGATAACCCGCCGGCTTCCCTGCTGTTCGATCCGTACTTCGAGAAGATCATCGGCGAATCGCAGGATGCATGGCGTCGCGTGATCGTTCGCGCGGTGGAGGCCGGCATCCCGACCCCGGTGTTCTCCAGCTCCCTGGCGTACTACGATGGTCTGCGCTCCAAGCGCCTGCCTACCGCTCTGACCCAGTCCCAGCGTGACTTCTTCGGTGCCCACACCTACGGTCGCGTAGACAAGCCCGGCGTGTTCCACACGCTGTGGGCTGAAGAAGGCAAGCCTGAAATCGAGGCGTAGCCTCGTGATTTCAGGTTTAGGACAGCCCTGTGGGCTGTCCGGCCTTCTTCAGGCTCGGCGATAGCCGAGCTGAGAAAACAGCAAGTCCGAGATCGAGGCGTAGCCTCGCGATCTCGGGCTTAGGGGAGCCCGGTGGGCTCCCCGGCCCTCTTCGGAGCGAGGCGGCTATGCCGCCGAGCCAACACTGAGCCTCGCCGCAGGCGAGTCCCTAATTGCAGGGGCCGGCGGCGAAGAGGGCAAGTCCGAGATTGAGGCGTAGCCATAGACGAATTAAGCCCCCTCATCAGAGGGGGCTTAATTCACTCACAACTCGGTGACGGTTTCTTCGGTGGAGAACCAGATGAACTCGTCCACTCCGTTGGCGTAGGAGGACGGGTAATCCGGTTTGTTGGGCTGCTCGAAGACATGGGCCAGCGATTCGGCTTTGCCGGCACCGGCGGCGAAGAACCACGTATGGCGTGAACGCGCGATGAGCGGCGCGGTCAATGAAACACGCAGCGGCGGCATCTTGGGGGAGTGGTTCACACTCACGGTGAGCCTATCAGTAACCTTGACCTCATCATGACCAGGGAACAGCGACGCATAGTGACCGTCCGGTCCCATGCCGAGAATCATCAGATCGATTACCGGTTCCGGCCCCAATTCATTCACCAACTCGCGCTCATAGTCGCTCGCGACATCGTCCAGCAACGCATCATTCGCGGCATCGGCGGCGGCGCGAACGGAAGCATCATCGCTGTCGGCCTGATCCATCACATCGGCGATGTCATCGGCTGAACGGGTATCGGCCGCCATCTCATGAATATTCGACTCAGGCAGCTTGCCATCTGCCACCAGCTGGTCAAGCAGCAGGCGACGGGCCTCCAAAGCATTGCGATCGGTGTCGTAAGCCGGCACAAAACGTTCGTCGCTCCACCAGAAATGCACGCGCGACCAATCAATCGCGTCAGCCAGCGGATCGTTCAGCACCAAGCCCAGCGGCTGCGCGGCCGAACCGCCAGACAGCGCCACATCCACACGCGTGCGATGCGTGCCATCAGGCAATCGTTCGGCGAGCAAATCGAGTAGCGCCAAGACAAAACGTTGCGCGCCAGCCTGAATCATCAGATCTTTATTCGGATACACAATGAGTTTTCGAGTTGCCATGTATGGTCCTTGTATGGGGTATGTGTCGTACTTTGCAATGTGGATTGTGTTGTCAGTTGACAACACAATCCACATTGTGCGACATCGCATATGTCGCTTTATTACTCCGCGGGCATGAGCTTCGGCATCGCATGAGGTAGGAAACGATGAGCAACGGCGTTGGCATGGCTCGGCCACAATTGCCGAACTCATTCCAACGCCGCTGTGGCAACGGGTTCTACCGACTTCAGTGACGAATCAGATCCCAGCCTTCGTTGATGACCTCGGCGTAGATCTCATCGGGATCGATGCGACGCAGTTCCTCGGTCAGGCAGTCCTCGATGGTGCGCATCGGCACGGACACTTCCTGCGGAGTCTGGCCGGGCAGCGAGATCAGCGCTTGGTCCTCATACGGGCGTTCCAGCGAGATCACACCGTCCTCACGGGTCAGGTACACGCCGGTCACGGCCTGCGCGTCGGGCACGAACTCAGTTTCGACTGGTACGCCAAGTTTCAGACGCAGCCATGCGCACAGCATTTCCATAGGCAGGAAGTCGGCCTTGCCGGTCACCTTCGCGGCGGTGATGGGCAGGTGCGGCGGCTGATCGAGCATCGAGGCGAGCATTGCGCGCCAGACGGTCAGTCGTGTCCAGGACAAGTCGATATCTTCCGGTGTCCAATTGCGGCGCAAACGCTCAATCGTGGCCTCCGGATTATTGGAGTGCAACGCGTCGGTGATGCGACTGCGGGCCATCGCACCCATCAGATCCTTGGCCGGGTTCGACGGCGGTGTGGTCGGCCACCACGCCACTACAGGCGCATCCGGCACAAGCAGCGGGATAACCAGCGTATCCGGGTGGTTGATAAGGCCACCGCGCGGACGCAAGATGATGATCTCACCGGCACCGGCGTCCGCGCCGAATCGCACTTGGGCGTTCAGGTTGGAATCGTTCGGATCGTTCGGGCCGTCGGTCAAATCGACGGCCGGATTATCGCGACTCGCGCTCACCTCGGCGGCCACTTCGGCCGCGTTCGGTTCGCCTTCGCCGGACTGATCGGCAGGATTGGTATCCGGTACTACGGCAATCACGCGGCACGGGTGCTCACGGCTGGCCGAGTTCGCGATTTCCAGCGCATGCTCTAGGTCCGCGTCCTCGGTGGCGATGAGCAGCGTCAGCACGCGGCCGGTCGCCGATTCGCCGCGCTCCTCGTGCAGCTGTTCGATTTTGTGCGCAATCTCGCGGGTGCGGGTGTTCGGCATATCGATGATCATGGCATCCTCCAGTGGCGGCCGTCGCGCGCCAGCATTTCGTCGGCCTGTGCCGGACCCCACGTACCGGCGCGGTAGGCCTGCGGCTGGCCAAGCGTGGACCAGAATTGTTCAATCGGATCGAGGATCTCCCAGCTGAGGTTCACCTCTTCGGTGGTCGGGAACAACGGCGGATCACCGAGCAGCACGTCCAGAATCAGTCGCTCATAGGCTTCCGGCGAGTTCTCGGTGAAGGAGCGGCCGTAGCTGAAGTCCATGTTCACGTCACGGACCTCCATGGTGGAGCCGCCCGGCACCTTGGCTCCGAAGCGCATGGTGACGCCCTCGTCGGGCTGCACGCGAATCACGATGGCGTTCTTGCCGAGTTCGCGCACGGCGGTCTGCTCGAACGGCAGATGCGGGGCGCGCTTGAACACCACGGCGATTTCGGTTACACGCTTGCCGAGGCGCTTGCCGCAACGCAGGTAGAACGGCACGCCAGCCCAGCGGCGGGTGTCGATATCGAGGCGGATGGCGGCGTACGTTTCAGTGGTGCTCTTGGGGTCGATGCCTTTTTCCTCCAAGTAGCCGACCACTTCGTGCGAGCCCTGCCAGCCCTTGGCGTACTGGCCGCGCGCGGTGTTGGCGGCGAGGTCCTTGGGCAGGCGCACGGCGGAAAGCACCTTGGTCTTTTCGGCGGTCAGGTCCTTGGCGGTGAAGCTCACCGGCTCCTCCATGGCGGTCAGAGCCATGAGCTGAAGCAGGTGGTTCTGGATGACGTCGCGTGCGGCGCCGATGCCGTCGTAATAGCCGGCGCGGCCGCCGATGCCGATGTCCTCGGCCATCGTGATCTGCACGTGGTCCACATAGTTGGCGTTCCAGATCGGCTCGTACATGGCGTTGGCGAAACGCAGGGCCAGCAGGTTCTGCACGGTTTCCTTGCCGAGGTAGTGGTCGATGCGGAACACGGAGCTCGGGTCGAACACTTCGGATACCACGCTGTCGAGTTCCTTGGCGCTGGCCAGATCATGGCCGAACGGCTTCTCGATGATCACGCGGCGCCATGCGCCCTCGGACGAGCGCGACAGGCCGGAGGCGGCCAGCTGCTTGGCGACCTGTGGGAATGCGCGCGGCGGCACCGACATGTAGAAGGCATGGTTACCCTGCGTGCCGCGGTCGCGGTCAAGCTCCTGCACGGTGGCGCTCAGACGCTCGAAGGCCTCCGGGTCGTCGAACGTACCCTGCACGAAGCGGATGCCGGCGGCCAGATTGCGCCAAGTCGACTCCTTGAACGGCGTACGGCAATGCGCCTGGACGGCGGCCTTGACGAATTCGATGAACCGTTCCTGTGTCCAGTCGCGGCGGGCGAAACCGGTCAGACCGAAGCTCGGCGGCAGTAGGCCACGGTTCGCCAGGTCGTAGACGGCTGGCAGTAGTTTCTTTTGTGCCAGATCGCCCGTGACACCGAAAATGACGAGGCTGCATGGGCCGGCGATACGGGGCAGTCTGAGGTCGCGCGAGTCGCGCAGGGGATTGCTCCAATTGGGGGATTCACTCATAATGTACAAGGGTAGTCGCCGGCGGCTATCTATCGCTAGAGGCGATATGCGATTTGGGCTGCGATTTGGGCCACATTGCGTGTGCTGTGCCGTGCGTTGGGCCAATCGCGTACGCAAACGTGTACGCAACGCCGTAGTTGAAATATCCCAAAACGGTGTGTATTTTAGAAGAGTTGCCCCTTTAGCTCAACGGTTAGAGCAGCGTCCTTTTAAGTCGTGGGTTGTGGGTTCGAATCCCACAGGGGGCACAACAAATCCTCGGAATCGCAATGGTTCCAAGGATTTTTTTGTTTCGACCAGCCTGGCTCCTAGAGTGGTGTCCCATGTCATGCACCACGATTCTTGTCGGCAAAAATGCCAGTTACGACGGTTCCACCATCATCGCCCGCGATGACGATTCGGGCTCGGGCCGTTACGATCCCAAGCGCTTCGTCGCTGTCGCCCCCGACGACCAGCCGCGCCACTACCGCAGCGTGCTGAGCCATGTCGAAATCGAACTACCGGACAATCCTTGCCGGTACACCATCGCACCGAACGTGCTGAATAATCGTGGCATTCTGGCCGAAGCCGGTGCCAACGAACACAACGTGGCGATGAGCGCCACCGAAACCATCGCTGTCAACGAGCGCGTGCTCGGTGCGGACCCGATGGTCGAGTTGCGGCCGGCTGTCGGCGAACCGGACAGCACCGATTATCAGGCCGAGCAGCCCGGCGGTATCGGTGAGGAAGACATCATCACCCTTGTGCTGCCGTATGTCACCACCGCGCGCGAGGGCGTCGCGCGGTTGGGCGAACTGCTCGAAACCTACGGCACCTACGAATCGAACGGCGTGATTATTTCGGATGTGGACGAGATCTGGTACGTCGAGACCATCGGCGGCCACCATTGGATCGCCCGCCGAGTGCCCGATGACTGCTATGCCACGATCCCCAACCAGCTCGGCATCGACGACTTCGACCTCGCCGATGCGTTCGGCGAGCAGCGCGAATACCTATGCAGCGCCGACCTGCGCGAGTTCATGGCCACGCATCACCTCGACCGCACAATGGGAACGCCGGTCTCTTCCAACGGCCGTCACGCGCATAGCGCCGGATTCGGAACAACCGTTGCCCTTCCCACCCGTTTCAACCCGCGCAAGGCCTTCGGCACCGCGACGCCGAAGGACCATATCTACAACACGCCGCGTGCCTGGTACATGCAACGCCGCCTCAACCCCAGCGAGGACTGGGATTCGCCGGCCGCCCGCTACACGCCCGAATCCGACGACATCCCGTGGTGCCGCGTGCCGGAAGACAAGGTGAGCCTCGAAGACGTTGATTTCCTGCTGTCCTCGCACTTCGAAGGCACGCCGTACGACCCGTACGGCACGACCGGCACGGCGGAATCGCGCCACCGTTACCGTCCGATCGGCGTGAACCGCACCGGCCATATGGTGGCGATTCAGGTCCGCCCGTATGTGCCGGCGGCCAATCGCACGGTGATGTGGGTATCGTTCGGCTCCGGTCCGTTCACCGCCGCCGCGCCGTTCTACGCGAACGTCAACGACACGCCTGCCTACCTGCGCGACACCACGCCCGAAGTCTCCACCGGCAACCTGTATTGGACGAACCGCCTGATCGCCGTCGTGGCCGACGCGCATTGGTATGAGACGAACCGGTTCATCGAGGGCTATGCGGAAGGCGTGCGCGCGTTCGGGCACCGGCTCATCGAGCGTACGGATGAGCAGCTTGCTCGAAGCGATGCCGAATCGACGGATACGAATGCATGGCCGCTCGATGGCGGCCACGGCGATGAGAAGGATGTGCAGGGCGTGGCGGATGTGCTCGAAGCGGCCAACGACGAGATGGCCGATTACCTGCGCGAGCATACAACCAAGCTGCTGAACGACGTGCTATACACCTCCAGCAACCTGATGCACAACAGCTTCGCGATGTCCGACCGTTGGGCCGAGTAGCAAAACCTCGACTGGGGAGGTAATAGGGATGCCCTGCTGATAACGCGTCAGCAGGGCAAAACCACAATCCGAATCAGTTAAAGCCGACGATGCGTTCGGCGATGAGATAGCCGTTGCGCACGATCCAGCGGCCGGTTTTGCCGGGCAGATTGAGCGCGCGGGACATCAGCTGCGAGCGCACATCCTTGCCGATGGCCGGCGAATAGGCGTCAATCGCATCCCACAGCTCGGTTTTCTTAACGTAGTTGGCCGGATCGCGCGAGAGAATCAGGAACGTCGAGGTAACGCACGATTCGATCGCCAGGAAGTGAATCATGTACCGGTACAGCCCCTCCGGCACCGTACCGCGTTCGGGCGTGGCCTCGGTCATCAGCCGATTGACGAGCCGCAACTGGTCCACACGCTTAATCATCACGTCGGTCTGCACGCTCTGACCCTCGCGCCCGATGAAGTAGTGGTAGAACGGCACATCGAGGTACTGGATGCGCTTCACCCACGGGAACGGCTGGTACGAGTAATAGAAATCGACGTAGAACGTGTGCTCCGGCAGCTTCAGCCCGGAATCGCGCACCACCTGCGTGCGGAAGGTGAGCGCATGCATGATGATGTACTGCGCCAGACCGAACCTGCCCAGGTCATCCCAGCCGAGCACGCGGCCGGCCTCCATTACACGGCGGAAGTTCACTACGGTCTTGTGACGCTTGGCCACCTTGTCATACACGTAATTGGTCACCAGCATGTCAATCGGTTCGTCGGTGTCATGCTGTGCACGCAACGTGGCCAGAACCGTGTCGATGGCCTGCGGGTCGACCCAATCATCCGCATCCACCACTTTGACGTACATGCCGGTCGCCGCCGCGATACCGGTGTTCACCGCGCCGCCGTGGCCCTTGTTCTCCTGATGAATCGCGCGCACGGCGCCCGGATTGGTGCGTTCCAGCTTGCGCGCGTACTCCAGCGTGCCGTCTTTCGAACCGTCGTCCACAATCAGCACCTCGAGGTCGCTGATGTCGCTTGCCGAAAGCAGCGAGTTCACGCAACGGTCAAGGTAGGACTCCATATTGTATGCGGGGATCACAAAGGTGAGCGTCTTTGCCGTGCTGGCCATGAAAGTCTTACGTCCTCACATATTTAGTCGTTATGTTCAGTTTCCTGTTCAAACCGTAGCACTTCGCCTCCCGACTCGGCAGAGTGTTGCGTAACCTGTGCCCCTGAACGCATGTTCTGCAACCCTGAATCTTCCCCGGTGGCGTGCTCGGGATCCGATTGGGCAGAACTCGTCTGGTCTGAATCCGGGCTGCCGGAATCGGACTCGCGCTTGGCTCGGCGCTCGGCCTCCTTCCGCGCCTTGGCGCCCTCAAAGAACAACTGGGGCTTGGAGTCAAGCCGGCTCAGGCCATGCCAGGCCAAATCCACAATGTATGCAGCCAGCTGCTCCTTGCTCACCTTTGGCCGGTCGGCCCAGTACTGCCCGGTGAATACGGTCATGCCCACCAGCATCTGCGCGTAGTACGGCACGCCCTTGGCAGACAGCTTCTGCCGTTTGAATGTTTCGGAAAGAATGTCTTCAACGCGTACGGCGATGTCTCCCATCAGCGAGCTGAATGAGCCGGACGGGTCGGTGCTCGGCGAGTCGCGTACCAGTACCTGGAACCCCTCGGCATTCTCTTCGATATAGGTGAGGAGCGCAAGCGCCGTGCGTTCCACAATCTGGCGCGGGTGCACGGTCGGATCGTCGAGCGCGGCGGTCAGCGTACCGGTCAGCGCGCGCATCTCACGATCCACAATGACGGCATACAGGCCCTCTTTGCCGCCGAAATGCTCATACACAATCGGCTTGGAGACTTTGGCGTGCGCGGCGATTTCCTCCACGCTTACCGCTTCGAAGCCTTTGGCGGCGAATAGCGAGCGTCCGACTTCAATCAGCTGCTCGCGGCGCTGCAGCGACGTCATACGTGAAGAATGTGCCATGCGGTTCAGCTTAAGTCGCCGGGTGGAATTGTCGGCCTGAGACTGCCGAATTCGTAGGGGATTCCATCTGCGGGCTAGACTTGACAGGTATGGATATGAATACTGTGCTCGCCGTTCTTGGCGTGATTGTGGCGGCGGTTATCGTAATCGCCCTGAGCATCTGGTTGGGCAAGTCCCGCAAGCGCGATTTGGATCGTGCGATGGGCAAGGTTGCCCCCGACAACAAGAAGACCCGCGACGCCAAGGCCGCCGCCGACGCTCGGCTGGCCGCCGAAGCCGAGGAAGCTAAGGCTGCGACTGCCGCCGAGCCGGCCAAGTCAGCCGAATCGGCCAAAGCCGAGCCTGCGCCAGCCGCGCAGGCCGAACCCGAACCGGCAGCTGCGCCCAAGCCCGAGTCCCAACCTGCCTCCAAGCCCACTCCCGCCAAACCTGAAACCCCCGAATCGGTCGGCTCTCGACTGACCCGACTCAAGGCAAAACTTGCCAAGTCCGGCAACCCGTTCGGCAAGGCCCTGTTCGACATCCTCGCCAAAGACAATCTCTCCGAGGCCGATTGGGAAGACGTCGAAGACACACTGCTGCTTGCCGACGTCGGTGCGGATGCTTCCGCCCAACTGGTCGATGACCTGAGAACCGACGCCCGCATCACTGGTAAAGCCGACCCAGCCGAAGTACGCGCCACGCTCAAGGAGAAGCTGCTCGATCTGGTCGGTCGAGATACGGACCGCCGCCTCAATGCCGAAAAGCCGGGTGCCGCCAAGCCCAGCGTCATCATCATGGTCGGCGTCAACGGCACCGGCAAGACCACCACTGCCGGCAAACTGGCTCGACTGTTCGTGGCCGAAAACAAGCAGGTCATGATGGGCGCGGCCGACACCTTCCGCGCGGCCGCCGCCGACCAGCTCGAAACCTGGGGCGCACGCGTCAATGTGACCGTCGTCCGCTCCGACAAGGACGGTGCCGACCCGGCATCCGTCGCCTTTGAGGCATCCGCCAAGGCCAAGGAAGCGAACGCGGACGTGCTCATCATCGATACTGCCGGCCGACTGCAGAACAAGTCGAACCTGATGGACGAGCTCGGCAAGATTCGCCGTGTTACCGAAAAGAACCTGCCGGTGGATGAAGTGCTGCTTGTGCTCGACGCCACCACCGGCCAAAACGGCATGGCCCAGGCCAAGGTGTTCGCCGAAGCCATCGGCATTACCGGTGTGGTGCTCTCCAAGCTTGACGGTTCCGCCAAGGGCGGCATCGTGGTCAGCGTGCAGAAGGAGCTCGGCGTGCCGGTCAAGCTCGTCGGTCTTGGTGAAGGTCCGGACGATTTGGCACCTTTCGATCCCGAAGGTTTCGTGGACGGCATTCTCGCGTAGACGGTCGAGTTCTTCTCAGTCTCGCTTTGCTCGACAGCTCCCCTCAGCGAGGGGAGCCCTGCGTCCGTCCACGTTGTGGGCGCGGGAAACGCCCGCAACGCACCAAACCTAGCCCCGAAGCATATTCGAAACATGATTCGGGGCTTTCCCATATCCGTTGGAATCATGCCGGAATCAGCCCATCCGATGCCAACCTAACTGTCAGGTGCGCTTAACAATCGCGTAACTTGCCGTAACGAAACCAAAACGAGACCGGCTTTTACTGACGAACTGTTAGCCCCCACAAGGGGGACGGCATTGTAGAGACAAAGTCGACGCCGGCCGCGCAAAGCCCCCGGTGCCCTGAACGAAAGAGAGGGAGGTAGACATGGGAGCGATTGATTCCGGTAACACCGCATGGATCCTGACATCCGCGTCCTTGGTTTTCCTCATGACGCCTGGTGTGGCGTTCTTCTACGGCGGTATGGTTCGTGCCAAGGCCGTCCTGAACATGCTGATGCTTGAGGCGGCCGCCCTGTCGGTCACCATGATTATCTGGACCCTGTGGGGTTGGTCGATTGCTTACGCCGGTTCCGACATCGGAGGCATCTTCGGCGACCCGGCCAGCGGCTTCCTGCTGAAGGACTCCATGGTCGCCCAGGACGGCGTGTTCACCGCCACCGGTCTGAACGGCAACAACTACCCGGTTTCCGTGGACGTCGCCTTCCAGGTCGCTTTCGCGATGATTACCGTCGGCCTGATCTGCGGCGCCATTGCCGAGCGTGTGAAGTACAGCACCTGGATGATTTTCGTGGCGCTGTGGGTCACCTTCGACTACGCTCCTATGGCCCACATGGTCTGGAACGGTGGTCTGCTGTCTGCTGACGGCGCCATCTCCAAGGCCATCGGCGCGGCCGCCCACGATTTCGCAGGTGGTACTGTCGTCCACATCAACGCCGCAGTCGCCGCCCTGATCATCGTGCTCATCATCGGCAAGCGTAAGGGCTTCGGCACGCAGCCGTTCCGCCCGCACAACGTGCCGTTCGTGATGCTCGGCGCCTTCCTGCTGTGGTTCGGCTGGTTCGGCTTCAACGCTGGTTCCGCCTTCGCCGCCAACGGTACTGCTGGTTACGCTTGGGTTTCCACCTCCGCCGCCACCGCAGCCGCAATGCTCTCTTGGGGCTTCACCGAGAAGATTCGCTCCGGTCACTACACCGCCATGGGTGCCGCCTCGGGTATGGTCGCCGGCCTGGTCGCCATCACCCCGGCCGCCGATGTGGTTTCCCCGCTGTGGGCCATCGTGATGGGTGCCATCGCTGGTGTCCTGACCTGCCTGGCCTGCGGTCTCAAGTTCAAGTTCGGCTACGATGACTCCCTCGACGTTGTCGGCGTGCATGGCGTTGGTGGTTTCACCGGCACCATCCTCATCGGCTTCTTCGGTGAAGGCACCGGTCTGCTGGCTGGTGGCGACTGGAAGCAGCTCGTCGTTCAGCTGGTCATCGCTCTCGTCGCCATCCTCTACTCCGCAGTGATCACCGCGATCATCGCCTTCGCTCTGGAGAAGACCATCGGTTGGCGCGTCACCGAAGCTCAGGAAGTCGGCGGCATCGATCTTGCCGACCAGGGCGAACGTGCTTACGATTTTGCTGGTACTGCCAGCTCCGTTCTCAAGGAGGTGAAGTGAAATGAAGCTGATCACCGCTATCATTCAGCCCCATAAGCTCGACGATGTCAAGGAGGCCCTCGCGGCCGCCGGCGTGCACGGTCTGACCGTGTCCGAGGCCAACGGCTACGGCCGCCAGCGCGGCCACACCGAGGTCTACCGTGGCGCTGAATACACTGTGGACCTGATTCCGAAGATTCGCGTTGAAGTGCTGTCCGATGACGCGGATGCTGAAACGCTGGTCGGTGTGATCATCAAGTCCGCCGGCACCGGCACCATCGGTGACGGCAAGGTGTGGGTCGCTCCGCTGGACTCCGTGGCCCGCGTGCGTACCGGTGAGACCGGTTCCGCCGCGATCTGATAACACAGACGTCCATGCTTAGAAGGGGATGGACTGCATAGGAAAGGTCCCCGCACGCCGCGAATTGACGCCGTGCGGGGACTTTTTTGGCAATGAAAGATGAAGCAATGACTTCAGCAGTAGATGGCTTGAAACAACGATTCATGGATATGAGCCAGCCGGATGACGACGGCGTCTACCGGAATGGTGCGACCAAGCGCAAAGCCCGCACGGAACTGGCCATGCAATGCCTCACTGAGCTGTGGAATGCGGCCTGCAAGGATGTCTCTTTCCCCGTGCCCGACTCCGGCATCGGCTTCGCCGCGGTAGGCTCGCTGGCACGTGGCCAACTGGGCCCCAGCTCCGACCTCGACCTGGTCATCATCTACGAGCCTCGCACGTTGAACGACCAGCAGCTCAACGAGTTGGCCAACAAACTCTGGTACCCGCTATGGGACAGCGGTCTGGACCTCGACCACTCCATCCGCACGCGCGCCCAATGCGAGGAAGTCACCGACCATGACCTTCCCGCCGCCATGGGCTGGCTGGACGTGAAACCCATCGCCGGCGACACCGCTCTGATCACCACCACCGCCACGTCCATCCTCGAACGCTGGCGCAAGGCCGCCCGCAAGCGCCTGCCCGAACTGCTCGACTCCGCCAAAGCCCGACTCGACGAATTCGGCCGGCTTCAATACGTCAATCAGCCCGACATCAAGGAGGCCCGTGGGGGTTTGCGCGATTCGGTGCTCGTCTCCGCGCTCGCCGCCTCATGGCTGGCCGACCGCCCGCACGGCATTTACGACGAAGCTGTGGAACGTCTGCTCGACGTACGCGACTGCATCCATCTGGTGGCCGGCAAGGATACCAACCTGATGCTGACGCCCTATCAGGCCAAAGTGGCTGCCATGCTTGGCCTTGCCGATCCGACTTGGCCCGAAAACGAGCGTGCCGCCTACTCGATCGACGATTTGCAGACACTGCTTGCCCGTATCGGTCGGCGCATCTCCTTCTCGCTTGATTCCACCGCTTCCCGCGCCGAACATTCGCTGACCCACGAAAAGCCGCGATTCGCGTTCTTCCAGATGTTCTCTCAGCGCTCTGGTGGCAAGCGCGAAGCCCCGCAATTCGACGTGGTGGTTCCCGGCGTGGCCAAGCACGAAGGCGAATTGGTGTTGGCGCCCGGTGCCGAGCCTGCCAAGGATGCCAAGCTGGCGTTGCGTATGGCCGTGGCGGCCGGCGAATTCGGTCTTCCCATCAACCCGTCTACCTTGGTTAATCTGAAGCGCTGCCCGATTCACGACAACCAGTGGGATGACGAATCGCGCGAGCTGTTTATCCGTCTGCTTGCGTGCGGATCGAATCTTATGGAAGTGTGGGAGAGCATCGATTTCGTGGACATTCCGGGTCGATGGATGCCGGAATGGCTCGGCGTCCGCAACCGTCCGTCCGCCTCGGCCGCCCACCGGTACACCATCGATCGGCATATGGTGGAGGTCACGTCGCGTCTGGGGCGCGAGGCACCGTCCGGTGGACGGTACGATGACGATCATTTCGAGGCATTGCTGTTGGCCGGTATCACCCACGACATCGGCAAGCGCGCGTTCGTGGCCGATCACGCCGCCGAGGGTGCCCGCCATGTGCCGGTGATTTTCAAGCGTATGGGCTACGCGCCGGACATCGTCGACTGGGCTACCGTGCTGGTGCGTGAGCATTTGACGCTATCCGAATTTGCCACGGGTAAGGACCCCTATGATCCGGCCGTGGCGGAGGAGTTGGCCGACCGCTTGCACCACGACAAGATGCTGCTGGATATGCTGTTCGACCTGACCCGGGCCGACGGCTCCTCGCTCGGTGCCACCGCCGGTGAGACCATCACCAAGCAATACGGCTGGTCCAAGTGGCGCGAACAAATCGTCCGCGGCATGTATTCCGCCGCCCGCGCCGCGATGTAAACGGAATCGCCCAGCGCTTCGTGCGGCCGATACCTACTTCATCCATGCGTCCGAGCGCACGCGCAGCCCGTTGGACAGACCGCGCCCACCCATGAGCACCACGTTGAACGCGGCCCAGAGTACGGCGGTACGCATCAGGTCGCTCGTCAGCGCCGGCGTCACCATATTGGCCAGTATGAGTATGAGCGTCACATACACCACGGCGGTCAGCGTGCATGTGACGGCCAGATAGCGGTAGTCGCGCGCGCCGATAAGAATGCCGTCGATTGCCATCATCCAGCCTTGCAGTGGGAAGAAGATGCCCATCGTCACCATGCCCACGGCGATCAGCGTCTGAATATGTGGCGTAGGGGAGAAGAAGTGCCCGGCGAACAGGCCGACTACCGCAAAAGCCGTGCCGATTACCGCGCCGGTGACCAGTCCCGCACGCCCGGTCGCCCGCGTCAGCCGCCGCGCCTGCTGCACGCTGCCAGCGCCCAGCGCTGTGGCCACCAGCGTCTGGCCGGCGATGCCCACGGAATCCAGCATGTTCATCGCAAAATTCCAAGAGGAGTTCACGGCCTGAAACCCGGCCAACACGGCAGTGCCCATGCGCGCGGCACAGGCGACCGTAGTCACCATGGCCGCACGAATCGCCAATGTGCGAATGAACAATGGCAGTCCGTCGCCCCCGGCTGCCGCAATACCGGCCAAACGAGGCCGCAGACTCGCACCATCCGCCCGGGACCACAGAATGGCGGGGATTACCAGGAACAGCCCCATGAACCACTGAGCTACCAGCGTCGCCACTCCGGAGCCGGCAATGCCCCAATTCAGCACAATAACGAACAACACATCAAGCACCGTGTTCACCACCGCGCCGCCCACCGCAGCGATCAGCGTGATACGAACCTTCTGCAATCCTCGGAAAATGCCGTTCGCCGCATATACCATCAGCATGCCTGGCGCACCCAGCACGATTGCGCGCGTATAGGTCACGGCTTGTTCCAATACTTCGCCCTGACCGCCCAGTGCCCGGCATAATGGCTCGGCAGCCGCGAACAATCCCAATCCCAGTACGGTGCCGATGCTCAAGGCCAGCCACAGGCCGTCAATGCCTGCCTGCAGTCCCGCGCGACGACGACCCGCTCCCAGCAGATGTGCCACCTGCGCAGTGGTCGAGTAGGCCAGGAATATGCATAGTCCGACTGCCGTGAGGATGATGGTGGAGCCGATTGACAGGCCGGCCAACGCCGCATCCCCGATATGGCCGACGATGGCTGTGTCGATAAGGATGAAGGTCGGTTCGGCGATGAGCTGGCCGAAGGTCGGCAGGGTCAGCGCCATGATCCGGCGGTTGGTGGAGCGGGCGTCGGTCGGGCCGTTGCTGACGTTTGTGTTTGCGCCGGCATGCGGGGTGCCGAAGCCATCGCGGCGTGTAGTATCGCCGGAACTGGTGGCTTTGGCGTCGGAAGAGTCTATGGGCACGCTCACACGCATATCACGCCTGACTGCGTTGCGCAAGCACCTGTTGTGGGCGCGGAATGTTATCCCCAGACTATCCACTAAGTTATCCCCAGTATGTGGATAACTTAGTGGATTATCCCCAGAATTATCCCCAAAATGTGGATAACTTATTTTTCTATCCACATTTTGCTTTCTGCGTGTCGCGGCGCTGACTCATAGGTGAATAAGGAATGAACCGATGCGGGCAACCGTTTCGTTTCCATACGATATCGTTCACCTGCCACGCCACATCCTATACTTGGAGGCTATGCCAGAAGGAAGTGAACACTCGTATCAGAATGGGTTCGGCGGTGGCCTGGATCGTGGCGATCGTGGCGACCGCGCGGGCCGGGGCGGCACGCAGACGTCGGCGGCGGCCGGCGACCCGATTTTCGACCGCGTGCCCCCGCATGATGACGACGCGGAAATGGCCGTGCTCGGCGGCATGCTGATGAGTAAGGATGCCATCGGCGAGGTCTCGCAGACCATTGACGTCACCGATTTCTACCAGCCCAAGCATCAGACGATCTATAACGCGATCATCGATCTGTTTTCCGCCAGTCAGCCGGTGGACGTGGTGCTCGTGGCCAACCAGCTGTTGGCGGATGGCAACCTCGACAAGGTCGGCGGCGCGGACTATCTGCACAGCCTTGTCGCATCCGTACCGACCGCCGCTAATGCCATGTACTACGCGGAGATCGTCCATCAGCGGGCCATTTTGCGCAATGTGATCGCCGCCGGCACCAAAATCGCCCAGCTCGGTTATTCCGCCGAGGGATCGCAGGCTGAGGATGTGGTTAACCTCGCCCAGTCCGAGATCTACGAGATGTCGATGGGCAAGGTGCGTCAGGACTATGCCGCCATCGGCCCGGTGGTCCACGACGCGCTCGACCAGCTGGACAAACTGCAGCAAGGCCTCGTCAACAAGGGCGTGCCGACCGGCTTCCGCGACATCGACGACGTGACCCAGGGCCTGCAGCCCGGACAGATGGTCGTCGTCGCAGGACGTCCGGCCATGGGTAAGTCCACGCTCGGCATCGACTTCGCCCGCGCCGCCGCGTTGCACCACAACATGACTTCCGTGGTCTTCAGCTTGGAGATGAGCAAGGTGGAGCTCGCTCAGCGTATTATCTCCGCCGAAACCAATATTCCGATGGCCGCCCTGCGCCGCGCCGACGACATCACCCCCGAACGCTGGAACACCCTGAACCAGTTCTGGACCAAGATGCAGAACGCGCCACTGTTCATTGACGACAGCCCGAACATGAGCCTCATGGAGATCCGTGCGAAATGCCGTCGTCTGAAGCAGACCAACGATCTGAAACTCGTAGTCATCGACTACCTGCAGCTGATGACCTCGGGCAAGGCCGTGGAATCCCGCCAGCAAGAGGTGTCCGAATTCTCCCGTGCCCTGAAGCTCTTGGCCAAGGAACTCGAAGTGCCGGTCGTGGCCCTTTCCCAGCTGAACCGTGGCCCGGAAATGCGTAACGACAAGAAGCCGCAGCTCTCCGATTTGCGTGAATCCGGCTCAATCGAACAGGACGCCGACGTGGTGTTCCTGGTCCACCGCCCTGACTTTTACGACAAGGAAGACCGCCCCGGCGAGGCCGATATCATCATGGCCAAGCACCGTAACGGCCCGACCGAAACCTTCCACCTCGCCTTCCTCGGTGCCACGTCCAAATTCAAAGACATGCCGCAGGACTACAACGCCAATCAGGGGGTGTGATGATGGCAAGCAACGTTTCACGCGATGTTTCGCAAGACCAATCGTCCGTGGTGCAGACCTGCAAACCGTGGTATGCGTTCGCCACCGTGGCCGCAGGCCGCTTCGTGCGGTTTGCATCCCGCGTCACCAAACATGGCGGTTCGGCTTTGCCCGGCAAAGTCGTAGAAAAGATTGACCCCGGCTTCCTGACCCGTACGCTCGGGCAGTTGCCGCTTGGCGTGGTATTGGTGTCCGGCACGAACGGCAAGACCACCACCACCCGCATGGTCGCCTCGATGCTCTCCGATCTGGGGCTGAAGGTGTTCACCAATCCGACCGGCTCGAACTTCGTGCGCGGCGTGGTCTCCGCACTGCTTACCGAAGTCACGCTCGGCGGCAAATTGGACGCGGACATCGCCGTGCTCGAGCTCGATGAGGCGTACGCCGTCCACTTCGTCAAGCAGGTCAAGCCCCGTTATGCATTGCTGCTGAACGTGATGCGCGATCAGCTTGACCGATTCGGTGAAATCGACACCACGGCCAAACTGCTCAGCCATGTGGCTGCGGCGACTACCGGCACTGTGGTACTGAACCGCGAGGACCCGCGTATCGCCGCGCTCGCCGCGAAGGCCCCGGCTGGCACCACCGTGCGATACTTCGGCCTCGCCGACGATTTGCGCCGCTATTTCCCGTCCGATGACGACATGGCCACGACCGTGTCGGTGGAAGGTGTGGCCGGGCCGCTCCCCTCAGTCAGAACTCCTCTCAGTCCGCGAAGCGAACTGAGAGGAGCTTCCACAGGCACGGCAGAACTTCCCGCCGACGTGACACTTACCGCCGTGGGCGACCACAAGGCCACCTTCCAGATGGACGGTCAGGGCTACGCCACCGACGTCAAGCTTGAAGGCGTCTACAACCTGTACAACGCGGCCGCCGCGCTCGCTGTGGTACGTGCGGTGATGCAAGACAATGCCGCCGCATCCAAGGCCACCGCCGCAGCCAACGCCTGCGCCGTGTCCGCCGACGAGCTTATCGCCGCCGTTTCCCGCGTCACGCCGGCTTTCGGCCGTGGCGAGGTCATCGACGTCAACGGTTCCCCGGTCGAACTGCTGCTGGTCAAGAACCCGATGGGCTTCCGCCTCTCGCTCGCCAGCTTCGACCCGGCCAACGCGGACACCATGATCGCCATCAACGACGAATATGCCGACGGCCGCGACATGAGCTGGCTGTGGGACGTGGACTTCACTTCCCTGCGCGCATCCGGTGTCGCCATGGTCTCCGGCGTGCGTGCCTGGGACATGGCATTGCGCCTGGGGTACGACCAAGTGCCAGTCGCCGATACGAACACCGACCTCGAACAGGCCGTCACCGCATTCGTCAACGCCAATCCCGGCACACGCAAGCACATCTACTGCACCTACACCGCCATGCTCAAAACCCGCGCCGTACTGGGCCGCATCACCGAAGTACGGGACGCGGGCGTGGGCAAGTAACCACCCTCTAGCGCCCGCGCGCCACCTCTCGCCTGCGGGAGGACATGGTGAGGAATAAGACTTCCCCTTAGCGGGAAGACATCGACAAGGAGAACGCGACATGGCCAGAACAATTGATGTGGTGTCCCTGTATCCCAAAGATATGAACATCTACGGCGATTCCGGCAACGTGCTGACTATCCGCCGCCGTCTGGAACTGTACGGTTACGAACCGGTCGTCCACCAGTACAATCAAGGCGACGATTGGCCCGACCAGGTGGACCTTATTCTGGGAGGCGGCGGCCAAGACACCGGCCAGAAGAAAATCATCGACGACTTCTACCATCGCGCCGACCTGCTGCGTTCGCTTGCCGCAGACGGTACACCGATGCTGATGATCTGCGGCCTGTACCAGCTGTTCGGCGAGTACTTTGAAACCGTGGACGGCACCCGTCTGGACGGCATCGGCGTTATCGGTGCTTATACCGTGGGCCAGAACGTGCGTATGATCGGCAATCTTGTTGAGCATTCCGACCAGTTCGGCGATGTGATGGGCTATGAGAACCACTCCGGCCAGACCTTCCTGCGCGAAGGCGTTCAGCCACTCGGCACCGTCGATCAGGACGGCCGAGGCAACAATGGCGAAGACCATACCGAGGGCGCGCGCGTGCACAACGTGATCGGCACCTACATGCACGGCTCGTTGCTGCCTAAAAACCCCGCCATCAGCGATTTCCTTATCGAAACCGCCGTGACTCGTCGTTACGGTACGTTCGATACGTCCGATCAGACCCCCGAACAAGCCAAGGAGCTCGCCCGGATCGATCAAGTAGCCACCAACGCGCGCAAGGCTGCCGCCGAACGTCCTCGGTGAATTCTCGGTGAGTCCTCGGTAAGTACCAATCAGCGAAAAATCAGTCGAAATCAGTCTGAGGGTCTAGTACATTGCCCTGTTGTTTGCGCTAGGCTTGGTGGTACGAGACATGGCACCAGGCCATGTCGGACCTCGAAGGAGGGGTATCATGGCTGATTTTGATCTTCTGGGTGATGGCCTGCGCAAGGTCCTGCTGGCGGGCATCGGAGCCCTTGCCACCGGATATGAGAAGAGCAGCGAGCTCGTCGACGAACTCGTCAAGAAGGGTGAGATTACGGTCGAGCAGGGCAAGGCGCTGAACACCGAGCTCAAGCGCAAGGTGAGCGAGACGGTGGATGACGCCAAGAAGGCCGCCGCCGAAGCCGGCGACAAAGCTGCTGCCGCAGCCGACACCAGTGCCGCCGACAAGCCCGCTGACGAGGGCAAGGCCGAGTGACCAAGCCCACACGCGCTACGCCGGAATCAG
>OHSK01000195.1_pt1 | contig 39593 bp, 35 predicted proteins | sample 1578701 | NCBI WGS metagenome assembly OHSK01 (sample SAMEA3879503, study PRJEB24766) | human gut metagenome | biome: human-associated habitat; feature: feces | place: USA | collected 1985/1987
TTTATCATTTACATCTGTATCTTCTTTATATCCTTCTGTGATCAGATCTTTTCCTTCTTTGATCAGACCTTCCCCTGTCTTGTAGTCTACAAGGATTTCATCCTCACCGCTTAATAATCCATCAGACATCTTTCTGCGGACAAGTTGGTCATTACCTTCCTGATAGTTAACACTTGATCCAGAAGTACTATAAGTCGATGTATTCTTCACATAATAATAGTATGTTCCATCATTGTAAACAGGTCCCTGTGCTTTAGATACCCAAGAATCTTCATAAGTTTTGTCTGTTGAATCATCTTTATATAGTGTATCAATATACTGATAGTTTCCATCAAACTGTTTTCTTAATGATGTATCACTGATCAAGAAATAAGAATGTGGTAAGTTACCGTCTGTTTCAACTCTGTTACGCTGTAAACATTCTACATAAATGTCATTGTAGCAAGAATCTACATAATACCATTTACCGTCAACTTTTACTGCACTGAAATAATGTGGGTTATTGAAATCCTGTTTCTCTCCATACATCTTAACTTTAGAATTCCACTGAATTCTTACATAGTCAACCATGTATGTAGGTGTTTTAGAATCAGCTGTTAGCTGATACTGTGTCTTTCCATCAACTTTCTCTACATTTCCTTTGGAATCTTTCTTAACTTCCCATGTGCCGTTGATATCATCTTTTTTCTTCCATTCCCCATTTTCTTTATAGATTTCTGGGAAAGCACACTGCACAAGGTAGTTATATGCTGCTGTATAAGATAAGCAAACACTCTTTCTATCCACAAGTACACCAAATGCTGAAGAACGGATAACACCAGCAATCAATTTCTTCATTGCTGCTGCCGCTGCTGCTTGATCATCCTTACTTCCCTGACTGTCATCTGCAAGAGTACTTAAAGCTTGTAAATCTTCTTTTCCTAAATCTTCTTTCATCTGATTATTGATGTAACCCATGTCAAAGTTTGCATAATTTCCAAGCCAATCATTTAACGCTAGTAGCTTCTCAGCAGTTGTTGTCTTTCCTTTAACTACTTCTAATGCCTGATCACGAACTTCCAGTAATTTCTTACCATACGTATCATACATAGAACCTTTTTCATGACTCTGTGTATAAGTTCCAGCCTCATCAGTCATCTCTGTTAATGCATAATAATATCCCTGAATCAGACCTGTAACAGTCTTTACAGAATTATCTTTACTTGATCCATCTGTAATTGTTCCGATATCATCAAACTCAATATCAGCTACAGAAAGTAATGCTCTGATTGGTCCTTCAGAATCTTTAGATGAGAAGTATGGAGCTGCAATTCCAAAATATTCTTGTTTTGATTCATAATAATTCTGTAAAGCTCCATATGCACTATATGCATCCTGTAATTCTTCATCTGTTGCTTTTCTTGCGCTCTTCTCATTGATTTCATCAATTTCGTTCATAGCTGTCGCATACGTAGGATCTGTCTCAACATTTAAAGTTTCAACTTTACCTTCTGCATTTGTATCATAGATAACATTTACTAATTTAGAAGCATTATTATCTTTTAATACTTCTTTTGTAGCACTTTTTACTTCTGATTTAGATGCATCATAATCAGATACATCAATCTTTGTTTGATCACGATCTGTAAAAATTCCTTCTTCAATCGTATTTTCCAAACTCTGATCTGACTGGCTCTTCTTTGTGCTTGTTGCCTTCTTAGTTTCTTTTGTTGTTTTCTTTGCTGCTGTAGTAGTTACTGTCTTACTAGCCTTTTCTACAGCTTTCTTTGCTACTTCTTGCGCCTGTGTTGCTTCTTTAGTTGCATCAGAAGTTGTTGTCTCTTCATTCGATGCTGTAGAAGCGTCTGTAGCAGTAGCAGCTGCTACTGTTGGCATAGGCATCATGCTGACATTAACTGTCAAGACTGTTAACCATGCCAGAATCTTCTTCATCTTCCTCATAGTTCCTCCTTCTCATGAACTCATGTGTTAATTTTTTTGTTCTATGGTTATATAACTCATCGAGTTCTATAACCCCCCTATAATACAAATATCAAAAATATATGCGATATCTTCCTAACCTAAGGAAAATATCACAAACAAATTGCGATCATTTGTATTCATCATCACATGTACATTATACATTTATTGGTACTTTTCGTCAATCACTTCTTCTGTTTTAAATACACTCTCCTTTTTAATAGGTAAATTCTTTTCATTCACATGAACTTATTAAGTTTTTATAAAATACCACGTTCTCATTTGACTTCACACATATTCCGTGTTAAAATCACTAACGTTAAAAACTTTGGGTTTTGGGTTTTTGACAAAATATGTTCGAAGGGAGTTTTACATAATTTAAGCGCCATGCACCTTCCTGATACGGAAACAGACCGATGAGGGTCTGATAGGAAGGTTAACGAGGAGGAAAGTGATCGAAAGATTCGGCGGATACTTTCCCGCAGCTCCAGACTACGTGATATACTGAGTAAACCCATGAGTGATCATGAAACAGAGGCAGTATAATCTGGACAAAACCGCATATGATTTAGAAAAAGAAAACAAAAGATTTATTTGGAAGTTTTTTACATATCTATACTTCCTTTTATTTTCTTTGCACAATTTTAAGGAGATTTATATTATGTGTGGAATTATTGGATTTACTGGAAATTTACAGGCACCTGGAATTTTAGTTGATGGATTACAGCAGTTAGAATACAGAGGATATGACAGTGCCGGAATCGCAGTAAATAATGGATCAGAAACTAAGATCGTAAAAACAACTGGAAAAGTTGCAACACTTCGTGAGAAAGTTGAAGCTACTGCTGACCTTGCTGGAACATGCGGTATCGGACATACTCGCTGGGCAACTCATGGTGGTGTTACAGAAGTTAACGCACATCCTCATGTATCTGGAAATGTAACTCTGATCCATAACGGAATCATTGAAAACTACAAAGAATTAGCTGCTTCCTTAAAAACAAAAGGATTTACTGCTATTTCCGAAACTGATACAGAAGTAGCTGCTATGTTGATCGATTCTTTATATGATGGAGATCCATTTGCAGCATTAAAAGAAGCAGATCAAATGCTAGAAGGAGCTTATGGTTTCTGTGTTATGTTTAAAGATCATCCAGGCGAGATCTACTGCATGAGAAACGCCAGTCCTTTAGTTGCTTCCCATACAGAAGACGGATCTTTTATCGCTTCTGACATGGTTGCATTATTAAAATACACAAAAGATTATTTTGTTGTACCAGAAGAACATATCGTTGTCATGAAAGCTGACAGCATTACATTATATACAATGGATGGTGGGGTTGAAGAACCTAAGATGCTTCATGTTGACTGGGATACAACAGCTGCCCAGAAAGGCGGATATGATTTCTTTATGCAGAAAGAGATCTATGATCAGCCAGAGGCTCTTCATAATACGATCATGCCTCGTATCCATAATGGTCACGCTGACTTTAGTGCAGATAACATCTCTGATGATATCTTTAAAGGTGTAAACCGTGTGATCGTAACAGCTTGTGGTACTGCATGGCATGCAGGATTAGTTGGAAGACATCTGATCGAAGCTATGATCCGTATTCCTGTAACTGTTGAATTAGCTTCTGAATTCCGTTACATGAATCCGATCTTAGATGAACATACTTTAGTTGTTGTCATCACACAGTCTGGTGAAACAGCTGATTCCCTTGCTGCACTTCGTCTTGCAAATGAACGTGGAGCAAAAACGATCTCTATCGTTAACGTAAAAGGATCAAGTATCGCTCGTGAAAGTGATTATGTATTATATACACATGCAGGTCCAGAGATCGCAGTTGCAAGTACAAAAGCTTTCTCTGTACAGTGCGCAGGTATGTATCTGATCGCATTAAAACTTGCAGAAGTTAACAACTTGATGACAGATGAACAGATGAAAGATTTCTGTGATAAATTTGAACAGGCGATCGGAACTGTTGAAGAAGTCTTAAAGATGGATGATTATATCAAAGGAATCTCAGAAAAGATCAAAGATACATTCTCTGCTTTCTATCTTGGAAGAGGATTAGATTACGGTATTGCTTGTGAAGCCTGCTTAAAATTAAAAGAAATCTCTTATGTAAATGCAGAAGCATACTGTGCCGGAGAATTGAAACATGGAACAATTTCTCTGATCACAGAAGGTGTACCTATTATTGCGATCGCTACACAGGAAAATGTCTTACCAAAATTAATGGCAAACGTTGAAGAAGTAAAAGCTCGTGGTGCTCATGTGATCGTAGTAACAGATAAAGATATGAGTAATTACGAAGGAATCTATGATGATTTGATTCAGGTTCCTGCAACAGACGACCTGTTTGCAACATTTGCTTCTACCGTTGCATTACAGTTACTTGCTTATCATGTCACAGTATTTAGAGGATATGATGTAGACCAGCCAAGAAACCTGGCTAAATCTGTAACTGTAGAGTAGACATTGAGTTGACGTGTTCAACACGCCACAACCTAGATTCACAGAACAAAGAAACTTATATAAAAAGAAGTGATAGAGTTTAAGGCTTCCGCACCAAATTCTATCACTTCTTTTTATTCATATATCATTTAATTTTGATTCAAAAAACATCTTCTATTATAATTCTACTCTTCCGTATAATATCTGCCCAAAGCATCCGCACCCATGATTGCAGCATACAGATCTTCTGGTTCCACATCAAATGGCATATTCCCCATTGTATCATCTGGTGCACATGCAAGACGTGCCACTTCCATGATCTGCTCTGGTTTCACTTCCTCGATTCCTAATCCTTTTAATGTTACAGGAAGTCCAATTTCACTGCAGAAATCAATCACTTCCATAATCTCATCTTCTCCCGCATCTTCTAATACCAGCTGAACCAGTGTTCCGAATGCCACCTTCTCTCCATGATACATCTTATGTGTTTCTGGAATCGCTGTAAATCCGTTGTGGATCGCATGAGCCCCTGCTAATCCTCCACTCTCAAATCCGATTCCTGATAAATAAGTATTAGCTTCAATAACATTCTCCACAGCTTTTGTACAAATTCCTTCTTTAGCTGCTATCATTGCCTGTACTCCATTTTCCATTAATGTATCATAGCATAATTGAGCAAGATTCATTGCTGCCAATGTACATTTACCTCCAACACAGTTACTTGCATCAGATCTTTTACATGCTCTCGCTTCAAAATATGTCGCTAAAGCATCTCCCATTCCTGAGATCAACAGTCTTACTGGTGCTTTACAGACGATATCGGTATCTACCATGACCATATCTGGGCTTGATGGCAAGAACAGATATTTTTCAAAAACACCTTCATCTGTATAGATAACAGATAATGCACTGCATGGTGCATCCGTAGATGCGATCGTTGGCACGATGATCACTGGTTTCTTTGTATAATAGGCAACCGCTTTTGATGTATCATGAATCTTACCACCGCCAATTCCAATGATCACATCACTTCCTGCTTCTTCCACGATCTTTATAATTCGGTTGATCTCCGTCATACAGCATTCTCCATTGAATACATCATAAACAAGATTGTTGTCTTTATTTCCTTCATTGATCGCCGGTTCTACTCTTTTTCTTCCAGATGCACTCGTCAGAATAAAGAGATTCTTTCCAAATTTATCTGCATAAGAACAAAGATTCTTCATCTCTCCTTTACCTTGAATGTAGCGTGTTGGACTTCCAATAATTGCTGCCATAATATTTCCCTCCATATCAACTCTATTTCTCATCATGATACCATGGTCAAAATACCATTTGATATCAACATCTCGTTATTATTATAACACCCTTTTTGTTATATTTAAACATAAATATATTTATATTCATTCTTTTTTTATCTATTTTTACCCGCAAGTTTATTATTTTTTTATTTCTCACGTTAATATATTGTCAAATTTTCGTTTAGATTTTTTCTATTTTCTTGCCTTTTTTATCATTTTTCCATATACTTATACATACTGAATACAAAATCCGACAAAAGGAGACATTTACAAATGATGATCAAAACTTTATTTTTGCTAAGCTTTCTCTTCTTTATCTACTCATTTATCGGCTGGATCTTAGAAGTGGTACAATCAGCATTTCATCAGAAACGTTTGGTAAACCGTGGTTTTATCAACTCACCGCTTTGTATTTCCTATGGAATCGGAGCTATCGTTATTACGATCAATACGCATCAGATGACCGGCCTATGGATCTTTGCTGCCGCCATGATCGATGCCACAGTCATTGAATGGTTTGGCGGACATTTTATTGAACATTTTTACCATGAACGCTGGTGGGATTATTCCAAAAATAAATGGAATCTTGATGGCTACATCTGCCTGTCCCATTCGGTTTTCTGGGGACTTTTAGGATATATCGGAGTAAAGTTTGTCAATCCACTGCTCTTTAAATTTTATCATCTGATCCCGCCATTTATCCGGCATCTTATCATTTTTATCCTTCTTGCAGTCCTGATCATTGATATTTTAGCAACCACGATCGTTGTCTTTGGAAAAAATATCGATAAACGACGTTGGGAATCTGCGGATGCTTATCTTACAAAGATCAGCGTGAAATTGAGTTCGTTGATAACATCTTATGTGGATCGTCGTGTTGAACGTGCTTATCCACAGCGTAAATTAAAACTGCCAACGATCCCAAAGACTGGTGTATTTGCCCAGGGATGCGGTTTTTATAAGGTGTTTTTGTTATTTTCCATCGGTTCTTTGCTTGGAGATATCATTGAAACGATCTTCTGTCGTTTGAAGATGGGCGTCTGGATGAGCAGGAGCAGCCTTGTATGGGGTCCTTTTAGCATTGTGTGGGGATTTGCCTTTGCTGGTGTTACATTGCTTCTATACCGCTATAAAGACCGTTCAGACAACTTTCTATTTTTAACTGGTACTTTTCTTGGCGGCGCCTATGAATATCTCTGCAGCGTTTTAAGTGAAATCGTCTTTGGAAAGGTTTTCTGGGATTACAGTAAAATGCCTTTTAACTTGAATGGAAGAATCAATCTTCTTTATTGTTTCTTCTGGGGAATTGCAACCGTTGTCTGGTTTAAGAGGATTTATCCTTTCCTATCCAATCTGATCGAGAAACTTCCGATTGCATTTGGAACTGTATTTACATGGATCATTGTCGTTTTCATGGTATCAAATATGTTCATGTCCCTATCCGCCTTGATCCGTTACGATCAGCGTGACAAAAAAATATCTGCTTCTAATTTCTTTGAGCGATATCTGGATACCCATTATAACGACCAGAAAATGAAACTCATCTATCCTAAAGCAAAGAAAGTGCATTGATCGAGGTACTTTTACAAAAACTTCTGATGCAGAAAAAGGGAATGAAACTAACATTTTGTTGTTTCATTCCCTTTTCTTATCTTTTCTTTAAAATATGATCCTATCCGATCACATCACTCATATCATACATACCTGCTTCTTTTCCTGCAAGATAAAGAGCTGCACTGACTGCTCCCTTTCCAAAAATAGCTCTGCTGTATGCAGTATGTTTTAACTCAATAACTTCATCCTGTCCTGCAAAAATGATCTCATGTTCTCCAACGATCGTTCCACCACGGACTGCTGAGATTCCAATCTCTTTCTTTGGACGCTGTTCTCTTCTCTGGCTTCTGTCATATACGAATTCATATTCGTTATTCAACGGCTCATTGACAGCTTCTGCAAGTGCGATTGCTGTTCCAGATGGTGCATCTAACTTTCTTCTGTGATGTTTCTCCACGATATCAATATCAAATCCTGCATCTGCTAATAACTTTGTCATAGATTTTAATACTTTGAATAATGTGTTAACTCCTAATGACATATTCGCAGAACGAAGAACTGCTGTCTTCTTACTTGCTTCATGAACTCTTTCTAACTGTTCATCGCTTAATCCTGTTGTACATAACACAACTGGAATCTGTCTCTCTACTGCAAAATCCAGTAAGCCATCAACGGCTGGTGCTGCGGAAAAGTCGATGATCGCATCAACTTCTACATCACACGCATTGATATCTGTAAATACAGGATAATCGTTGTGCCCATCATCCACACGGTCAACACCGCATGCCATAACAGCTCCTTCTGTCTCTTCTATGATCTTGCTGATCACCTGTCCCATGACTCCATTGCAGCCATGCATCATAATCTTAACCATCTTTTGTAACTCCTTAAAGAATTCCTGCTTCTTTCATTGACTGAATTAATACCTGTGCGTGATCCTCTTCCATCTCTGTTAATGGACGGCGAACGATATTTTTACAATATCCCATCTCTGCTACTGCACGTTTTGCAGGAATTGGGTTTACTTCGCTAAATAAGTTATGGATCACATCCATGTATTTTAACTGGATATCTAAACTTCCTTTGACGTCCCCTTCTAAGAACTTCATTACCATATCATGAGTTTCTCTTGGTGCTACATTGGATAATACAGAGATGACACCTTTTCCACCTAATGCTAAAAGAGGTACAACCTGATCATCATTTCCTGAATAAATATCTAAGCATCCGTCTGCTAATGCTGCAAGAGTTGCTACCTGACCGATATCTCCGCTTGCTTCTTTGATCGCTACGATATTATCAACACTCTTCGCGATCTTCACTGCTGTAGCTGGCTGGATGTTTGTTCCTGTTCTTCCTGGCACATTGTACATGATGATTGGAATGTCTACAGAATTACCAACTGTTGTATAATATTCTTCCAAACCTTTCTGTGTTGCTTTGTTATAGTATGGTGTTACGACTAACAGTCCGTCTGCTCCTGCTTTCTCTGATCTCTTGGCAAGGTTCAGTGCTTCATCTGTGCAGTTCGCTCCTGCTCCTGCGATAACTGGAACTCTTCCATTGACATGAGAAACACATGCACTGACTACTTCGATCTGCTCATCATGAGACATTGTAGAAGCCTCTCCTGAAGTTCCACAGATAACGATACTGTCTGTTCCGTTATCGATCTGGAAATCAATAAATTTCTCTAACTGATCATAATCCACCGATAAATCTTCTTTGAATGGTGTCACTAATGCAACACCTGCACCTGTAAAAATTGACATTTTTCTTTCCTCCTATCATCCTATGTAGCATCAACATTAAGATTCTTTGATCGTACTGATCTCATATACTGCATCCGCATATGGAATCAATGCTTCTGGAATCTGCCGTCCTGTCATGATGATCGTCTGGTCATCACTACGATTTTCTAACATCTCCACCAGTTCTTCGGTCTTTAATAGTCCAAGGTCCAAAAGTCCAAGCACTTCATCTAAAACGACCATGTCGCACTGTCTTGTATCTATGACTTTATGTGCATATTTTAATCCATTATAAATAAAATGATCTTGTTCTTTCTTCTCTTCTTCATTCAGATCCTCATACAATCTCTCGTACTTTTCAAAACGAAACAACTGTACTTCTGGTTCTAAACGTTTGAAAAAGCTTAATTCTTCGGTCTCCTTTCCTTTCAGGAACTGAACCATAATGATCTGCTTTTCCTGCCCGGCTGCTTTCACACACTGGCCGATCGCACAGGATGTCTTCCCTCTGCCCTGGCCACAGTATATTTCCACTCGTCCTTCCATCTTTTCACCTCAAAGAATCTTCCTTTTGTAGTAATATATTTGGTTTAGGATATTATATCATTTCTGATACTATAAATACAACTATTCTTCATCCTTTTCATGAAACTCCAGTTTGTTTACTGATACCTCATATGCAACTCGTCTGATCAGTTCATTTTCTGAAACTCTTTTCTGATATTCTCTGCTTTGAATTCTTCCGATCAGCTGAATTCTTGAACCGATTTCAAGATTCCCTGCAAATCTCGCATTCCTTCCCCAGCAGATGCATGGTATGTAGTCGGATTTGCCATAGGAACGGTTCACTGCAAGCAAGATGTCACAAATCTCTCTTCCCAGCGGTGTCATCCGATATACTGGCTGCTTACAGATAAATCCATCTAAAACGATCTGATTCGGTCTGACTCCATCCATACTTTCTATAAATTCCAGATCTCTGACGAATACAGATAAGATCAAATGATTACGATTCTCCTCATGCTTGTTGAAGGAACGGAATTGACCGCAAGCTCTTACAAGCATTCCTTTGTAATCTTTTGTCACATCAACGAGCCGCTCTGATATTAATAATGGTATCTCGTCTGTTGCTTCACTTAATCTGTTTACTAAAAGTTTGACTGTATAAAATCCTTCTCCGAAAATCTCATGGCTGTATTCAAACGCTGAATTGATACGTCCGCAAACCTCCACTTGATTATGATTGATTCCCTGCTCTGTCATACTCTTTCTCCCTTCTTGTGTTCTATTAGTATACTTTAAATCGTATTCCAATTTTGACACAATTAGAAGAAAAATCCTTCGACAAAGTTAGTCACACTTTTTCGACATGTTTTAAACGGCTTTCATACCGTGCATGATCTTATGAGAATTTTGCACGTTTTCTCATTGTTGGATCTAAGATCTTCTTGCGGATACGGATATTCTCTGGAGTGATCTCAAGTAATTCATCCGTATCGATAAACTCTAATGCCTGCTCTAAGCTTAAGATCTTTGGAGGAGATAATTTTAATGCATCATCTGATCCTGAAGAACGTGTATTGGTCAGATGTTTTGTCTTGCAGACATTCAGCTCGATGTCTTCGGCTTTACCATTCTGTCCGATGACCATACCACTGTATACTTTTTCGCCAGGACCAACGAAGAGTGTTCCACGATCCTGCGCTGAGAACAGACCATATGCAACTGCTTCACCGGATTCAAAGGCAATCAGGGATCCCTGTTTACGATACTGGATATCCCCTTTGTATGGTCCATATCCATCAAACAGTGTATTTAAGATACCATTTCCTTTTGTATCTGTCATAAATTCTCCACGATACCCGATCAGTCCTCTGGATGGGATAGAGAATTCAAGTCTTGCATAACCTCCATTGGCTGCTGTCATATTCTGAAGTTCACCTTTTCTCTGGCTTAACTTCTCAATAACTGCCCCTGTAAATTCTTCTGGAACATCAATGACGGCAATCTCCATTGGCTCTAATTTCTTACCATTCTCGTCATAATGATATAATACTTCTGCTTTACTGACTGCAAATTCATATCCTTCACGACGCATATTCTCAATCAATACAGATAAATGTAATTCTCCACGTCCAGATACTTTATAGCTGTCCTGATTCTCACTTTCTTCCACACGAAGGCTGACATCCGTATTCAATTCTCTGAACAATCTGTCTCTGATATGTCTTGATGTAACATATTTACCTTCCTGACCTGCAAGAGGGCTGTCATTTACCATAAACTGCATAGAGATCGTTGGCTCTGAGATCTTCTGGAATGGAATTGCTTCTGCTCCATCCACATCACAGATCGTATCTCCAATTGACAGATCTGAGATTCCTGAGATCGCTACAATAGATCCTATCTGTGCATTCTTTACATCTACTTTATCAAGTCCTTCAAATTCATATAATTTTGTAATGCGGACTTTTTCTTTACGTTCTGGGTCATGAGCATTCACTACGATGCATTCTTTGTTGACGGCGATCTCACCATTATCTACTTTACCGATTCCGATACGTCCAACATATTCATTGTAGTCGATCGTACTGATCAATACCTGTAATGGTTTCTCTGGATCACCTTCTGGTGCTTCGATATGTTCAATGATCGTCTCAAATAATGGTTTCATATCTTTCTTCTCACCATCAAGATCTAATGTTGCGAATCCTTCTTTGGCTGATGCAAATACAAATGGACAGTCAAGCTGTTTATCCCCTGCATCTAATTCCATTAATAGTTCTAATGTCTCATCGACAACTTCATCTGGTCTTGCTTCTGGACGGTCTACTTTATTGACACATACGATCACAGACAGATCAAGCTCTAATGCTTTCTTTAATACAAACTTTGTCTGTGGCATTGGTCCTTCAAATGCATCAACAACTAATACAACACCATTTACCATCTTCAGTACACGTTCTACTTCTCCACCAAAGTCAGCATGCCCCGGTGTATCGATGATATTGATCTTGATTCCATTATACATAACTCCTGTATTCTTAGACAGAATCGTGATTCCTCTTTCTTTCTCGATGTCATTTGAGTCCATGACTCTCTCTGCGACTTCCTGATTGTCACGGAAGATTCCGCTCTGTTTTAACATCTCGTCTACTAATGTTGTCTTACCATGATCGACATGGGCAATGATTGCAATATTTCTCACATCTTCGCGCTTCATTTATATCCTTCTTTCTAGTATCTTTCTGTATCAGTTTCCATGGCATTTATAAAGCATGCCAAGATTAACTTTCTTATTCTATCACACTCAATGAAAAGTTGCAATTTTATTATTTTGTACCAACGATATTCTTTGGCTTTTCTTCTATTATATGTTATATTTCTTATAGACTAGAAAAGGAGTTGGACATTATGAATTTACACGAACTAATTGATCGTTTGCATAAAGAGCATACATTGACAAAAGAAGAATTTATCACACTTATTAAAGAACGGAACGAAGAAAGCGCATCTTATCTTGCCTCTCTTGCCAGAGAAGAAGCTGTAAATATCTATGGAAATGGTGTTTTCCCACGTGGATTGGTAGAATTTACGAATTACTGCAAAAATAACTGCTATTACTGCGGAATTCAAGGCAGCAATCCGAATGCAAATCGTTACCGTCTGTCAAAAGAGGAAATCCTTTCTGCCTGTGAGAATGGTTACCAGCTTGGATATCGAAGCTTTGTTCTTCAAGGCGGTGAGGATCCTCATTATACAGATGAAGTTATGGTTCCTATCGTGGCAGAGATCAGAAAGCGCTACCCTGATTGTGCCATCACACTTTCTCTTGGGGAACGCTCCAAAGAAAGTTATCAAAAATTATATGATGCAGGTGCTGATCGTTATCTGCTTCGACATGAAGCTGCTGACCCAGAGCTATACCAGAAACTCCACCCAGAAAGTCTTTCTTTAGAAAACCGGATCCAGTGTCTGTGGAATCTAAAAGAAATCGGCTATGCTGTAGGAACTGGATTTATGGTTGGAGCCCCTTATCAGACGGTTGAGAATCTTGCAGACGACCTGCTATTTATCAAGGAACTTGACCCACAGATGGTCGGAATCGGTCCTTTTGTTCCACATCACGATACAAGATTTAAGGAATTCCCTTCTGGAAGTGTGGAACTTACCACATACCTTGTGAGTATTCTTCGTCTGATGAATCCTCATCTTTTGCTTCCTTCCACAACAGCACTTGGTACGATTGATCCTCGTGGAAGGGAAAAAGGAATTCTTGCAGGTGCAAATGTTGTTATGCCGAATCTTTCTCCTGTTGCAGTAAGAAAAGATTATTCTTTATATGACAATAAGATCTGCACCGGAGAGGAAGCTGCTGAATGTGCTGGCTGTCTTGGAAGACGTCTTGCCAGTATTGATTATCAGCTTGTATTCAGCCGTGGAGATTATATCGAATAACCTGCTTATCAGCAGTTAAGAAAGAATCTTTGCATAGGAGATTCCATCGGAATTTCCTATGATATGAAAAAGCGTGTAGAATCTTTGAAATCCTACACGCTTTTATTCTGTCTTTTATCTGTTAAGAAATTATCTTCTTCTGCTCTTTAATAAGAACTCTGGTATGTTGATCTTAGAGCTTTCCTGTTCGATCTCTTTCATCTCAGGTTCAGAAACATAGCTTGTTGTCTGTACTGGCTGTTCTTCCTCCATGACCTTTCCATTATGTAATGGCTGCCCTGAAAATTCCGGAGCCTGCTGTGTCTGCTGTACTGGCTTCTTCGCTGCAGCAAATCCAGTTCTTGCATTCCCTGTAATATCTGCGGATTTGATTCCTGTTGCGATGATCGTTGCACTGATCTGATCTCCAAAATCTGCATTGACTGTACCGAAGATGACATTGACATCGTCTCCTGCTTCGTCTTTCAAGTATTCCACAGCCTGCTGTGCTTCTAACATTCCAACCGCTCCTGCGAAATTGACGATCACATCTGTAGCTCCTGCAACAGTTGTCTCAAGCAATGGACTTTCCATCGCTGTCTTGATTGCTTCAAGTTCTTCGTCTGCAACACCCATACCGATATGTGCAATACCTTTATCTCTCATAACTGTCTGAATATCAGCAAAATCGACATTGATCAATCCTGGGTTGTAGATCATATCTGTAATTCCCTGTACACCCTGCTGCAGTACTTCATCTGCTTTCTTCAGTGCATCTGGGATCGTTGTTCTCTTATCACAGATCTGTAACAACTTGTCATTCGGAATGACGATCATTGTATCCACCTGATCCTGAAGGCGTGCAATTCCTGACATTGCATTGTTCATACGAGGCTTTCCTTCAAATGTAAATGGTTTTGTCACAACTCCAACTGTTAAGATTCCAAGTCCTTTGGAAATCTCTGCAATGATCGGTGCTGCACCTGTACCGGTACCTCCACCCATTCCACATGTTACAAATACCATATCTGATCCCTGAACCAATTCTGTGATCTCTTCACGATTCTCTTCAACCGCTGCTTCCCCGATCTCAGGTTTTGCTCCTGCTCCAAGTCCCTTTGTCAGTTTCTCCCCGATCTGGATCTTTGTTCCTGCTTTACATAAAGATAAAGCCTGTCTATCTGTATTCACACCCACGAGTTCAACACCCTGGACATTCTCATCTACCATTCGGTTTACCGCATTGTTTCCTGCTCCACCGACTCCTATTACTAAAATCCTTGCTTGTGTGTTCTCAACACTAGGCATAATCTCAACCACGTTGTTCCTCCTTCACGCCATCTATGTTAAAATGACTCCCTTAAATTCTGTACACTAACTTAATGATACCTTCTTTACTAAGTTTTTTCAACTCTTTTTTGGTTGAAAAACAGCAATTTTGTGGTCCTCGCTAAAGTACTTCATGTCAATAGTTCCACCTTTCCCTTTTACTTTCTTAAGCATCCCTGCTAATTCAGAAATCTTGATATCAATATCCTTTTTATTATAAAGATCAACCGTTATCTTATCGCTGATCAATAAGGCATTTCCATCTTCTTTGATATAAATCTGATCGATCGGAAGATTATATTTATCAATTGCAGTCGTAAGTTCTAAAAGATAAGAAAAAACTTTCTCTTTCTTGACTGGGATCTTCTCTTGCATGACCAATTCATCATATTTAAGCCCTGTAACCAATGGAACATCGTCATATTTCTTTTCATAGCTTTCCAATGCATAACCATTTTTATCAAAATAGACATATTTTCCATTATACAGAAGGCATCCAGCCCTCTTTTTTTCTTTTACCTCGACCGTGATCGTATCTGGCCGGTTGATCCTTACATGAATCGAATCTATAAATGGCAGAAGATCTGGTGACGCAATCTTACATTTTAAGAAATATGCAACCGAGTTATCAATATATCCATTCTCTACAACTGCCTTTTTAACTTCTGCTTCTGTATAATAACTTAATCCAGAAATTTTGATCTGTTTTGTTTTACACGTCCCTGCAATGATCACAACCGTAAGGATCAAAACTGCAACGATACCAAGCAGTATTTTCTTCCCCGATAGTTTATGTACTTTATTCTTGTTTTTATGCTCATCCATACGGATGACTTTTTTTTCTTCCATCACACTCACCCTTATCTTATGTGAATTTTCTTAGAAATTGATAATACGATTCCCATTTCGATCATAACAACAAGGATCGATGTACCCCCATAACTGATAAATGGAAGTGGAATTCCTGTCGGTGGGATCGTGTTTGTTACAACGGCGATATTAATGAATACCTGAATTGCGATATGTGTCATAAAACCGATCACAACCAGTGATCCAAATAAGTCTTCTGTATTCAGTGCGATCAAGAGCATCCGAAAGATCAGTGCCACAAACACAAGGATCAGACAAACTGCCCCGAACAATCCTAATTCTTCACAAATGATCGAAAAGATCATATCATTGTGTGATTCTGGAATAAATCCCATCTTCTGCATACTCTGCCCAAGTCCTTTTCCAAAAATCCCACCGGAACCGATCGCATATAATGCCTGCATCGTCTGAAATCCCTTTTTGTGACTTTCTGGATGCAGCCAAATCTGTACACGCTCGTTTCGATAACTATTTGCCGTCAACAGATACACGAACAAGAGTATTATTCCACCGCCTGCTGTTAACATAAGTTCTTTCATCTTCGGACTTACCACAAACAGCATGACACCGATCATCGAACACACGACAAGTGCTGTACTTAAGTTCTGTGTAACGATCAGAGCAATGATCGGGACCGTTGGAAGAACGATCACGATACTATCTTTGAATGTTCGGATCTTATGAGCATTTGCTGATAATCTGTTCGCGAGATATATCACAACCAGGATCTTAGATACTTCTGATGGCTGAAACTGAAATCCTGCGATGCTGATCCAGCGGACTGCACCCTTCTTTGCTGCACCTATGATCAACACAAGAACTAACAGTACGATACTAGCCCAATAACAGCCATTTCCAAACTTCTCACTTTTCATGATGTGGTAATCTAGTTTACAGCATACAACCATTGCAACCGCACCTAACACTATCGCAACTGCCTGCCTTAACAGCCAGTGATAGGAATTTCCATATGTGACAGTACTCTTATATGAACTTGTACTATAGATCATAACCAGACCAAAACATATCAGAAATATTACCAGAAACAACATCGGATAATCAAAGTATCTTTTGCCGGCCATATATTTTTCTTTGATGCGATTTGCCACTTTTTAGTTCTCCTTTAATTTTCTGACACAATCTTTGAAGATATCTCCCCTGACTTCATAATTCGGGAACATTCCCCAGCTTGCACATGCAGGTGATAATAAAACTGCTTCTCCATCTTGGGCTTTTCCTGCAATGTATGAAACTGCTTCTTCCATAGAATCAACAAACTTGATCTTATCAAATCCATGTGTTTTTGCACAATCAGCGATCTTTGGTGCTGTTACACCCATCAAGATCAGTTCTTTAACTTTTCCGTCAAATGCTTCGATCCACTCATCATATGTAGATTTCTTGTCATATCCACCACCAATCAGCCATGTTGGGCGGTTCATTGCTTTGATTCCTTTGATCGCTGCATCTGGATTCGTTCCTTTAGAATCGTTATAGTATGCAACACCTTTCACTGTATCCACATATTCAATACGATGTTCTACACCTTTAAACCTCTTGATTCCTTCTTTGATATATGAAACTGGAACTCCCATAGAATAAGTCACTGCGATCGCTGCTAAAATATTTTCATAATTATGGTCTCCTAACAGATTCACATCATCTAATGTACATACGATCTGTTTCTTTCCATTTTCTTCGATGATAAATGCATCACCTTCCATGGAAACCCCTTCTTTTATTTTATGATGCAAACTGAAAAACAGAACTGTTCCATTCGCTCTGTCTGCCATAGCTCTTGTTGTATCATCTTCATAATTTAATACCATTACCTGGTCTTTTGTCTGGTTTTTTCCAATGGATTCTTTTGTCTGTGCATAAACTTCTACTGTACCATGACGATCCAAATGATCTGGTGTGATATTAAGAACTGCACATACATCCGGTTTAAAATCAACGATCGTTTCTAACTGGAAACTGCTGATCTCTGCAGTTGTTACACTGTCCTCTTTTGTATCAAGCGCAACACTTGTATAAGGAATTCCGATATTTCCGACAACAAAACTGCTTTCATAATATCCTTTCATGATCTCTCCAGTCAGCGCTGTTGTCGTTGTCTTTCCGTTGGTTCCTGTGATCGCTGCGATTCTTCCTTTGGATGCCTGATATGCTAATTCAATCTCACTCCATACTGGCTTTTCCTGATCACGAAACATCTGTGCGATCGGTGCATTTACTGAAATTCCAGGACTTAACACTAATAGATCGAACTTACTTACATCTTCTTTTGTGATATTTCCTAAGATCAATGGAATTTCTTTCTTTTCATATAATTTCTCATAAAGTGCCTCTTTCTCAAGGTCTTCCTTTCCATCATACAGACTGACATCTGCACCTGTTTTTAAAAGCAGATTGACAGAACCAATTCCACTTTTTCCTGCTCCTGCTACTAAAAATTTCTTGCTTGTATCTATCATTTCTTTCTCCTTACTAAATCGCTACCAGTCCGATCAGGCAACAAACTGCCGTGGTGATCGCAAAGATTGCTACAACCTTTGTTTCTGGCCATCCTGACAATTCAAAATGATGATGGATCGGTGCCATTTTAAATAATCTTTTTCCTTTTGTCATTTTAAAATATAATACCTGTGCCATAACAGATAATACCTCGATCATATAGATCAATGCAACAATTGGGATAAATAAAGACAGGCGAAGCATCAATGCTGTTGCTGCCACAAATCCCCCAAGTGCAAGCGAGCCTGTATCTCCCATAAACACTCTCGCCGGATATACATTAAATACTAAAAAACCAAGAAGTGAGCCAACCGTCGCACAAGATACCGGCCAGATTCCAGCTGCCAGATCATTATGCCCCATTCCAATGGCTGCCACTGTAAAAAATGTTGCGATCAATACCGTAACACTTGATGCAAGTCCATCCAATCCATCCGTAAAATTAGCTCCATTCACAGTTCCTAACAAAATGATAAAAACCGCTGGGATAAAAAATACTCCAAGGTTTAAATATTTACCATGTGTAAAAGGAATCAGCATCGAAGTTCCTGTCTGCGTGTAATTTATCAAATAATACGCAAAGATTCCTGTGACTATGATCTGCCCAAACATCTTCTGCCAGGCCCGCAGTCCCAGGTTCCTTTTCATAACTACCTTGATGTAATCATCGATAAATCCGATAAATCCAAATCCCAGCGTCACAAACAGCACCGGGATGATCATCGGATATCTTCTAACATAAAATAACGATGCGATTACGATTCCAAGTAATATGATCAGTCCTCCCATCGTCGGAGTCCCTGATTTCTTCAGATGTGATTCGGGTCCTTCTCCCCGGATAAACTGACCGAATTTTAATTTGTGTAAATACCTGATCATCATCGGGCTAAGCAGTACGCTGATAAAAAAGGCAATTAAAACTGGTTTTACAATACCATAATTCATGTCGCCACCTCATTTGTTCTTGTTTCGTCTACGGTTCTTTTTTATCTGGCGTATATTCTTTATAAATCCCCATGTATGGAAGTGCAGTTTGAAACACACTTCTCATCACAGGGGCTGCGATCGTTCCTCCATAGTAAGTTCCATGTGGTTCATCGATCAACACGATCCCAATGATCGCAGGATTGTCTGCTTTCGCAAATCCTAAAAAAGAAGAAATATATTTTCCATTTCCTCTTGGAAGTTTCTCACTGGTTGCCGTCTTTCCCCCAATGGAAAAACCATCCATCCGGCAGTTTCTTCCTGATCCATCGGAAACAACTGCTTCTAACAATTCTTTCATCGTCTCCGATGTCTGTTTTTTTATGACACCTTCTTTCACTGAATAAAAAAAAGCTTTTAATCTTGTTCCATCCTGCTTCTGAACATATCTTCCAAAATGCGGTGTGATCAGCTTCCCGCCGTTGATCACCGCACTGACTGCTCTTAACAGCTGTAACGGTGTGATCTGTATGGACTGTCCAAAAGACATCGTTGCAAGTTCAACTGCACCGACATTCTTCTTTTGGTGCATGATCGAAGATGCTTCTCCAGGAAGGTCGATCCCTGTTTTCTCAAACAGTCCAAGCTGGCGGAATGTCTGATACATTCCATCCACACCAACTCTGGCACCGACATCCATAAATACTGGATTGCAGGAATTCATAACACCTTCTTTAAATGTCTCACTTCCATGTCCTCCGACTTTGTGACACCGAATCTTGCGATCCTCCACAATCCGAAATCCTGGACAATTAAAATGATCATTCACGCTGACTTTCGATGATTCCAGTCCTGCAGTCGCCGTTACGATCTTAAAGACCGATCCCGGTTCATAAGTATCATTTAAACAGGAATTCCGCCACTTCTTATTGAGATATTCCTGTTGTTTCTTACTATTTGCCTTTCTTTTCTTTGCTGACAAAGAAAAAGGATCATTCAGATCATATTCTGGAACATTGACCATTGCATAGATTTCTCCATTCTGTGGATTCATCAAGATCATGGATACCTGTTTTGCCTTCTTCTCTTTCTTCACCTTCTTACATGCCTGTACGGCATAATTTTGCAGATTCACATCAAGCGAAATATAAAGATCCCCTCCAGCAACTGGTTCTTCCCTCTCTTCATATGCTCCATCGATTTCTATGCCGCTTCCATCTGTCAGTGTCCGGATCCTTCCGGACTTTCCTTTAAGATATCGATCATAAAAAACCTCCAGTCCAATGATTCCCTGGTTATCTCCTCCTGTAAATCCAAGAACTTTCGATGCCAGGTTATTATATGGATATACTCTTTTGTAATCTTCATCCACCTTGACCCCGTCAAGTTTAAACTTACGGATACGGTCTGCGATGTCTTTTTCTACATTACTTTTAATTTTTTCCCTTACTGAATTTTTATATACTTTTTTTCGGATCAAAGATTCTTTGATCTTAAGATTCTCAGATAAGACCTTTATTACTTTTTCCCTGTCGGTCACCTGAGAATATATCACAGAGATCGAATAGACTGCTTTGTTCGAAGCGATCTTTACGCCATTTCTGTCGTAAATACTGCCTCTTGGCGCTTTAATCTCCCGGTCTCTTTGATGCAGGTTTCTGGCTAAACTTAAATATTTATCCGCCTGAGCGATCATCACATAAGAAAGTTTTATCGTCACAACCAAAAACCCTGTGAAAAATGCAGCCGTGACAAGCAACAGTTTTTTCTTTGCTTTCGTTCTCATTTTATCTCCATGATCCCTGTCTTAATATAAAGATTATGAAAATAAAATGATGATATTACTTTTTGCTGCTTTTCGCAACATTTAATTCCTTGAGTGATCCTTCTAATACCTTCTTTGCGATCTCAACTGCAAGTCCTGTATTCGTCTGAGAATCCCTCTGAATCTCATCGATCACAACATAAACTAGCACCTGTGGATTCTCCACTGGAGCAAATCCACAAAAAGATACGATATAAGTTCCTGCACTTCTTGGAATCTTCTGTGCAGTACCAGTCTTACCACCAGCTGTATAATCTTTCATCTTTGCCTTTGTTCCAGTTCCTGAATCAACAGTTTCTTTCATGTATTTTCTTAATTTATCCGATGTCTCTTTTGAGATCGTCTGTTTCACTAACGTCGGCTCTATATTGCTGACAACTTCTCCATTACTGCTTCGAAGTTGTTTGACCACATGCGGTTTGTAATAATTTCCTCCATTGATCAGAGAACAAAATGCACTTCCCATCTGGATCATAGAGCAGTTAAATGACTGTCCAAAAGAACTTGTGGCAAGATCTGCGGCTGTCATATCTTTTGCATCATGAAGAAGCGATGCTGTCTGTGCTTCTCCAGGAAGATCAATCCCTGTCTTATTCCCAAAATTGAAATTCTTCTGATATCTTGCGAATACATTCTTGCCTTCTTTGGCTGCAATCTGCATCAATGCATCATTGCACGATAATGAAATACTCTGAGACAACGTGATCAATCCATGTCCGCTTCTATGAGAGCAGTGAATAGTATGCGGTCCAACCTTCTGGTATCCATCACAATAATAAGTTTCATTGCCCTTTAAGATTCCTTCTTCAAGACCAGCTGCTACCGTAAATGGCTTATATGTTGAACCTGGTTCAAATGCATTTGATACAATTGGATTCTTCCAGATCTCATTAAATGCTTTTGTCTTTTCTTTCTCACTCATCTTATTAACTTGACTTTGTGAGTATTTCTTTAAGAGATTCTTATCATCTCTTGGGCTTTCCAGATTATAGGAAGTAGAATTTGCCATTGCATAGATCTCTCCATTATTGGGATTCATCACAAGAATGCTGCTTCCCTTACTTCCATATTTCTTTTCAAACTTAGAAAGCTGATCTTCTGCCAGTTTCTGAATATTGGAGTCAATCGTTGTAACAACTGTTTTCCCATTCTCTGGCTCCACAATGGAGCTATCCTGTTCTAATTCTTCGTTTAAATATTTATATTTTCTTCCATCGACGCCTGATAAAGTACTGTTATAATACTGCTCGATCCCTCCAGTTCCGATCGTACCGTCTGATACAAATCCAATGACCTGGCTTGCCAGTGACTGATTCGGATAACGACGTTTGTATTTTTCATTAAATACGATCCCTGAGACATTCTCTGCTTTGTCTGAAGCGATAAAATCTTTCAGATCTGCGATCTGACTATAAGAAAGTTCTTCTCGATATACAGAATAGTAAGAATCTTTATGTCTTTTTATAAATTTTAACAGCTTATCTTCATCTAACTTCATATATTTATGAAGTGCATCAATGGTTGCTTTCTGTACCTCTTCAGATCTTAAAATATTCTTTGGTTCTAAAACCAATGTATACATCTTCTGGCTGGTTGCTAATGTATTTCCATCACGATCTAAGATATCTCCCCTTTTATACGGAAGCGTTTCACTAGAATAATTCTGCTGTGATAATACCTGTCTTTTGTAAATTCCGTTCTTAAATATACTAAAATAAATCAATCTTCCAATCAGTAGAACAAAAAGAAGTGCTATGATTCCGCACGCGATCATCGTACGTCGTTTCATAGCATCATTTAATCGTTTGATAGGTTTTCTTCTTTTCTTCAAGTTTGCCACCTCTTAGTCTGCTTTTGGTATCTTCCCGTACTGGCGTATGTATTCTGCATCCTGGCTCTCATAACGAAGAGTATGTTTGGAATCTGGTTTCACCATTCCATATTTCTTTGCCGCAGTTTCTACAGTATCAAAACGAATACTCTGTTCAATCTCAAGATTCAGATCTTCATTCTCTACCTGCAGTGTGTTCAACTGTGTCTTTGCATCCGTAAGAGCCGCTTTTTGATTCAAAACTTTCGTACGTTCTGACAGATAAAAGAAACTTGCAACTGCGATCACACAAAGTCCCGCAACTAATACCTTGATAAAGGCCAAATCAATCGACATCGCTCTCTTCTGATTCTGTCTTGTTGACTCCTTTACCTGATGTTCTCTTCTTGGTCTTGCCTTTCTTGTCTTCCTTGGCTGTCTGCGCACTGGCTCTGCAGCAAGATCTTCTATCTTCCTTGCTGTGTTGCCATAGATCATGTTATATCGTTCTTGTCTCGTCTTGTCCATTGATACTCTCCCTTATTCTGCCCTTTCAAATACTCGAAGCTTAGAACTTTTTGCTCTCTTATTGTACTCTAGTTCTTCTTCCCCTGGAATGATTGGTTTTCTTGTTAACTGTTTTCCTTTCGATACGTTGCCACATACACATACTGGGAAGTTTGGCGGGCATGTACAAGGATTCTCATTCTTCTTAAAAGCTCGTTTGACGATACGGTCTTCTAAAGAATGGAAGGTAATGATACATAATCTTCCACCTGGATTTAAAAGATCGATCATCGCATCAATGCTGTCTTTCAATACGTCTAATTCTCTGTTACATTCGATACGGATCGCCTGAAATGTCTTCTTCGCCGGATGTCCTCCAACGGCTCTGACTTTCATCGGAATCGCACCTTTGATGACTTCTATTAACTGTCCGGTCGTTTCGATTGGACTTTCTTTTCTCTTATTCACGATATGTTTTGCAATGTTCTTTGCAAATTTCTCTTCGCCGTAGTCTCTGATTATATGGAATAGTTCCATCTCGGAATATTCATTGACAATATCTCTTGCAGTCAGTGACTGTCTCTGATCCATTCTCATATCAAGCGGAACATCTTCTCTGTAAGTAAATCCACGTTCCTTCTCATCTAACTGAAAGGATGATACCCCAAGATCTAACAAGATTCCATCAACATGTTCGATTCCAAGATCATGTAACACTTTCGGCATGTTTACATAATTATCACGCACGATCGTTACTTTGTCCTTAAACGGTTCTAACCGCTTCGTGCTTGCAGCAATCGCATCCGCATCCTGGTCGATCCCGATGTATCTTCCTTTCTCTGATAGTTTCTGGCATACATGATATGCATGTCCGCCTCCGCCCAGAGTCCCATCCACATAGATTCCGTCTGGTTTAATATGTAGTTCTTCGATCGTTTCGTCTAATAAAACGGAAATGTGTTTAAATTCCATAATCCACCTAACTTATATGCTTAATCCTAATTCCTGCATGCTGGCTGCGATATCATCCATATCCTCATAAGAATTGTTCTCAATCCACTTCTTCTTACTCCAGATCTCGATGCGGTCAGCCATTCCTGTTAATACAACTTCTTTCTTCATCTGGGCAAATTCCCGAAGTGTCGCTGGGATCAAGGTTCTTCCCTGCTTGTCCATCTCACATGGAGCTGCCCCTGCCATGAAAAATCTCGAAAACTTTCTGGCATCTTTATTAATAAGTGGCAAAGTTTTTAGCTTTCCTTGAAAGCTTTCCCATTCGTTTTGTGGGAACACAAACAGGCATCCATCCAATCCCTTTGTCATCACAAATTCCTGACCTAATTCTTCCCGGAATCGTGAAGGAATGATCAGCCTGCCTTTTGCATCAATCGTGTGATTAAATTCCCCCATAAACATGGATATCACCACTTTCCACCACTTCTTACCACTTATAAATTTCATTTTATACGATAGACTTATAAATTGCAAGGAATAATCCACAATCAAATCTTAGTTTTTTCTTAGAAATCCTTGTTTTTTTGCACAAAAAAGAAGGGATTCCCTAAAAGTGGTTTTATTTCCCTTCTTTTTGTGTCTTATTTCGTTATTTTCTTCCTTTTATACATAATAAATGCCGTTCCAAATACTGCAAGGATCAGTGCTAAGATCTGGGATACCCTGATTCCTGTAGATCCGATCATCAGGGAATCGGTCCTTAATCCTTCAATCAAAAATCTTCCGATTCCATAACCAATACAATAAATGGCGATCAATTCTCCATCAAATTTCTTTCTCTTCGTAAAAAAGAAAATGATCAACAGTAGTAAAACAAAATTCCACATAGATTCATATAAGAATGTCGGATGTACCTGAATAAAGGTTGCTGCTTCATTTCCAGATACAACATAAGTTGCCTTATCATACAATCCATTGGATACGATCTCATCAATCCTTCCGTGTTCAATAAAGAAATTTGTCGGAATCTGCATTGCAAATAAACTGTTGGTATATGATCCAAACGCTTCTCTGTTAAAGAAATTGCCCCATCGTCCAAGAATCTGACCGACAAGCAGCCCTTTTACCGCCACATCTCCAAACTGAAGTATAGATAAATGTTTCTTCTTGCAGAAGATATATAATGTGATTGCACCTGCGATCACACCTCCATAAATTGCAAGTCCTCCATTTCTGATCTGTATGATCTCTGACAAATGATTCTTATAATAATCCCATGAAAAGATCACATAATAGAGTCTTGCTCCTACGATCGCCGGAATGATCATCGTGATCAGATAGTCAAAGACTAATTCCGGATCAAATTTATTTTCATGTTTTGCTGCGTAATAGGAAACGATCAATCCAAGCAAGAATCCTGTTGCAATGATCATTCCATAATATTTGATCTCAAACCCTCCAATATTGATTCCATCACCGACATTTTTCAGTACGATCCCTAAATGTGGGAATCTGATTTGATGTTCCATCACTTTTCTTCCTTTCTAAAGCCTCGTTTTGTCTCTTCTTTGTTTTGTTACTCAAATCAAAGATATCTTATCCCATTTCTCTTTTCTTTTCAAGTCGCTTATGGTAAACTATCTACAGTATGACCTTGGATATTTTTTCAAGGTCTGTTTTAAGAAATACCCATGAGAAAGGAAATTAATAGATTATGAAATTAGGAATCGTTGGATTACCAAACGTCGGAAAGAGTACATTATTTAACTCTTTAACAAAAGCCGGTGCTGAATCCGCTAACTATCCATTCTGTACGATCGACCCTAATGTGGGAATCGTAACAGTTCCAGATGCTCGTGTTGATTATCTGGCTGAGAAATACCATTCAAAGAAAGTGATCCCTGCAGCGATCGAATTCGTTGATATCGCAGGTCTTGTAAAAGGAGCTTCCAAAGGTGAAGGTCTCGGAAACCAGTTCCTTGCAAATATCCGTGAAGTCGATGCGATCGTTCACGTTGTTCGTTGTTTTGATGATGGAAATATCGTTCACGTTGATGGTTCTGTAAACCCACTTCGTGATATCGAAACGATCAACTTCGAGCTGATCTTCTCTGATATCGAAGTGTTAGACCGTCGTATCGCAAAATCAACAAAAGGATCAAGAAATGACAAATCTCTTGCTCACGAAGTTGAATTCTTATCTAAAGTGAAAGCTCATCTGGAAGATGGAAAGCTTGCTAAAACATTTGAAGTCGATGATGAAGAAGATCAGGAAATCTTAAATTCCTGCAACCTGTTAACGATCAAACCAGTCATCTTTGCTGCGAACGTTAACGAAGATGAACTTGCTGGAGAAGATAACGATTATGTAAAAGCTGTCCGTGAGTATGCTGCAGACGTTGATGCGAAAGTATTCGTTGTATGTGCTCAGATTGAACAGGAAATCTCTGAATTAGATGATGATGAGAAGAAAGAATTCTTAGAAGATCTTGGATTAGAAGAATCTGGTCTTGAAAAACTGATCTCTGCCAGCTACTCTCTTCTTGGACTAATCAGTTTCTTAACTTCCGGAGAAGACGAGACACGTGCTTGGACGATCAAAGAAGGTACAAAGGCTCCTCAGGCTGCTGGTAAGATCCATACAGACTTTGAGCGTGGATTTATCTGTGCTGAGGTTGTTTCTTTTGAAGATCTTAAGGAGTATGGTACAATGCAGGCTTGTAAAGAGAAAGGGCTTGTACGTCAGGAAGGAAAAGAATATGTTGTGAAAGATGGGGATATTATTGTGTTCCGCTTTAATGTTTAATTTATAGTTTCTTTACCATAGACTTTGAGTATATAAGATATCATAACAATCAAATAGTTCCCGTCCACAACACGCGTTTTATTCATCATTTTTGACCGATCGCTGATTCGCCGACATTCCTTGTATAACTCGCTTATGGAAGTCCAAAATGACTTCCATATCGCTCAGACAATACACCATGTCGGCTGCGAATCGGTCAAAAATAATGATAAAACGCTAATCGTTGTGGACGGGAACTATTTGATTGTTATGATATCTTACATACTTGAAGTTTATTGGAAAGAACTATTGAATAATAAAATGTGTTGGTTATATCACAACTGTTTCCCTAAAACTAATACTGTCCTCTTTAATGTATTATTTTATGAATCACATTTTTTACTATTTTAAATATAGCTGTATATAGTACCACTCCAATAACTACTGTGATAAGTTGTATAATTAAATCTGGTATTAACATTGCTTCCACCTCTATTTAGCTTCTTCTGCTTCCCAGATAATGATGTTTCCTTCATCTTTACCGGAGTGTTCTTTTTTTAGTTCCCTGACTTGTTGCTTTGTTACTTTTCCTTTGGCTTTGTCTTTGATCGTTACACCTTGGTATTTATTTGTTGTAACTGTGTCTTCTTTCTGCTTGGCAAAGTTGGTTTTGTTTTGTCCATAAGTTGTGCCTGCGCTGTATAGTGCAGCTGTTAGGCATACCCCTGCAAGTAGTATTGATAATTTTTTCATATCTTATTCTCCTTAATGTTTTATACTATAGTATCTCATATTTTTCATGGAATATCAAATCCCTAATATCTAATAGTTTTTCGACTTATTACCGCACACACAATGGATGCAGCAAGCATTGGTATAATACTATCTTGTCTTAAAATCTGAATAAAATTTCCAATGAAGCAAACAATCATAAATATACTGATTATTTTCGCTGTTTTAGCACCATAGTCTTTTGGATGTCTATGTGCTATAGCCCAGCTGATGACTGCTAGTATTATACATGGGATCATTGTGTAATGGATGCCGTTATATGACAATATATATCCACTATTTCCTGACCAACTGTTGAGATTCAAACTATCCAAAATCATATCTCCAATTGACACCGTCTTCTCATAAAATGGGATACTTAAAAATCCATTAATCATAACCAGTATCAATGCCTCTGTTCCAAATCCTAATTGCTTTTTCAAAAGAATTTTTTGCAATAGGTTCTCTAGGATATACCCGATCAGAAATCCTAGTGTATTAAAAATGATATCATCAATATCACCAATTCTTCCTGCAAATACAACTTGTACAAACTCAATCATCAAAGATATCAATGCCCCTGCAATTATTGCTTTTCCATAGTTCCATTTTATTTTCTTTATAAATATGGGAACAAAAAGTCCCATTGGCAGAAACATTAATGTATTTAACAGCATCAATTTCCAGCTTTCATTCACAAATGGTACAATATTCCAGGCTGTAAATCCTCCATATGACCATGATGTGATGTCTAATACTCTCGTGACCATGCCAACGGTTGCTATGTAAACCAAAAATATGTATTTTATGATCCATCCTGGCTGACATATAATCTTTTTATTATATCGTAAATAGTAAATTGTGCTTATGACTGCAAATGCAATCGTTGCCATAACAATAGCTTGAGCTAGATAACTACTCCCAAGCAGAATTTTCTCCATCATGTTCTTTTCTCCTTTAATCCAATCATTCCTGCACATAACAAAAATACTATTATCATATAAGCCACAAAATCAGAAAAATATATTTGAATTATTTTTATGTGTTTAGGAAACAAGAACCGCAAAAATACATTTGCAAATATACTCCCACTTGTACATAGGGCTACTGTTTTATATACCAATGTTTTCACTTTTCTTGTATTCACAGCCAGTACTTTATATACAACGATGAATTCTAGTAGCAAATTTAAACTCATGAATATCAATGCTTTTTCAGTTGTCATTGGTAATAAATTATTTGATTTCCATTTCATCTGCGGTATCACATAACGATAACCTGTCTCCCTGCGTATTCTTTTTAGCAAATTACTTATTTGACGATACTCATTCTCATTCTTATAACAAAAATAACCTGAACATTTTACTGACATTAATATTTTTTCATTCTCTTGTTTCATTGTTTTCATTTTACTTACTGTTGGCATAATCAATGTTTCATCAAGATTTAATTCCGATGACAACCTAGTATTCTTATGTAAAAACCCAACAATTTTAAACGTACAATTTTCAGTTCCCAAATATCCTGCCTTAATTTTCTGATTCAAATGAAAAACTTTTTGATAATTATATCCTGCAATTAATGGAATCTCTTGATTCAAAGGTCTTTGATACTCTTTTAAAGTAAAGCAACGACCTTTTTCAATATGTTGTTCTATCTTCTTTTCACTTATCATTTTCTCTGGCATCTGAAGTACAGTTAAATTTGTAAGATATCCATCTTCCGTTTTGTCATTATATGATCCAGATGCAAGTTTTTCATTCCCACGAAAATATTCATGATAAGATAGAATCTGTCTGGAATATTCTCTGTATAACTCTGCTTTTTCTAATTCTTTATATACGTTTTTTAAAATACTGAGAGAGTTTTTCTGATGAAGGAATTCCATATAGCTAGAATTTCTATTATCATATTCATCCGATAACTTCCATACTCCAGGGTATTCTATCTCCACTTGTTCATTATGACGATCAATCTTATTTTGATACGAATATATAATAATTCCCAGTAAACACCCAATGCTTAATATATAAAATACCATAAAACGAACTACATATTTCCTCATTTATCATTTCTCCACACAAATCGCTATTCCTATTTTTATTTTCTTTTTATAACGATTTTCAACGAATACTTTATATTTTCCATCTTTTTTCACATAAAAGTCATGTATAATATCGACCGCATGCATCACATATCGTTCTTTTCCTGTCTCATCTATAATTCCTGCCACAAAATCCTTATCGTCTCTTTGTATTTCTTTAGATGAAAAAACGGTCAGCTCAATTCTCTCACCTTTTTTTAATCTCAGCTCTTTTGTTTCTAACCTTGTTTTGGCGTTTAATGGCTGAACTACATCTAGTTCTTCTCCTTTTTTGATATTTTGTTTTAGTTTTGTAACTGCTAAGTTTGTCCCGATCCTTTTTGCGGTATATTCTTTCAAATCCATTGTATATTCTGTCTCTTCTTCTGGAAGATCCTCTTCTATTTCCGTTGCCCAGACTGTTTCTACATAAATTTTATGATAGCCGATCGTGCTTAGAATAATTATGGCAACGACCACAAAAGATAATCCTATACAAAGGAATGTTCCTGCCATTACATTCCTTGTATTTTTGTTTTCAATTGATTTAATTCTTAAAATTCGTGTCTTTAATTGACTTTTGTCTTCTCCTAATGCTGCGCACAGATATGCTCCTTTTGCAAATGGTGATATTCCGATTTCACAGATTGTTGTAAAATATCTTTTTTTGCTTTTCATAATTGTGATTGATTCTAAATCGCAGTATGTTTCATTCCAGCTGTCTACATCCATATCTAATTGTTTTACTAATGGATTCCACCAATGAATGACCCTTACAAGTCCGCATAACTGTTTCCACAAAATATCTTTATGCTTACAGTGAATCAACTCATGGATGCATATAATCTTTAATTCTTCTTTGTTATATTCTCTTTCTGGAAGCAAAATCATCGGTTTTAGAGATCCGCAAATAATCGGTACCGCCAATCCATATACAGTTTTAATTTCTACATTTCTACGAACACCTACTTCTTCTTTCCATTGATTCTTGCAATCTAAAATAGATCTGCTGCATACACATGCCCTCTTTCGTAATTGATTCATTTGTGCCTGAATACGTATTGTTTTCAGTATAGCTTTTAAAAATCCAATCGTCCAAATGATTCCTACAACAAAAAATACCCATCCTACCAATGGAGACAGTGCAAACATTGTATAATCTTCTTCATATACATAATAAATGAAATAGATCAATACAATTACGATCGGCATCAGAAACGATAAGACTGCTCCTCTTAAAACAGTAATGCACATACTGATCAATCCTTTTTTCTCTAGTCGCTGCCTTATCTTGCGAAAGCACATATACGAAATACTTCCCACCAAACCATTCAGCAGTATCATACTGATGACATAAATATATATTTTTTTAATCATCAAAATCATTGATCAAATCCTTTAATTCCTCTTTCTCTTCTTTTGATATTGTGTGTGTTAACGTCTGAACCAATTCTTTCATCGACCCATCATGCCAGAAATCCTTCATCAATTCCATCTGTTCTTCACGATACATTTCTTCTGTGATCTTTGCTGTGATATAGCTGTAATTGCCTTTCACTTGTGTATCTACAAATCCTTTTTTCTTTAATTTTGTGATATATGTCTTTACTGTGCTTCTTGTATATTTCCTATCATATACTTGATCTAGATAATCAATAATTTCATATACCGTAATCCCATCCCCAAGTTTCCAAATACTTTTCATGATAAGTATTTCTACTTCTGATAATTCTATTAATTTCATTGTTCTTCCTTCTATCTGAACTGGTTATTATTATAACCATTATATAAATCAAGCTTGTCTTTGTCAAGATTAGTGATAATTATAACGAATTTGTATACAAAAACTATCTTTGATTTTTCACTTTTGTCTTTTTCTCAGCCTTCGCATATCCATTTTTATTGACTCATACATATTCAACACGCTTAAAAAAGCCAAATAAAAAATCCGACCCAAGGAAGTCTGGTCAGATTTTCTAGCTTTGTTATGTTTTGTTTTTGTTTTATGTTAGTTAGTCTTAACTAACTGTTATTATAATATCCTATCTCGGATGTTTTGTCTACCTTTATTTTTGAGAAACTTTCTCAATACCAAGAATCTTTTCTGCCCTTGCTACAGCTTCTTCGCTTGGCGGATTTACGCCTTCTAATGGGTATTTTATCCCTAATTTTTCCCATTTAAAGAGTCCAAGTGTATGGTATGGCAAGATTTCCACTCTCTTAACTGTCTTTAGTCCATCGATGAAATGTTTTAAGTCTGCTAGTCCTTTTTCATCGTCTGTTAAATCTGGCACTAGCACGTGACGGATCCACAGATCTACTCCGAGGTCTGAGATTTCCTGTGCCATTGCTAAAATATTACTGTTTGGACAGCCTGTCAATTTCTTATGTTTTTCCTCGTCCATTTCTTTTAAGTCTAGAATGACAAGGTCAGTGTATTTCATTAATTCTAACCATTTGCTGTGAAATGGTTCTTCTTTTGTATATGGATTAGCAGAGGTATCAAGTGCAGTATGGATTCCTTCTTGTTTTGCCAATTTAAAAAATTCGATCAAGAACTCGATCTGTAGAAGGGGTTCTCCACCGCTGACTGTAATTCCTCCATCACTTCCCCAGTACATGCGGTAACGCAAAGCCCTCTTTAAGAGGGCTTCTGCCTGCCAGTCTTCACCGCAGTTTTCCTGCCAAGTCTCCGGATTGTGACAATATTTGCATCTCATCCGGCAGCCTTGCATGAAAGCGATAAACCGCACACCGGGACCATCCACGAGACCAAAAGTCTCGATGGAATGGATTTTTCCGGTTATTTTTTCATTCATAGTTCTATTCCACTAATTTAAATTACATTGTTGCATGGCATGTTCTGGAAATAACGTCCATCTGCTGTTCTCTTGTTAAGTCGATGAACTTAACTGCATATCCAGATACACGGATCGTAAAGTTTGCATATTCTTCTTTTTCAGGATGTTCCATCGCATCGATCAGTTTTTCTTTACCAAATACGTTTACATTTAAGTGGTGAGCTCCCTGATCAAAGTATCCATCCATAACATTTACAAGGTTATTGATTCTTTCACCCTCTTCATGTCCTAATGCATCTGGGTTGATCGTCTGTGTATTAGAAATACCATCTAATGCCCATTCATATGGAAGTTTAGCTACAGAGTTTAAGGATGCTAATAATCCATTCTGTTCTGCTCCATAACTTGGGTTTGCTCCTGGTGCTAAAGGTTCTCCTGCTTTTCTACCATCTGGCATTGTTCCTGTTGCTTTTCCGTATACAACGTTAGATGTGATCGTAAGGATAGATGTTGTAGGCTCAGAATCACGATATGTGTGGTTCTTTTTGATCTTTGTAAGGAAAGTCTTAAGAAGCCATACACCGATTTCGTCCGCGCGGTCATCATCGTTTCCGTATTTAGGGAAGTCTCCTTCGATTTCATAGTCTACAACTAATCCATCTTCATCACGGATTGCTTTTACTTTTGCATATTTGATCGCACTTAAAGAGTCAACTGCATGAGAGAATCCTGCGATTCCTGTTGCAAATGTTCTTTCAAGTTCTGTATCCATTAATGCTAATTCCGCTGCTTCATAGTAATATTTGTCATGCATATACTGGATCAAGTTTAATGTGTTCACATAAAGATCTACTAACCAGTCCATCATAACATCATATTTCTCCATAACTTCGTCATAGTCTAAATATTCAGACATGATTGGTTTGTAAGAAGGTCCTACCTGCTGTTTTGATTTGCAGTCCACACCACCGTTGATCGCATATAATAAGCATTTTGCAAGGTTTGCTCTTGCACCAAAGAACTGCATTTCCTTACCAGTCTTAGTTGCAGATACACAGCAACAGATTGCATAATCATCTCCCCATACTGGTTTCATAACATCATCATTTTCGTACTGGATAGAACTTGTACGGATAGAGATATCAGCTGCATATTTCTTGAAGTTTTCTGGAAGATCAGAAGAATATAATACAGTGATGTTTGGTTCTGGAGATGGTCCCATGTTCTCTAATGTATGTAAGAAACGGAAGTCTGTCTTTGTAACCATGGAACGTCCATCTACACCGATACCAGCAAGGTCAAGCGTTGCCCATACTGGGTCTCCTGAGAATAACTGGTTGTAAGAAGGAATTCTTGCGAATTTTACCATTCTGAATTTCATTGTTAAATGATCGATCATTTCCTGAGCTTCTTCTTCTGTGATGATTCCTTTGTCAAGGTCACGCTGGATATAGATATCAAGGAATGTAGCGACACGTCCGATACTCATGGCAGCTCCATTCTGAGTTTTGATCGCTGCTAAGTATCCAAAGTACATCCACTGGATTGCTTCTTTTGCAGTTTTTGCTGGTCTTGAAATGTCAAATCCATAGATCTTAGCCATTTCTTTCATACCTTTTAATGCTTTTTTCTGTTCTGCAATCTCTTCACGAAGACGGATCACATCATCTGTCATAACACCGCATCCACAGTTTGCAAAATCATTTTCTTTTTCTTCTAATAAGTAGTCGATTCCGTATAAAGCAACACGACGGTAGTCACCTACAATACGACCACGTCCATAAGTATCTGGAAGACCCGTGATGATCTTGTTATGTCTTGCTTTTTTCATTTCTGGTGTGTAAGCATCGAAAACAGCTGTGTTATGAGTCTTTGAATATTTTGTAAAGATTTCATGTAATCTTTCGCTTGGTTCATAACCATAGTTACGACAAGATTCTTCTGCCATTTTGATACCACCATATGGCATAAATGCACGTTTTAATGGTTTGTCTGTCTGAAGACCAACGATCTGCTCCAAATCTTTTGTTTCTTCACTGATATAACCAGGTCCATGAGAAGTTAAAGAAGATACGATATCTGTATCCATGTCAAGAACTCCACCTTTTTTTCGTTCTTCTTTCTGAAGTCCCTGTAAGATACCCCATAGCTTATCTGTTGCTTCTGTAGATCCTGCAAGGAAGCTTTCGTCTCCATCATAAGGTGTGTAGTTTTCCTGGATGAAATCTCTTGTATTGATTTCTTCCTTCCAGATTCTACCTTTAAATCCTTCCCATTCTTCAAACTGTTTCATTTTGAAAACTCCTCCATTTCTTTTGGATTAAAATTATTATAAAAACTCCTTTGGTTAGTTCTATCTAACTCAATTACATTATAGCAAAAATAAAATTGAATACAATATACTTAACCGATAAACTTTCTCATTAAATCAAAGTTCTGTTTCTCTTCTGAGAAACTCCACTGTGCTGAACAGGCTTAAAGCCTAACAAATAAATAACAAGCTTAAGATTTTGTAATGCTTAAGCTTGCTAAATTCATTTTCTATCTAGATTCCGTCTTCATCTTCGGCATCATAATCTCTACCGTTTGGAAACATATCTGAATCATCATATTCATCGATTATTTCATCATATTCTTCTTTCGTCATAACTAATTCCTCCTTTTTTAATTATATATTTATTAATCTAATTACCATATTTTACTGTACAATGCTAATGCTGTAATCCGATCTTTTATTTCATCGTCATATGGTAATATTGTTTTGATTTCATAGAACTCATCTACTTTTCGAATTACGATTACCAGTTCTGGTTCTTCCGTAAATTTTCTTTTGATATGAAATGGCATGTACCAGGATATTGTTCCTGTTTCTCCGGAATATGTTGGTTTAATATAGGATGGATCTCGTTGTAAAATCTTAATTCCTCGTTCTACTGCACTAAAAAGATATCTTGCAATCAGCTCTGGATCTTCATCTCGTATTTCATCTGGAAATCTTTCCTTACGTTCTTTTATGATATGTAATAATGATTTCTGTGAAATATCAAAATTATCCATTGTCGCATTTAATATTTCCTGACTCGAATCATCAAAAAACATGATTGGCTTTAATTTTTTCATTGCCTGTTCTTTTGTATATTTATTTTCTATGTACTCTCTTTTACTCTCGATCAGATTGTATGCAACATACATTTTCTGTCCTACATGATATCGATATTGGATCATGTAATCTAATCCCATTGTATTGATCAATCCTGAATTTACGATCACTGATTTTATACCATTCATGACATAAAAATCAGTTTCTCGTATCGTAAAATTATCATTCACAAGCTGTGTGATCCGTCTGCCCAAAATCTTTATATAACGTTCCAATCCATTTTTTGAATTCCACATTGGAAATAATAATTTATCATAAATATCATCTACTAATGCCGTATTATTTTCTATAATCGTAGGAATTGTACTTTTTATTTCTTTCCCATTATCAGGATTTGATATTTTTTCAATATTAGAATTATTACTTCCTAAATGCTTTTTCGTTCTTTGTTCCAATTTCTTTTGATATTTATTTTTGAAACGTTCAAAGTTTTGTTTGATTGTCCCTGCTTGAGATTGATTATGATCACATATTCCCTTTGCTAAATATCCTGCTATACCAACATAATATCCTGCATAAAAATAATATGGTTCTTCATTTTTGCTCGCTTTTTTCAATGATATAAAAATTGTATCTCCCTTTGGTGTTATATATCCGGTATCTAACCAAACATAGGCTGCATCTTTATCTTTTGGTTCTCTGATTTGTAGAATAGATGAAAAGCAAAATTCTGTCCATTTTTCTGTTTTTATAAAACCTATCATTTCTTCTACATCTATTTCATATTCTGTCAGATTTTCTATAAATGTTTTTACATTTTCTATATCGTTAATAATATAATTTTCTTTTACTTCTCGATCCATAACCTTTTCCTCCACTCAGATTTTTATTACTTTTAGAATCGGGCGCATTTCTGCGCCCATATACCATGTATCTGTAAAATAGTTTGATTATCTACCCCCTATGTAAGGCAAGCTTTTGTACTTATTTTCAGGTTTAATTGATTGGAATATTGAATTCCTTTTTCTACCACCTTCTTATAATTTTGATATCTTTTTATATAATATTTTGAGTATCCTTCTATATACATAAATAATGTATCGCACACCATTTTATGCAACTTTGACTCATCATTAATTTCTTTATGTTCTGTTTTTATTTCTAATGATTTTTTTATTAAGATGTGCTCAAAAAATTCTCTTTTTGTCATATCATTTGAATCAAATAGATTTTCAAAGATCAGATACATAATCTTGTAAAATTGTTCTAGTTCAGGCAGATAATAATCCGTGTTTCTAATAGTCATCTTCATCTGGTGTTTCCGTTCTAGAATCCAATTCATTATTCTCGTTATACCAATCTGTATGTCCTGTCTCATCATCATATCCATAAAATGTTGTTCCGTCTGAATTATGATCCACTCGATCATAGTCTCTTGGTCCATTACCATTTCCACCAAAAAGTTCATTAAAAAATCCCATTTGTTTCTCCTTTCTACGCAAGAAATAATTCTTTTCCATCGAAAAATAATTCTTTCTCATTTAAGTTTTCTTCTAAAATTTCTCTTAGTTCTTCTTTTAATATCCAGGACTGCTCTATTTCTGAGCAATCATGAATCTGATTCATTTTCTTTTTCCCCTTTTCTTAAATTATTCTGCCCTATTAGAGAAGTATCAAACGAAATAGGTCTCGTAATTTCGTTTAATCCAAAATGCTTAATAGCCGTTTTTACACGACTTCTTAATTCTAGTTCTATTTCCCTATCATTTAATTCATTGAGCTGCCACATAAAAGCACTAAAAAAACATGTCCCTTCTTCTGTTTTCCAAAAACTAGGTCTCCTTGTGTATGGAGTTTCAATTGGAAACATCTTTAAATATCTATCAACTCCCATCTGTTTGATTATCTCGGTGCAACGTTTGATAATTTCTTTGTTTCTTTCAAGTTTTCTCATTTTTATTTCTCCTGTTTTTAATTATTATATTTTAAAATGTTATTCCATCTGAATTATGATCCACTCGACCATAACTTGATATCATTTTATACGCATATTCCGAGCATCAATAAGACATCGATCACACAAGATTTATAGTACAATTTTCTTCGCCGACTGTGTTCTTGACTCCTTTCCTCTTCCGTTTCCAGCAACCAAAGCGCTAATTCATACGCATTCAGAATGAGGATCTTCATTCCTGCTAACAAACATAGCCAAAGTTTATCTTTTCCCATAATAAATAGATAGATAAATCCGATAATACTAATGATCATGAATTGTATGATCTTATGAAGATCAACTTTGGATTTTGGAAAGAACGATAAAATGCTGCTTGTTAGTAGGCATGATAAGGTTGATATGAGCATTTTCTTCACCTCCTTTCACATAGAAATCTAAATCTTAAAGCCTTTCTGTTTCCTAACTTTGTATTATTATACTCTAATATAGCTGACCATAGATTTTAGACAAAAAATTTATTTTACTTTTTATTTAAAAACTCCCACATAACTCGACTCAAATATCGATCTGTCCAGTCAATCAATTTTTTCTCATCTTTCCGAACATGCTCACACTTTTCTAAATATGCTGAATTTATGTTCTCTATAAGCTCTTCTACACCTTGATATCGATTCTTAATAAAATCACTACCCTGATTTCTAAATCTTTCCAGATCATTCTCTGCATCTTCTAATTCTTTTTTTAATTCTAAAATATATTTTTCCCTTGCCTCCAATTCAGATTCATAGGTCAAAATAGCATCATCTGGTATATAATTATTCTGTCTAATTTTCTCTTCCACTGTTTCCCATGTTTGAGCTCCTTTTTTATATTTATCTAAAATTTCTTTTTGGTATTGACCTGCTCTAGGTAGCGTATATTGATTCAATAACTTATAACGTTCTTCTCTCTTCATCTTGTTTTCATACGAATCTGGGTGATCTAATATTTCATCCTTATCTATATCCAACATAATCCTTTTTATTAATTCAGCAATTGTAGCATCAATACTTACATTATTTGTATTTATTCTTTTTTTAAATTCTTCTTCCTTATCATCCCCATTTCCATAAAAAAAATATATTGAATTTTTAAGTTCTTCTTCATTTGCTTCCTCTGCCATACTGAGAAATTTCTGATTCCAAAATAAATCATAATTTTTCTTATCTATATTTACACAAAGATATTGTAGCAATGCGCCCATATCTTCTCCTTTTTCATCGATATAACTTAAAATAAATTGTGTTATAATAAGGGCCAATTTTTTAATCCAAATCATAATTCTATTTGTTGTAAAATAACTTGGCACAGCATATACCATATTTTTAATTTCATCTGGTAATTGATCGATATCTTTCATTAGCTCTTCATAAAATACATAAATACTTTCCGATGTAACACCTTTCAATTCTTTATCCGCTTTTACCGCTGGATTAACCTTGTAATGCTTTACAAGTAATGCTAGAAGTTCTCCACATTCTGCTGGGAATATATTTTCACTATTATTAAACTCTTCATCCATTTTAAATAACATAGGATCAATTCCATAATGCCCACATACTAAATTCAATCTATTCATAAACGTTTGTTTCGATTTACAATTACTTAATTTCATCATTTCAGATGTTGTAAAATCAGCTTCTCTTCTTTTTTCCTTTTTTGCCATGTTAAAGCTCCTTTCTTCTGATTCAAATAATCAAACAGTGGTAATTTTTATTGATGCCATTATTCTAGCATTGCCGAACAAAAATTTAAATTCCGGCATTTTATATACAATTCATTAGTGATTATTTTTCAAACTTATTTTGTATTCCATATTTAATATACATTATAAAAAGAAGGAACCTTATCACATTATGTG
>OHSK01000201.1_pt1 | contig 39229 bp, 25 predicted proteins | sample 1578701 | NCBI WGS metagenome assembly OHSK01 (sample SAMEA3879503, study PRJEB24766) | human gut metagenome | biome: human-associated habitat; feature: feces | place: USA | collected 1985/1987
TTTGTTGCTCAGGTACTTATAAAAAATGCTAACTCATAGTGCTGCGGAAATTAGGCTTATATAATATATCCTTGGAGGAAGTCAGAGGCGAAGTTGGCGGTCGTGAGTATCATGGTTTTGTCTATTCTGCCACGGACGGACAGGGCAACAAGGTGGGAAATCCTTTTAAGGCTTCCAAGATTGACAAGTCTGTTGGCGTGGAGGCGATAGAAAAGCGGTTCGCTTATTCGGCCAAGAAGTTTAAGGAGGACAAGAAACTCTCCGAGATGACCAAACATAGCGTGGAAGCAGTCTTGAAGCAGACGTACAATAAGGATAAGTTTGTTGAACTGCTGAAAGCAAAGGGCATTGATGTTGTTTTCCGCCATACAGCTGACGACCGTATCTACGGAGCAACATTTATTGACCACCGCACTCAAAGCGTGTTCAATGGTTCACGGCTTGGAAAGAATCTTTCTGCCAATGCCATGCAGGAGCATTTCACCTTACCTTACGAGAATGAGCAGCCGATACCACTTACCATTCCAAAGGAAGATGGTGCATTCTCAGAACAAGAGCGTCACGATTCTGGCTTGTTCGATGAATACGGCAGCGGTCTTGGACTTATGGCAGGGAATGGTTCTTCCAACGAGGCACAGGAAGCAGCATTCGATAGAGAGTTACGCAGAAAGAAAAAGAAGCGAAAAGGGAGAAACCTTTAATCGTATTATCAAGGTATAACTTCAAAACAGAAAAACAATGGCACAAGAAGACGATTTGAGAGCATTGGGAAAAATAATGGATTTTCTCCGTGCCGTGAGTATAATACTCGCAATTATGAATGTATATTGGTATTGCTATGAGGCAATGCGTATGTGGGGAGTGACAATCGGGGTTGTTGACAGAATCCTGATCAACTTCAACCGTACAGGCGGCTTGTTTCATTCCATTCTCTATACCAAGCTGTTTTCGCTTCTGCTCCTGGCACTCTCATGTCTGGGAACCAAGGGCGTGAAAGCGGAAAAGATGAGTTGGAACAGAATTTGGACGGTTCTTGCTGTTGGCTTCTTCTTGTTCTTCCTCAACTGGTGGATATTATTGTTGCCTATATCTAATTTGGGCAATGCCACGCTGTACATCTTTACAATGACAGCAGGTTATATCTGCCTATTGATGGGTGGACTGTGGATGAGCCGACTCTTGAAGCACAACCTCATGGAAGATGTCTTCAATAATGAGAACGAGAGTTTCATGCAGGAGACCCAACTCATGGAGAACGAGTATTCCGTCAATCTGCCAACACGATTCTATTACAAGAAGAAATGGCAGAGAGGATGGATTAACGTGGTCAATCCGTTCCGAGCGACCATCGTGTTAGGTACACCGGGTAGTGGTAAGTCTTTTGCTGTAGTGAACAACTACATCAAACAGCAGATAGAAAAATCTTACTCAATGTATATCTATGATTTCAAGTTTCCCGACCTTTCGACGATTGCCTACAACCACATGATGAACCATCAGAATGGATATAAGGTCAAGCCCCAGTTCTATGTCATCAACTTTGATGATCCTCGCAGAAGTCATCGCTGCAATCCTATTCACCCTGATTTCATGAGTGACATTTCCGATGCCTATGAGAGTGCATACACCATCATGCTTAACCTCAACAAGACGTGGGTCCAGAAGCAGGGCGACTTCTTCGTGGAGAGTCCGATTATCCTCTTTGCAGCCATCATTTGGTACCTAAGAATCTACAAAAACGGAAAGTATTGTACCTTTCCTCATGCCATAGAATTGCTTAACCGCAGATACGAGGATGTCTTTCCGATACTGACGAGCTATCCCGAATTGGAAAACTATCTTTCTCCGTTTATGGATGCATGGCAAGGTGGGGCAATGGAGCAGTTGGCAGGACAGATTGCAAGCGCAAAGATTCCGCTGTCACGAATGATTTCACCACAACTCTACTGGGTGATGTCCGCAAGCGAATTTACACTCGACATCAACAATCCCGAAGAGCCGAAAATCCTATGCGTGGGCAACAATCCCGACCGTCAGAACATCTACGGGGCGGCTCTCGGATTGTATAACTCCCGTATCGTGAAACTCATCAACAAGAAGGGACAACTCAAATCATCCGTTATCATTGACGAGTTGCCGACTATCTATTTCAAAGGCTTGGATAATCTGATTGCCACGGCACGAAGCAACAAGGTTGCCGTCTGCTTGGGTTTTCAGGACTTCTCGCAGTTGGTTCGCGATTATGGAGACAAGGAGGCTAAGGTGGTTATCAATACGGTTGGTAATATCTTTAGCGGACAAGTCGTTGGCGAAACCGCTAAGACTTTATCCGAGCGTTTCGGCAAGGTGCTCCAAAAGCGTCAGTCCATTTCCATCAACCGTCAGGATGTCTCTACATCCATCAATACCCAGATGGACAGTCTCATCCCGCCAAGCAAGATTAGCGGTCTTACCCAAGGTATGTTTGTCGGTTCTGTTTCCGACAACTTCACCGAGCGCATAGAGCAGAAGATCTTCCATGCCGAGATTGTCGTTGACACCGACAAGGTAAAGCGAGAGGAAAGCCATTATCAGCCTATCCCCATCATCAACGACTTCAAGGATGCCGATGGCAACGACTGCATGAAGCAAGCCATTCAGGACAACTACAACCAAATCAAGGAGGATGTCAAGCTGATTGTCAAGGACGAGCTGGAGCGCATCGCTGGTGACGAGAGCTTAAAGCATCTCATACAGAAATAAACAATAAGGCGAGTAACTTTTAGGAATTGTCCTTTCTGTTACTCGCCCCTGCATACATATATGGGATTTATCGTTTTTTATCGTCTCATTCTTTCCAATTCATCATCCCTCCGCATTTTCTCATTCAACTTCTCCTGCATCTTGTCCAGAAAATAGGTGCGACTATAGTTCTTGCGTCTTCTGATGTCGGTATAGAAACGATAGCAGTCCTTGGCTTTGATGCCGAAGAACTGGTACATGGCTTGCGCCAAGTCCTTGAATTTCACATCGCCATCGTTCACGCTTCCCATTACGCAGATGCCATATACCATTTCTACAAGGTCAACGGCATTGCCAGTCCATTTTACTAATGGCTTTGATTCTGATGATACTGGCGGAGAGGCTTCTGAAGTGGATGTGGTCACATGAAGATGATATGTTGCTGCCACATGCTCTTGCATTCTGCGGACAAATGCAATAGCCTTGCGCACATACAAGCCTACGGTTCCCAAACAATCCTTTATATGGGGCATTGACAGATGAAAGTCAAGCTCGGTTTCTGCGTATGACAGTGCAAAGACCGCTTGCTTCACATTGGTGCTGCATAAATCAACCACAACCTTGATAAACTCACGATATGAGTTCTCCAAAGCGTTACCACCTTTGTTCTTATAACCTGCATTCAGCAAGTTGAAAAAATCAGTCTCTATCAATATGTTGTATTCCATGTTGCTGTCTCTTTTATGGGTTTGTACTAATTTGATGTATTCGTGCGCACACCATTTATTAGTCCAATACCTATGCCATTCCAAGACAGACTAAACAATAGGATGATGATATTTCCTGATAATCAGCAACTTTATCAAGAGAATAAGATTTTCACAAGGGAATTGCAAGCAGAAATAGTGTAAGGAAAACCGGACACTCGTCCAATCTTCCTTACACGGTTCTTATACCATTACAACTTGTTCGTAGAAATGCCATACTCTTTCATACGGGCATAGAATGTAGTATGGCTCATTTCCAACATTTTTGCCGCATCACGCTTGATGCCATTGCATTGCTTCAAAGCCCACAAGATACGCTCTCGATTGATCTTGCGTTCTTGTTCATCAAAGTCCAAAGCCTCTTCTGTCAATGTTGATTGTGACAACTGCAAGTCCTCGACATCTATTATCTCATTCTCGCATAACAGCATAGCTCGCATGATACATGATTTCAACTCACGCACATTACCTGGCCATGTATGGCTTACGAGTGCCCTTTGCGCTTCCTTACTGATACATTTTATTTCTTTGTCCGTATGCCTATCATATAGTTTCAGGAAGAAGTTAGCTAATGGCATAATATCTTCCTTGCAATCTCGCAACCGTGGAATCTCAATAACCGCTTCGTGAAGTCGATAATACAGGTCGCTTCTGAATCGTCCTTCCCGAACTGCCTCTTGCAGGTTTTCGTTGGTGGCGGCAATAATGCGCACATCAGCCACTTTGTCTTTTGTAGCTCCCAATGGTCGGTAGCTCTTGGATTGCAACACACGCAGCAGCATCGCCTGTACGTCTTTCGGCAGGTTGCCTATCTCGTCCAAGAACAGCGTACCTCCAGCAGCCAATTCAAAGTAACCTTTTCTTGCTGCGTCTGCACTTGTGAATGCACCTTTCTCATGTCCGAAGAGAGCGGAAACGGCAAGTTCCGCAGAAAGCGTACCGCAATCTACTACCTCAAAAGGCTGGTCGGCTCTTTTGCTTTGCAGATGTATCTTTTCCGCTATATGTTCTTTGCCAGTTCCGTTGTCGCCCAATATCATAACAGCCATGTCGCTTTTAGCAAACAATTCTGCCATTTTGTATATACGGCGAAACTTCTCACTTTTGCGGTAAACAATCTTGTTATTCAACTCGACGAGTCGTTTCTGCTTGTCTATGATTTCTTCCAAACGTTCATAAACTACATCAAGCAACAATTTCTTCGGTATATAGTCTTCCGCTCCCAACTTCATAGTCCTCACGGCACTCATGCTTTCATCGTAAGATGTCATGATAATAAATGGATTCTGATAACCGTTACTACGCATCCATTCCAACAGGTCGATACCGTTATCATTCCCCAAGCGCATATCCGAAATGACAACATCCCATTCAGAGGATTCCCTCACAGCTTTCAGACCATCTCTGTAATTGTAGCATAAGATTGTTTTCCAGCCCTTTGCCTCCAACTTCTTGCCCAACATATTGCAAAATGTCGGGCTGTCTTCAATGATTATTACTTTCTTCATGCTGTTACCTCCTCAATTTTCTTTTGTGCGGCTTTGATGATTTCCTCACCATGTGCGAAAACATCCTCAACCGCTTGGTTGATAACGTCGTCTGATGATGTAGAATCTTCTATCAGGTCAAAAAGATAGTTCAAAGACTCGTCAGATTGTACCATCATCCATGAGCTTCTTGCGTGGTGAATGACATCAGACATTTTCTTGCGGTTCTCCTCTTTGGCTACATTACGGATACTGCCCAATGTATCAGTCATTTCCTTTACGAAATTCTCCAAAGTCTCTTTTTCATTACCGTAGGTCAGCAACATAGAGAAGTCTATTTGTTTTTCTGCTATCTTGCCATTCACACACTTTCTTGCAGTGTTTATCAAATCCCTGTCAGACATCGGCTTGAACAGGCAAGCGACAAATCCTGCGTCAAGCAGTTCTTGCTCACTCACATTTGGTGCTGCTGTCATAACAACAACTGGAATGGTCTTGGAGTTACGCACGTTCACCATACGCATCATTTCCAGAATCTCGATACCATTCACTTCAGCCATCTTCAAATCCGTTATCAGCAGATCATAAGATTTTTTGCGCATCATATCCAATAAATCCGTGGCATTATTACAAGTGTCACATACGATGCCGTTTGATGCAAACGCCTCACGGATGGTACTCAGTTGCACATGGCTATCATCAATGGCAATGACAGTAAACGAATCTTGTCGTTTCGTTCTATACTGAGTTGGTTCCACATTCTGCTTTTCGGCTGCAGCCATAGGAAGACTAATGGTAAAAATACTTCCCAGTCCTTGGTGACTGGACACATCGATTTTTCCTTTCATCAGTGAAACGAGGTTCTTGACAATGGAAAGCCCCAAGCCAAATCCCGGTTGGGTAACCGCATTTCCCAATCTTGCAAATTCCTTGAAGATTTGTTTTTGTTGCTTGTCGTCCAATCCTGTTCCTGTATCCTTAACCATTAGCATGAATACACCATTCTTATAGGTTGTGGACAATACTATCTCACCCTTTCCCGTATATTTGATGGCATTGGAAAGTAGATTGCGTCCTATTGTAAGCACCTTTTCCTTGTCTCCATTGACAACACCATCTGCCTTATTGTTGACGCTCAATTCCAGTTGTTTCTTCGCAGCAAAGGGCTCATACTCCATTTTTAATTGCTCGGCAATGTCCATCATGCGGAAAGGGCGTTCCTTGACGGTCGCCTTTCCATTCGCTAATTTGGAGTAAACCAGGAAACTGTCAATCATAGAAGTCAAGCCTTTCGATGTGTCAACAATCAAGTCGGCATACCGTTTGCTTTCATCCGTAGCATCATCAAGTCCGCTAATCTTGCGAGCATAATCCTTGATGGCAGACAAAGGACTGCGCATCTCATGCGTTACTGTCAGCATCACCTTTCTTGTTTCTTCCTTGCTCTTACGTGTCTTGAATGCGAATCGCCACACCAATAGGAATAATACGAAAAATACCAATATCAACAATCCTATCATCCCTATATAATAATAGGTATAATTGCCTTCCAAGTCTGCGATTTGTCGCTCACGAACTTTGATGCCTTTATCCACATTCTCATCAGCTATGCTGATTACTCTTTGCAACTGCTTATTGATACCTTCATTTCTGTTTCCAAGACTATCCAATATCTCCACTACCTTACGGCTTTGCTGGTGATGTTTAGCAACAACCGTTTGGTTTAGGTTGGTGAGCATCTTTTCAGTTTGGGTTAAACGGTTGCCTGTTGTTACTGCATTTTCTTTCTTACCAAACAATCTGCTGAAGAAACCGCGCTTCTTTGGCTTTGCCTGCTGTGGCATAGCTGAAAGTCTTTTGCTTTCATTCTTATTCTGCTCTACAATTCTTGGAACTTCTGCGGTCAGCTTTTCTTGAGTGGCATTCAATTCCTGTATAGCATCCTTTATATCCAGAAGAAGCTGTTCCTTTTCTGCAAGAAGATGGCAGATTGTATCAGAATCTTCTTTCGGACAAATACCTGCGATGCCTTGAAGCATACTGTCCACTTCCAATCGAAGCGAATGATACTCATTTACATCTGTTGAGTCCCAATCCGCAACCATTTCACCAAGCAGTGACAATTCCGTTATGTGCAAGTTTAAGTCATGCACATTCTTTCGCCACTGATGCAGTTCTGCATTTCTACACTCAATCTCCTTTCTGTCGCGCCATTCAAATAGGCCGATAACAATGGTACATCCTACGATGACGATGGCAGTCATGATGCCTAAAGCCATCCATCTACAGATATGCCCGGTCTGTTCTTTGCGTTCCATGTTGTTTACTTTTTACATTTCTATTACTTCATTATTGCTTTGCACTAACATTTTTAATCGGCAAAGATAATGGCAGGAAGCATTAAAGACGAATATTTATATATATTATAACAACTTTTATGTTATAATTTCTTTGGATGGAATCGTACCGCGTAGTATTATATTTGCACAATGTCATTTCTCGTTACTGAGAATTTGGCAAGTTCAATCACACGAACAGGTATAAAGAGGTGCCTAATCTACTAATCATATTTTCGAAATGCTTTATGGTAATGTAAAGATGTTTGTGTATCCTTCAAGAGTTGATAATATCTTTTTAAATAGTGTTCACAGTATTAATAAAGAAGAAAGATAAAAAACGAAATCTAATCACTACAATTATATAGCTATAGAAGCAGACTCCTTTATTATTGCTCATTGTATCTATTTCTGATAAAAATATATGTTTCTCTTTGTATAGGAGTTCATCTACAAAAAACTACTCAAGTATGGAGATTGTTTTATTCTCTATACTTGAGTAGGTATTAGCGTATCTAAACTTCATCATAAGTTTAGATACGCCTTAAATGCTAAATTCTTTTCTTCTTACTGGCATTTGGATTTATCCAAAGCAGAAAAGATAGGACAAACAATATTAGTGCTGCATACAGTCCATTTCTTATACCCGAATTACGACAAAAAACTCTATCAAGCATCTCATCATAAAAAAAAGTGGTATCATTAAACCCTACTTGCAAATTATCACCATCTGTTATTTTTGTGACATATTTTTTATTTTGATAAAGAATATCAGCCGTTGGGTGTTGTCTTGAACTATATTCCAAACTTAAATTTATTATATTACAAGCGATATTGCTTTGATGAGTAGAAATGTATGATTCTCTTACATATAGCAAAGACAAATATGCTGTAAATAGTCCGATGCTAAAGTTTATCAAAATTATGACAATTTTTCTTCTCATTTTATTTTTTGTGTATTCTTGAGCTGTTTTTTATTTTTTGAGTCTTACTTCCAGCCGTTTTTGAAACAGTTTGGTTGATAGCGTCACTCGTGCTTTCAAGAGACTTGTTTATTATTATGCCTTTTTTTGCATTCTTAAGAACAGCTGTTTGTTTCTTTACAACTTTCGGGGTGGCAGATTTTCGCTGCATCAACTCTTTTGCACGATTAAGTTCATGTTTTGAGTTGTCTGCTGCTTCTTTAAATACTTTTTTAGGTAAGAAACGACCTAACAAGTCACCCATGCCAACTTCAACTAAAACAGCCTCCAAGCTAAAATCATCTCCATAAATGGATTTAAAACCAGCCTCAAGAGAAGATAAACCAACTTCACAAACCATATTCATGATTTTTCTTCCAGTCGGGCTTGCTATAAATTTTCCGAACTTTGCAATTCCAGAAACAGAACCAAATGCTCCAGCTGCTAAAATATCCAAACCATCTGTCCAACCAAGTTTGCTATTTGCCGTTGCAAAATTCATGTCTTCAGAAATCATTTTCTCACCAATTTTTGATAAATATTCGGTGAACATTCCCATGATTGCACCAGGCAATGCTTGTTTTCCATTTGGATCAATTAAACTTACAGGAGATTGATAACAATACACATATGGATTGAGATTTTTATAGTTATATACTCCGTCATTATGTTCTCCATCAATATAGTTTTCACTATTTGAAGGATCATAAATTGAAATAGGATCTACACTTATCCACAAACTTACCTTTGGCTCATAATACCTCGCTCCATAGTAATACAATCCCGTCTCCTCGTCGAATTCCTTAGCATTGAAGAGATAAGGTGTATTCCAAATGTTGTTGCGTTCCTCTATGAAAACCTCTCCGAAAGGCACATACTCAATATGCTGCACCACCTCGCCTTCAAGGTTGGTGATGTAACTACTGCTACCCAAATGGTCAGGGTGGTAGTAGAATTGCATCTTCTCGTATGTGTCGCCCTCTTGGAAGTTATTCTTCATTGCTCTTGCCATAGCACGTGCCTGAGCAGCCTCCAAGCTGCCGTCATTGCAGCAGAAGCCCTTGCCATCGACATAGTCGTTGTTGTCCTCGCCATTGTACGGCACTGCAAAGGTTGCATAATTATCCTTGATAACCTGCAACTGCTGGACATATTTTTGCTTATAGTCAACAGAAAGTCCATCAGTCTCACTACCTGCATACTGGATGCGGCGTGGGTCTGAGCCGTAAGAGTCGAAGTCACCAATCTTGCTGACTACACGCTGACTACCAATATAGATGTGCTTGGTATAGCGTCCGCCTTGGTTGGCAACGAGGTAAGGAGATACATAGAGTGAGAACTTGGCTGTATTCGTGCGACCTCCAGCAAACTCTGAGTTCACATAAACCTGGTCACTTTCGCCAGAAGTCTTCACCGTACGCTCACCGTCAGCATCATACCAATAGTTGGTTACGAAGCCATTGTCATCAGAAGCAAGAAGACGGTTCTCCTCGTCCCACTTCAACTTGCGCTCCGCTGCCTTCTCGTCAGTCATGCCATCCTTCTTTGTACGGCTTGTATTGACATATACAAGATTACCGTTGGCATCATACCAGTAGTTAGTCACAAAGCCATTGTCATCAGAAGCAAGGAGACGGTTCTCCTCATCCCATTTAAGCTTGCGCTCTGCGGTCTTCTCGTCAGCCACACCGTCCTTCTTTGTACGGCTTGTGTTGACATAAACAAGATTACCGTTGGCATCATACTCATAAGCATGATTGTTGTTCACATTCTCGCTTTCTGAAGGCGTCTCCTCCGTGCGGTAGTTAACATCCTTCACATTTGCGAGTTGGAACTTCTTGCCTGTCTCTGTTCCATAGGTGTATGACAAATCATAACCTGCATTCAATGTGCCATTGAACTGCACATTGTTCTGCGTGAGAATCTGACGCTTCGATGTGATACGGTGCATATTGTCGTAACCCATCGCAAGAGTGTAGCTTGCGGTCTTGTTGTCAGCACCAGTATATGTACCTGTTGCGCTGACAAGACGGTAGAGTGCATCGTATGTATAGGTATGCGCCATCTGTCCGCCAGCCTTGCCACTCTGTGGGACTGACGCACCGTTTACCACGCTGAGCACATTGCTCACCGCATCGTAAGTGTAAGCGTTATCCATAATGGTGTTGCCACCACTGTTCACGGTGAGGTTCTGCAATCTGCGACGCTGTGGGTCGTAGGTGTAGAAGGTCTCAGCACCGTTGCAATACTTCAAGTATGTGCGCTGCTCAAACTTGTCATAGCCGATCTTGCTCACATAATCGTAACCGTATGACTTGTAGCCATGAACCTTTTCAAGCTGACCACCGAGATTGTAAGAGTAAGTAATCTTCTCCTCATCAGGATAGATCATCTCCAATAGACGGTTGTGGCTGTCGTAAGTCCATTGCGTCACGTAGGTTGCTATCGCCTGGTTAGGCACAATCATCGTGCGGCGGGTCTTTGTCACCTCGCCCATCTTGCCATAGAAGTATTCGATGGCACCTGTTCCATCCTCACGGAGCATCAAGCGACCGATACGGTTCTGAGAGGCGTTGCGGCCACCGTAGTAATACTTCACGTTGTTCTCCGGGTGGTCTGGGTAGTTGATACCCGTCAGACGCTGATAGTCGTAATCGTAGGTGATGAACTTGCCTTCCTTTGCAAGGTTGGCAGTCTGCTTGGTCAGCACATTGCCGAGAGCATCATAAGTGAAACTTGTGATGCCGCTTGCAGGATGGTTCACCTCGGTACGGCGGTCACCCATGTCGTAAGTAGAGGTCGTCACATTGCCCTCCGTGTCGGTAACACGAACAAGACGCTGTATGCCGTCATACTTAAACGATGTGGTAATCTCACCGTCAGGTCCGCTCTTCTGGATGGTCTTTAAGGTCTTGCCACTGCCATTGGTATGGGTAGCCTGCACATTATGGAGTGCGTCTGTTACGGTTGTAACAAGTGCATGACTGCCGTTGTCAACAGTATATGCCGTAGTTGTCGTAGAGTTGTCCGGCAATGTCACTGAGGTAGCACGGTCGAGCACGTCATAAACAGTAACCGTTGGAGATAAATTGTCAAATGACTTGTTGAACGTTGATTTCGATCCTGTTCCTTCCGTTGTAGGATAGAATGCCTTTGCCACACGTCCGAAAGCGTCATACACGTTTCTTCCGCTGACTATCATCACGTTCTCGTCCTTGGCAGAGTTTCCCTTGGATGCACTTGTCACAACACCGTCCTTCTTCACCTGCACGGATCTTCCGAAACCGTCAACGAATGTAACAGTTTCCAAGTCGTCGTTAGGGTGCTGGATGTCGTAGTGCTTGGTCACGGCGTATGCAGGAGCGGTAATGCCACTCTCATTGAATGTAGCCAAAGGCTGATATTCAAAGGCGATGGCATAAGGCACACCCGTAGCCAACTCGTTAGGACCACGCACGCCAGTAATGCGACCGAGGTCGTCAACATCAGTCTCATAGTAGAAGTTGTTGAGGTCACGATGCTCCTTGGCGATACCATAACGATAGTCAAAATTGCCTTGCTCGCTGCGGTAGCCCCACGCATCGTCAATACGCTCAACATACATGTTCATCTCAGGCTCATAGCGGTACTTGTACCACATACGCTGTCCCTTGCCGTTGGCAGGGAGAGTCTTCTGGATGATGTTGCCGTAAGAGTCGTACTTGTAATCGGTAACTGCCGCACCGTCATTCAACTGCTGTGTAATCTGCGTGATGTGGTTGGCGTAGTTGGTATTATACTTCGCCGTCACGTGGTGATAGAGTGAGCCGTCACCGCCTGTAACAGTCACATCAACTGGAAGTCCGAAGATGTGCTTCGCTGCATTGTCCGTATATTTGATGGCGGTTGCATAATCGAACTTGCCGTTTCCGTCTTCACCAAGGCTTCCCTTGTCGCTGTACTTGTAGGACTTCAACTCACCATGATAGCCATTGAGGTAATACTCGTTCCAAGCCTCGGATGTAATGGTACCGTTGGCAGCACCCTCATACTGCAAGCTGGCGGTATAGCGGAGAGGAACGAATGCAGAGGCACGGTCGCTCCAGAGGTTCACGTCACGCTTGGCAAAGGTGTACTTGTCGCCCTCGGCTGTCATATAGTAACTGTCGTAGCGATTCTTTGTCTCCGTGTATTTGTTGCCGTTGGCATCCTCCACGAAAGTGGCGGTAACATTGCCCTGCGTGTAGTAGTTGGCAACATCGTAGTTCTCAACAGACTGTCTATAAACAGAATTGCCATTCTCCGTGTCAAGGTTCTTGGTGATGACCTCACCGAAACCGAGGAACTCACGTTCATGGCGGTCCCGCTTGCCGTCCTTGTACTCAAAGGCGGTTGTCATGACAGGACCATCGTCATGGATACCATCATCAACGGTAAGGGCAGACATTACCCACTTGCCACCAGGAAGTCCGTAGGTAGGAGTGGTATGCGCATAGTCAAGCGTGAAAGTACCGCCCAAGGAGTTGGTGACTGACTTCAACATATTTGTTCTGCCAATGGCAGAGCGTGTAACCTTCAACTCGCTTTCCTTCTCAGACTCAACGATGTCAAGATAGCCGTCACCGTCCACATCCTGCAAGGAGTATGTAGGGCGGTTGATGCTGTGGGAGGTGGAAGCGCCAGGGTTGGTTGAAATCTTTACAGTCAATAAATTGAATGTTACTGTGAAAGCTGCATTTACAGATTCTGCTGTTGATGCTGATTCACTAAGTGCATTCGCTCCCTTCCAACTGATAGGCTCATCAAAGCCGTTACCAGTGTTGAGGGCAACAGTGATACCATTTCCGTTCTTCCATACCTTGTCTGGAAGACCATCGGAGTTGATGTCGATAAGATTGTATTCCTCCTCATTTTCAGAGGTAACGATGCCAAAGCCTGCGGAGAAACTGCCGGAGGCCTTGTTGATACCAGTTCCAACACCAAGATTATACGAAAGACTCTTGCCGCTTTGGATGCGGTCAAGTTCCCAGTCAATAGGCTCGGTAAAGGCATAGCCAAGATTTAATCTCACCTTCTTGTCGGAAAGAATCTTGTCAGGTAGTCCATCGCCATTAATATCTATGAACGATTCTACAGCTTCATCCGTATTCTTCGGCGCACTGCCGGAAATGGAGAATTGAGCCAACCATGAACTCTGTTGGTTCTGTGCGGAAGACTTGCTTCCGGAGATAAGTTTTGTAATATCGGACACAGAAGCTACTGGATTGCCACCATATCCCCATGCCTCAGAAGCATTGTCAGAGTTATTAGCTCCGATACCCTTGTAGATTTCTCCACTTAATCCACCTTGTGAATTGGTGTATTGGATAGTACCACCAGCAATGATGTCAGGGAATCCGTCACCGTTCATATCCATCATGGCAACTTCCGTCTTGGAACTGCCATTTGCATTGTTATGGGTAATGCCACGTGCACCACCTTGCACAACGGTACTCTTGCTTGATACCACTTGGCTTACAGCTGCCGCACCAGTACCCTGCAAATATTCACCTGCAAGTCCTGACACTTCAGCATTATTATCCAATGGATTGGTAAGGAGTACATCCTGTTCTGTCAATCGGGCTGTGCTTGCCTCGGTTGCAGTAAGATAGATGTCCTGTCGCTGACCGACCCACTTGTCCATGGAAGTCTGGTCTGTACCCAATGGAGTGAATGCCATTGTGAGAGGGTCAACCTTGTCGTTCTCGTTTTCCGGCAATTTCAGCAATGACTCGTCAATAGGCTTTGCATATCTGCCCTCTGCCGAGCTATAAACAAAACCTCCCCAGCCACGGTAAAGCATACCGAAGCCAAGATTGTCATTCTCTGCATAGAATCCAGCAAGCACATTCTCTGTTACGAGACCTGCCGCATCTTTCAGGATGGAAACAGAGGCTGAAGTAACAGTTTCATTAGAGATTGCTGCCGGATAGCTGTATTCAAACCAGATGTTCTTTCCTGCAGTAGTTGCAAATCGCAGAGTATCGGCTTTCAAGATGCCATTCTCGATATTGAAAGACTTCTTGCCGATGAGTGCATCCTCTGTCTTGGCGGTCAAAGTAACCTGGCCATTGATGGAATTGTCAGAAAGGGTAAGCACTGGCGACACAACCATAATTGTATCAGTCGCAGTTGTCAAGTATGGCTTGCCCTCTGCCAAGGCATTTGCAAATGTCTTGTAGTGTGCAGGAACGGCTATCGTCTGTTCTATATTGGCAGAGTCCTTGTAAGTCACGGAAGCTTGCCAACCGATGCTCTTCCAATCTACATTTGAGGTTGAGGAAATCTCAAAGCTGAAGTTTGTCAGTTTTTCAGTATTCTCCAGACTGATGTTGAGAGAATCACCATTGAAAGCCTCACCAGCCTTCAATGTACGAGCAAAGACAGTCTTCTCGATATAGTTAGGGTTGTCGTTTCCGTCACTGTCTTTCTTTTCATTGCTGCCGATGATGCTGAGAACAACATCGTCGGTTGTTACAGGCTTGTGGAAGGCACTGTGAACTTCAACGCTTGATCCATTCTCCACATTAGCGGAGGTGTTCACATCGTAGATGGCACCATCCTCAGGTTTGTACTCTGTTGAAGAAAGCCCGTTAGGCAAGATATTTGACTCGCCAGCGTAAGTAATGGCAGGTGACCAATTCACCTTATCAAATGAGCCGTTGCTTGTTTCCTCGGAACCCGACTGCACACGGAAATAGATTCTGTCACCACGCTTGACGGCAACAGAAGAGACTGCAGCGGCATAAGAACTGCCGTAGCCCTTTGCAATAGTCTTGTTCCAAAGCTCATTGCCACCCTTTTGAATAGCAACCCTCACACCATCAGCTTTCTGGTATTCGTCAGCGTCATAGTCACCAGTCGGAGCGACAAGGCTCACTTGCCCTGCCACGCTGACAGTTCCGTCCTTAGGAGCCTGCCATACACGCACGATGTCCTCCATCGGCGAGTTCTTGATGGCTTCCGCCTGCTCGTCCTTACTGACCTCCATGACAGAAGTGTCAACCTTGCCACCATAGATGATAGGGCTTGGTGTGTCAGCACTGCTCAATGTAAACGTAGGCACGGCATTGCCTGATCCGTCAAACTCCAAATGGTTGAAATATACCTTTCCATTGGAAACGAGGTCAACAAGTCCGTCACCGTTGATGTCGCTGAAATACTGAGTGGTCTTTGTTTTAGTGGTTGACTTGTCCGTTCCGACAACGGCAGTCAGGACATTCCAGCCGACAACGGCATTCGCACCGAAAGTGTTGGTAGAACTTTTGGTTGTCGAGAAGTTACTGATGCCCTTTACCTTGACAGGCTCACCATATACTACTTCTCCGTTGTCTGTCTTAATCTGTGGACGATAATATACAGAACCACCAGACTTGTACACCTTGTCAGGAAGTCCGTCACCGTTCAAGTCAACGAGTGCAGAAAGTCCCTTGCTTGTGTCGCTTGAATAGCTGTAAGAGCCACCCACAGTATTGCCTTTCCAAGGACTTCCGTCCACGACACCCACACCTGCATAGAACGAACCGCTTACAGAAGAACTTGTCGTACCGCCAAGTGCAGTTGGCTTGTCGCTGAAACGCTTGCTGACAGTCTTTAAAGGATTGACGAAACCAGCGTCAAGTCCGTCATCGTGCGTGTTCCATTTCTCGGAATCGTCCTTGAACGGAACATATCCCTTTTCTGCCTGGACATCATCATAATAGTCGAAGTTCTGGAAAGCCACTTCCTTTCCTGTGTTGTCATACAGTCTGACACCTGTGAGCATTTCCTTGTGGAATGCACCTTCCTTGTAGTCAAAGGCATAGCTGCGCAATGTCTCGCCCTGGAAATTCACGGTCACTTTCTCCAACAGCTTGTTGGAGGAGGCGAGGAATCCATAGCGGGCATTGTTGGTCTTTACCTGCTTTACCTTGTTGCCATCAAAGAGTACAACGGTGTGCGGTTCCTGTCCTGCATTACCTGCGTGAACCTCCTTCAGATATGCAGCCTTGGCCTTCAAGCCGCCACGCACATCCTCATCCACGATGTCATACACATATTCTATATAGTCACCGTGGAGTTCCTCGACACGTTTCAGCTTCCATTCGGCAATCACCTCACGGGTACTGCCCGAAGCATCGGTGACATTGCCCTTTACAACAGCTCCGTCACCACCATAGATATACTTGACACCCTGCTTGTCTGTAACCTCCCAATAATAGTTGGCAGGACTGTCACCCTTGCGGATGATACGGCTGAAATCACCGCCTTGGCGGGTGTAGAACTGGCGGTCAGCCTTTCTGTTCATCTTCTCGCCACGGTGTGCGACTCCCATCTGTCCGTTGTCATCCATGGTGGAGAGCATTGAACCGGACAAAAGATAAGTCTCCGTCTCTTTTGACTGGTCATAACGAGGCACGCCCCACCGGGTGTCAAGCGTTATGCTTGGCACGCTGACGTTCCAACCCTCGCCAAGCCAACCGCTACCGCCCTCGCTGCTGTACTGCAAGCCAAGGCTTGGCTGCATACCGTTTCGTGCTGGCGGCATCTCGAACGGATACTGCAGGTTGGCAGAGCCACGGTTGTTTGCGCTTGGAGGCGCAATGACATTGAGCTTCGCCGTAGGGTCTGCCGCCTTGATGTCGTTCATCATTGTCGGGGCAAAGCCTTCGGTCTGCGGAGACTCCGGTGCCTGTATCACACCGTTGATCATGTCTGTGAAGTGGGTGGTCTTTGAAACGACACACTCTTCCTTCTTGTCCACACGCACACGCTCCAACGCAACCCAATGCTTCTCGGCCGGGTCGTAGTAATAGGTACGGATGTCGTCCTCGGTATAGCCGCTTGGTATTCTCGTGCGGTCATACTTTATCTTGACAGTCGCACCCTCGCCTGTGAAGTGTGTTCCGTGAGGGAGAAAACGGTAGCCATGTCCTCCTGCCGTGACGTTGGTCATGGCAAAGTCAAGCTCAGGAATATTCTCCTCTCCGATAGAGTTCACGGAAAGGCTTCTGTTCCGAATGAGGTCTTTCTGAAGAACGACCAGTTTGCTACCTCCTACGGAGATACTGTCAGAGACACCCTTCTTGAAGAGTTTTCTCACGGCTGTCCCGTCCTTTGCCGAAAGGGACAGTGTGGCGGCAAGCAGTAAAACCAATGCCCACGCCACCTTCTGTATATAATTCTTCATGCGTATCTTCCTTTAAGTTACTTTACTGAGATTTTCCTTGTATGCTCCCCATTCTCGGAGATTGCCTTCACGACATACACACCCGATGCGGGAACCTTGAAGTCGGCTTGCTTGACGCTTTCGCCTGTCATTTGGCGTGACACTACCAGTTTGCCTGATACGTCAAACACCATCAATGTGGCTGCAGAAGGCTTGTCCTGTGTGAGTTTAGCCTCGTAGATGCCTGTCGTAGAACCGTTGCCCTTGACAGTGAAATTCTCGTCTTCTCCAGAAATGAAGGAGTTGTCAGCCTGTCTGTCCGAGCTGCCCACATGGTTCTCCCTTGCCTGTGTTCCGTTAGGCATACTTGCATCACACTCGCTGCCGACATAGACGGTCATCGTTGTCGTACACTTCTTGGGTGTTTCTATCTGCACGTTGCCCCTTGTGGTGAATGAGGTTACAGGCGTACCGTTTACGGTAAGGTCTGTGATATGTGTCTCGCCCTTTCCGTACTTGATGCAGAACCGCCATGCACGAAGTGACCAGACATATTCATGATGCACGGTCTGTCCGTTCAACTTGTACGTGACCTGCATATTGCGGACTGTAACACTGAGCACATCGCCCGGCTTGATGGTGACATATTTGGTTAGGCTTGTATATCCACCGGTTATGATATGCGCCTTGTCGCCCCGCACGTCGAAGCCATATTGGGTGATCTCGTCCGTGAGGCTTGGCTCCAATCCCACACGGTAGTTTGATTTTGTATCGTTCACCGTCCATGAGATGTCGCCAGACAGATAGGTCCTGGTGTCATGCGAGTATGAGGTGTAGAGTGCGTTGCCAGTGGCATAAATCTCGTTGCCTCCACCTTGTGATACGGACAGCGCATAGGCGCCGGGGGCAAGATTCGTGATTCTATGCGTGTCACCGAAGAATGTTCCTCTGGCAATGGTTTCTCCTTTTACTTTTCCTGCAACGGTATCAACGCTGAGCACATAGGAATAGACTGGTGTACCGATGTTGATGCCGATGTCGATATACCCGTCATTGCGTGGAACTCCATTCTCGCAACTTGACGGCGTAGGAGTGGCATCATAGGAAATGCCGTCATAATAGGCGAATGTGAACACATCGCTTCCGCTTCCGTCTGCATCCCATAGGATATTGCGGAATATGGTCTTGCCCCTTGTCATATCAGGCTTGGAGCATCTTATGTTGCTGTTGCTGTTGATGTCGAAATCACCTTCACCGCTTGGGTCTATGAGCATGACGGTACGCTTGCGGCAATAGTCCGAGAACTCCCTGTCCGGTGTGAGGTCATAGCTCAACTCTGCCATATAACCGACATCATCTATTCCTCCTGTCCTCAAGCCTGCCATATTCAAGGCGGACTCTGCTCCTTCCGTTCGGATAATGCCCACATTTGTGTCTGTGTCAGTTGCATCCGAAAGGGATATGGTTCTTGTCGCACTTCCTGTTCCGTCAACACGCAGATAGATGTTTTTGCCTTCCTTGCGGATGGAAATGTCCGTTCCGTCAACATCCGTGGCGATGTATGAATTTGAGACCGCTCCGTTGATGATCGGATAAACAACTCCAGCATTGGTGAACCGGAATCCATACTTGCATGTGCTGCCACCGATGCTTCCGAAGCCAACGTCAAAAGTCGGGTGACTTGTCGGACAGGTGAACTCAAAAGCACCGCCACCTCCAACAAGGGCTGGGGTCGTGGCATAAGCTCCGGAAGCGGCTTTCTCTTGGATGATATTGTCAGTAAAGCCATTCCTTGACACTTCAAGTCCTTGCGCAGTCCATCTTGCCACTGTACTGTCGGGCTTTGACGGCACGTTGGTCTTGACCATCCATGTACGTTTCATGACATGCCACAGGGAATCTGTAGGTGAGGTATATGTTGCAAGTGCCACATCATCGTCGCCCCAGAAAGTGAAGCCTCTGTCCGGCATCGGATTGCCGTTTTCACGTCCCATGACAAGCAGACGGGAAGCGGATGAAGGGTTGTATGGATTTGCGTCATGATAAGTTCCGTTCTCCTTCAAGGCCGCATACACCGGACTTTCCTCATATGATGTTGCGGAAAGCGGTTGGGAGAGACTTCCTGCCGTGTCGGTTCCAACAGCTGTGACCCTATGGTGGTAGGCTTGGTTCTCCGCCATGTCCCAAGTCAGGTTTCCGTCGCTGTCAAGATACGAGCCTTTGAGGGTGATGCCGTACTTTACCGCCAGATAGCTCTCCACTTTTCTGCGCTCATCGGGTGTAAGCATCCTGCTGAAAACAATAAGCTCAGGGGCATATCCCCGGATGGAAGCATTACCGAAGAGCGAGGTCGGGAAATCCGTACCGAAACTGCCAGAGGTGGAAGGGGTTCCGATGAATAATGTGGTGTTGGAGTTGTCTCCCCACAATGTTGTTGAAGGATTGCTTACCTTGAAGTAGGACACAACTCGCAGAGCGCTTTCCTTAAAACCGTTCTCGGACAAAGAATCACTTGATTGATAAAGCAGGTCTTCACCCGATGCTGAACCATAGTCCAGTGGTTCAACACCTCTACCCCTTACGGCTTTGTCCTTGCTCAGAATGGCTCCGTCGCCCTTGCGGCCATCAAGGGCATAAAGCACCATGTCTTTGCCAATGGTCGCCATTTCGGGGGCAAAGACACCAATGACGATAGCCTGCGAGAGGTTGCCGTGTTTGAGTTTGGCACTCAGACTACGAAATCCGTCTGCGAGCCAGAGACTCGGATTGAAGTTGAAGTAATGGACTGAACTGTTCGGAAGAGTAAGTTCAGACTTGACGCCACGGCTGTCCAATAGCATCAGCCGTATGGAATCCCCAGAGAAATCCTGCCAACGGTAATAACCTTGCAGGTCTGAGTTCAAAGGCGCAGTCTTGAACCACAGTTCGCTTCCGCTGACTCCTCCGGGCGTTTGTGCGAAACTGCCGAGAGCGAAGCCTAACAGTAACAAAGAAGTAAACTTTCTCATGCGCTGTCAATTTGGAGTGTTTGAAAAATATAAAAACGTATGTCTCTGCCGCACAGGGAGAGACCAGTGAGAGAGAACGGACTGTTACTACGGAGAAGAATTGTGGTATAGGCTTGCTCCGTAAAGTCCTATTGTCACGTGGCAGGCCAATAGGCTTTACCACCAAAATAATGCTGCAAATATACAAAAATAATCTTAATAAACGAATATAATCTTTAAGAAATTTGCTGATTTGGTGTTTTTTTCTTATGTTTTCGGTCGATTTTGCAGAAATCTTTTACATCTGTTGTATATACTGGAGTTAGTTTGGTAAAAATACACAAATGGTCACGGCTTCAGTTTCTTATGTTAGAATGTAAATCATGGTTTGAAACTGTACACACTCGGAGTACAAATGAAAACACTATATGCTTTTGTCGGAAAGGTATATATAAGCTGATGGTAGAGTCGTCATCAACAACAATGGCCCTGATTTTGATAAACTCAGCAGGAATACTTGCTATTCATTTTTTATGATGGGGTTATGTTTACAAGTTTGAGATTTCATGTAAAAAAGTCCTAATTTCCATATTTCTCTTCTTGTAAATTATGGGATATTAAGAAAAATATCGTATCTTTGTCCCCGAATTGAGGCGTTCTTTGCATATTGCAAAATACAGAAACGAGCAGAAGTCCGCTCGTTTCCATATTGTTACCTATATAATATAGGCAAACGCCCAACTTCTTGATTTTTAATCAAAGTCCAATTTAGAGCGAGTTACCATTGTTCATTAGATACATTTTCAACATCTTCTATATCCTCAATTTTTAAAAATTTATACGGTATTGCTTCTGACGGTACCACGACAGATGGATCCATTCTTGAATATTCATTTGTGTTCCAAGGATAAGGTGTTGAGACTATGTCTTCATTTGTCGGAGAATACGTATAGTGAGCCCCATCTACTACTGGGAAAAAATCACTGAGTAATGCATCCGCTTTAAACAAAGCCAGCCATAAATACTTCTTGCCAAAGCGTTCTGTCAGATTATTATATCTGTCTTCTGAATAAACATTGTCGTCCAATTTACCCAATTCATCGTTCCATTTGAAATCATGCTTGGCTATATTAGCTATGAGCAACATTATATCAACTAACGGAATGCCTTCGACAACACCGTTCTCCGTCTTCATGAATACACTGCTTTTTTCTCGACTGTTTGTTCCCAATATATACCGTTTAAAGTCAGAAAAACCATATAAAGTTTGGAACATTTTCCAAGAACCTTTACTTAGACCAAAATACTTGTCGCCTATTGAATTCACATCATCAATAACAAAAGCGGAAGGATGTGGAGAGTCAAAAGGAGGTCTTAGCCTGCCGAAGTATTTTCCACCTCCTATCAATTCGTCTGCGAACGCCAAAATCTGCATTGTCCACTGCCGGACAAGTATGTCTTCTGGAGCCTTATTCTTTTCATAAAAGAAAAGAATAATATCCTCTGCAATTACACGTACCTCTTCGACATTGCGCCCCCGAAGCAAATGTCCATATATGGCACAAGTGATGATTTGTGTGACATAAGGATCATTGCAATCGTGGAACTCTTTCAACGCAAAAAGAGCCAAATTAGAATTCCAATCGAATAATTCAACAAGCTTTCTCATTATCTTACCCCGAACAAATGGATGTGGTGTCGTGCACATCCAACATAGCAAGATAATAACTTTCCCCCATTCTTTATCGGAATTGTCTTTAGGCATGATATTTATGAAAACGTCTATTTTCTGTTCATCATGATATCTATTGGCGTACACTTCATTTATCATCGCAGACCATGCTATATCCCTATGTACAATATCCATATTTTTCAATACTTGATGCGCAGACATAAAAACATCAAAGGACAAAACTTTCATGTAGTTATGCAATATCTGCACACTAAAGATTTTATTTTTCTGTATCCAATCATGTATTATTTTTTTTATTTTTCCCTTGATGATTCAAACAATTTAAAATTAAAGAACACATTTGCTTGGACTTTTCCATTTCCAATAACTTTGGAGTCAACTCCCAATCAGAAAGTAATGCCGTAAGAAATCGTCGATAACTGAAATCTTCTCGTTTGCAACCTTTTTCTAGAACAAAGTTAATTTTCGCCTCCTCTGACATTTTATTCTGCTTGAATATGTCAGCCATCAGGAAATCACCCATTTTCTGATAGCCAAACATAATGTTTTCTCCTTCATGTCCAGTAGCCAATACCAAATTTTCTTTCAATAGCCAGTTTAATAGACTATTTGACCACATTCGGCCTCGGCAAATCAGGTCAGTGTAATGTCGTGCTTTTTTTCGTGATATATCATCGCATTTGTTGTAATAGAGAGAGTAATTTGCAAATTTCATTAACGCTTGCTCTGTCACATTACAATGAGGGTCTTCATCAACACCTTTAGAAACTATTTCATTCCGATATTTTATATACTCATGAAACAAATCCGAATAAGTAAAATGACCAAATAAGAATCGGGTATTTCTATGTGCTACCATACAGAACATGGAGAGGAATAAGGGTTCCTTGAATTCCATTTGATATTTCTGACGTAGATTTCCTTCTTCATCATCTATCTGATAAAAGTCAAAATACTTTTTGATTGCTTCTTGTGTTATACTATCTTCAAACCCTTTGAGTTCAATCGTTTCACATGGGAAATCAAAATGCGAGCCATCACCCTCACGGTATGTTGTCAACACCTTGACTCTATCACAATCCTTTAATATGGATTTTAGTCGTCGTAATGCCACATTCCAAAAGCTTTCTGTAGCACCTTCATTCAAAGCATCAATGATAATGAGAGCATTCGTGTTTTCTATAAGCATCTCATTATTTAATCTTTTGATGTCATTTCCTTTAAGACACATCATTTCGCAGAGTTGGGTTTCAAAATCCAGAGCTTCTGTGAATCTACTTCCAAATAATAAATATACATTCATATCCTTGCACAGTCTTTCTGCCGTAGCGCAAACATAGTGCGTTTTTCCCATACCTGCGGTTCCTTTCAACTGCAAGAATTGATTTTTAGCCCGTTTCCACTGCGCTAATAGGGGGTATATGCGACTATATATTTCTTTGTAGAAATCTATAGTTTTGGAGTCCATGTCTTTTTCATCGTGTTTTTCTCTCCATGTATAAAGGAAGTCAAACAGTTCTTCGAAGCAACCTTTTTTATACTTCTTAAAACTCCTAGTGAAAGAAAAAATCGTTCCTAACACAATAGATTCTATGTCTTCCAAATTCTTTTCTATTTTATTCCTTGACTCTATTTTAGCAAACAGATCTATTTCTGCATCCAAATTTGCATCTACAACATGCAAAAACCTATTGTATCTTAAAGCAGCATAACTTATCGCTTTCTCAACCTGCCTTTGACTTGTTCCTCTACCACATGGTGAGAAATCTTCACTTTGCCAATCTTTATAAACCTCAACCCCAAATTTTTCTAAACGTGCCCCCAAACTTTTTATTGATACATACCCTAAACTGCCACTGTATTGGTTTACTACCACACCTATGACAGACCCAGATTCGTTGAGGACGGGAGAGCCAGAAAAACCTTTGTAAGACGTGAAAGCCAATGCGTCTGTTCTAACAACCATGCTGTCATAGTCTTCTTTGGGTGTTCCCAAACGGTCTCTAACTTCAATACTGATAAGTTCTCTACAATTACCAAACTCTTTTGGGTAGCCAGTAATAGTCAGTTGTCTTTCCTCGTTAAATTCTGCAGCCAACAATCTTAAAGAATCATTCTGTTGATAATCCCTACATTTTAGCAAGACAACATCAATGTTATCTCCTTCAGCCGCAATGTATATGACATCACACAGCACAGGTGGTTTTGTAGAAATCAGTACAGGTGAGCCATTCATCTCCTTGTCTGCTACCACATGGCGTGCTGTCACTAAAGTGTCTGGTGTTACAAAAAAAGCAGTTCCTTTTTCATCACCACATTCCACAGGAACTATTGAAGAATATATTCTTTTTTGTAAATCAATAGGATATTTCATATTCATTGGTATCTGATATTATTGCATAGTGGTATTTTTCTTTTAAAGTCTTGTCATTCGCAAAATCCTTCAAAACAGCATTCTCTCTATTGAATCGAATTTCACGATAAGAGATATTTGTGGGTAGAGAAGCTGTTATAATACGTGATAATGCCTGATAACTTGGTCGGTTGCTCGAACCTCCAGTAACAAAATAACGACTGCTATCAGCCACATTCATCTGCTCTTTTGATACGCTATGTGCGCTGCCATGATGAGCCACCTTGATTATATCAAATATAATCGGCTTTGGACAATCTTCGTAGGCTTCTTCCAACTTGCTGAAAAGGATGTCAGGAGCTGCGTCACCACAGAACAATATTCTGTGATTTTCATGTTCCCATACAAAGGCGATAGAAGCCTTATTCTCTGGAGTCAAATTACCCAGACATTCATCCGCAAACATTTTAATGGTTTCTCCATTAAGTATTATTGCAGATGTCTTTTCCAATATAGGATTATGGTGCTCTTCTGCCATAATACGCATCAAGGCTTCATAGATGGTTTCTTCTTTTTTGTAATCCTCTTCTTTCTTTTTATAAAGTGTATTCCAAAACAGTTTCCGGTATTTTGCATCCAATATGTCTAATTCAGTTTTTGTAGGCGACAAAAACATCAGTCTGCCCATATTGTTTTCCAATTCCATAGGTTTCGTCTCTGATGTGATATAATTCCTATCCCATGCGTTCTTCCATGCAACATTCTGCAATATCAATTCTGCTAATGTTTTGGAAGTTTCAGCATTCACTTTAGCATCAAGCAAATCCAATACCACAGGCAAATGTCCATATACACGTTCCACATTCTTTTTCATTTTATCATCCCATTCTTTGAGATCATCACATGTGCGCTGATAGCAATTGTACAAAATATGACTAATAGACAGGTTGGGCAAAGAAGACAACATGGAAATCAAACCTAGAACATGGTCATTGTCAATATGGCTTACTATTAAATAATCTATATGGCAATGGAAATCATGTACAATGTATTCATTTACCTCTGGTGTATAGCTCCCACAATCCACCATAATATGCAATTCTTTATTATTATTTTTCAACAACAAAGTAATACAATCACCAGCTCCGACATTGAATGTTCTAAAAATATACTGCATATCTATTTTTACCAAGACACCTTGCTAACTATTTTCTAGCACCGTTCAACTACTTCACTCACATATTAAACACACAAGACATACAACCACCTCACCTCTACATAGCTGACTGGTTTAGAACAACCTTTAAGAACTCATCACGTCTGACTTCCCATACAATTCCACTCTTACATTTCAGCCCAAACTTCTGGCATATTTGATCTTTGAAGTCATTCATCAAAGATTTTGCGTCATCATTATCTACCTTGATGGATACCCTTTCATTGGGTCTTATAGCTCCATCCATATCAGCATAATCAAAACCTTTTACCCAAAAAGAGCAAAAATCTGTTTTCAAGACCCAAGCTGCCCCCATTTCATTGAGCGAAGCATGACTATCATAAAAATGGGGGGAATGCACAAATATGACATAGAGATCATGCTTCTCGAATTGCTCTCTCAGCGTATTGAAAATATCCTTATTAAAACCTATACCATACCCTTGAACGGAACTACAAAAAAGAGTTTTGTCGTCCAAACCTATAAACTCTAGCAATTGTACTAGTACTTCTACAAAATACCTGTCCTTACTTGAATGACTTACAAACACCTTCATCGGTTTCGACTTGTCTTCATTGGATTTTATTCGCATGTGATTAGTGTTTAATCTCGACAAAAGAATTTGATAACACGAACTTATCTGATAATAGTTATTCAAAAGGACATGTCCATTACCGCTATTGTCCACACTTCTGAACTTAATAACGTCCATGTCATTATTTCCAAATTGTTCAACAAAACAAACACTTGCTTTATTATACCAATCATGGAAAGCATCAATAGCTTCAAAACTATTTACGCTTTTTCTTGACTTTGCTTGAAAATCTTCCAAAAGCTGGTTTAATTGCATCACCTCGTCAATAGTTGCCATATCATACTTTTTCATTACTTACGTTCTACATAATAAACGGCGCAACACTCCAAGTGTACTTCTCATAGATTCCACGGCGATGACGACGCCGTTCATGTAAACTAAGACAAGGGCAAAAAGAGCTAAAAGCCTCATTGCATGCTTGCCGAAGCTGCCCATGCTCGTCCAGCCTCTTGAGACTACATCAAGAGAAAAGCAGAGCAAGCCAAAAGCCAACCACCTGTGTATAGAAGTATAATACACCATCATACCACTTTTTAGTGGATACAAAGATAATACTTTTCTATCAAACAAAAGACAAAATCATAGCACAAAAAGACAAAATCTATTTTTTATTTGCAAAAAGAGCGATGAAAAACACTATTATCGGCACTTCATACCACTCCCATTTTCCCCATCACCTTCTCCACATCCTCCAGTGGCACATTCAGCATGCGCGAGACATAGAGGGGAGAGATGACCTCCATGCTTCCCGACTGGCGTTCCATGCCAATCAGATACTCGATGTTCTTTTTGAGATCGCCGAGGCTGTTGGAGAAAGGCTCTGTAGTAGGCGAAGCCTGTTTCTTACTCTCCGCCTCCTTGGCCCTGAAGGCATCCAACGTCTCGCTACCGTCCTCTCCAAACTTTCCGTCCTTCGCCTCGAAGATGACAGAAGGCTCCAAGACCTCTACCGTGTGCCACGCCCCCTGCGGCACCACACAACCGTAGCTACCAGCGGCGGGGTCAAGCAGGATGCGGTCCGTCTCGTTGCCCTCATTGTCATAGACCACCTCCACCAGCTTCCCACACAAGAGGAAAACGTTCTCCGTGCTCTGCGGATGACGGTGGATAGGCACAACCGTCCCTGGCAACAACGCATTGAGCATACGCTGCGAATGATCCCCCTCAGACGTACGCAAGTCATAATTCTGGCGCAAGCGAGGATTCACTTGAGCCTGTTCAAAAAGCCCATCAATCAACTCTTTATTTATTTCCATAACCATATATAATCAAATAAAGGGCACACGCCTCCCCATCCCGTAAAGGAAGGCGGAAGCAGAATGCCCCAACAACTCTAATAGCAATATTGCGTTAATATCTACGCAGCACCACTTGGAAAGCCTCAGCATACTTGCAGCCCCACTGACTGCCACGCATGGCCGCCAAGCCCGTGATATACTCCACACTGCGAGGATGAGGATACGGACGCATTACTCCTCGATACATCGACAACGCCTTGCATTTCGCCTCCACACCGTCCTGACCTACCTCCACGTAGCAGTTCGGACGAAACAGATTCATGGCGTCGTTGATTGCCCACTCGGAGCACGAAGGCACCTCCATATACCAAAACTCCTTCACTGGCTTCACCATCGGCTGGCGCTGAAACAACCGTATTGCCTCCTGGCAAGCCATGGAAGTCTGCAAGTGATCATTATTGGTGTCAGCAGGATGATGCGTTATCACAATATCCGGCTCACTCTCCCGAATAGCACTTTCTATGAACTGCACCAGCTTCAAATGCGGCACAGTATTCATCTCGATATTCGGAAACGTCGCCTCATACTTCTTGCCCACGCCAACATAATTCGTTGCAGCATCCGTGTCACCTTCCAGCTCTGCATCCGAAGGACGGAAAGCACGCGCCTTCGCCTCTGTACACATGATTGCCACATCCACCTCGTCGCCTTCATGCGACCATTTCCACATCGATGCACCAGCCCCGAGAACCTCATCGTCGGGGTGAGCCACCACTAACAAGTATTTCATTATTATTTCTTTGTTTTTATCACATTAGTTCTTTACATCACACCGTCTTGGCATACCCCACCAACTTATCATGCATCCACTGTGGATACTTTCCGCAAGCGGTGTAGAGGATGGCGATGACGGTCCAAACGATCAACTTGATGTCCCCAAAGAACGAAGCGTTCTTCACGTAATACACATCCAGCTTCAGGCGGATGGGCAACACCTTCTCGTTGTACTCCTTCTCATCAGGAAACTGGTCACCATAGATATAGTCCCACAGGCTCGACTGCGACGTCAACCCGCAAGGCACGGTAGCAGCGATGGCATTCTCACCACCCCGAGTAATATCCACCTGATCCACAGCAGCAGGGCGAGGCCCCACGATCGACATGGTTCCGTTCAGGATATTCAACAGCTGCGGCAACTCGTCGATCTTCAGCCGTCGCATGATCTTTCCCCACCAGAAGATTCGGTCTTGGTCCGGACGCAAAGATGCCTCATTCGCCCCTCTTGCCACACGCATGGAGCGAAATTTCCACATCCTAAACTTCTTATTGTCCTTCCCCACCCTGTTGGCAAAGTAGAACAAAGGTCCAGGGTCACTTAGCTCCGTCAAGACTATCGACAGAATCCATATCGGCGAAGTGCCCACAATGCCAAGAAAGGCACAGACGAAATCAAAAACACGTTTGAATGCTTTATAAATCATGATTATAGCTATCTTTTAAGAATACCCTTTGATCTTTCTCCAGACAAAATGACATGGTTTCCATATCGGAGCCCACAACACCTCGCTTGGAGCAAAACCAAAGAACACAAAATTTCTTTTCACATTATGCAAATACACATCAAGTTTGCTTTTGCGGTTCACTTGTTGGTTGCGCTGGTCAAACTGCCCAAAGTTTCCCGCCAGTTCAATCTCTTCCAACAGACGCTTGCCTGTTTTTTCATTCGGTTGACACAAGCAATATTCCGGCTCCAGTCCAAACACCTGCTGCTCAACATACATCACAGCCTCAGCAAACCTCGCCAAACCCAGATATTTCAAATTCTCAATCACCTGCCGCCGTTGCGCCCCGTCCAGCCTCAGAAGGATAAAATAGTAGTCCAGCAACTGACGCAGCCCTATTCCCTCATACAGCACATGATGAAAGATGTGCATCAATGAATAGACAGCATTGAAGTCTGGCGTAGGATAGGTAAATCCAGCCGCCTCGTCATAGTTGGCAAACTGTCTGTCCGCCCACTTCTTAAAAAAGAACTTATATCGGCGAAAAAGAAAAGGGCTATATGTAAAACTCGGTATAAAATGAATCTCAGTCAGCGCATCCGCAAAAACCTCTACGTCCGCATGGTGGACAACAGTTTCTCCTACCTTCCATTTTGCTTTCAGCACCTTATAAATCTCATCCCTGTTTCCTTCCACCCACAGGTCAATGTCCCCACACTGGCGTCGCAACGGATTTGGATAAAGCCGAGCCACGCCCTGTCCTTTCAGCACACAACTGCGCAGGCCCAACTCCCTAAAGATATCCGTTATCTCTTTACATCTTACATCCAGCAGTCTATTTTTAGACTCCAGCGCCATCCCCTGAGCAATCCATTGTATCAAGAACTTTGGTTTGGTTTCACCCAACGCTACTACCTTCTCCACGCCCGTAAGTAAAACACCAACAAGCGACTGCCGCTGAGCCTCCTTATAAAGCAAAGCCCAATCCGCTTCCGTCAGTCGGCGAGAGAACCGATCACGTTTGCTCAAAGATATCAGTACGAGTTCTTGAAACGGCGTCATTACTTCATTCTCTTGTTGGCATCCGAAATCTCCAAACCTTTAAGCGACTCCTCAAAACTAACTATTTGGTAATCGAAGTCATACCTGCTCATCTCGGGCTCATAATAACTGTTTGCAAACATCTTTGGCAACTGGGGCAGGCAAAAAGAGCCGAGCCAAACAAATGGGTTAAACAAACTACTGATCCAAATCTTATGATGATATTTCTTGGCAAAATACCTCACGATCTCCACCGTATCAGCCAACTCGGCATTCTGCGGATAGAACGTGCCGCCCAATTCTCGGTCGATCACTTGCTTTACAAACTCTGCCAAATTGTCTATAAACAGCATGGAGCGTTTATTGTGCCATGCGGGGAATATTGGAGTTTTTGTAGCAAGCCATCCCAATCGCAAGAAGTTACCCTTTGAATTAGGTCCATATATCATACAAGGACGCAAGTTTGCCACTTTAAACGAATTGCAAGCCAATTGATTCAACCCAATCTCTGCTTGCAGCTTACTGTCACCATAAAAGTCGTTCGGATTAGGCTTCGTGTCACGCGTAGTCACATCACCCTTCAATGATTTACTTGCATGATACACTATACGCGATGACATAAACACAAATTGCTTTACTCCGCATTCCTTGGCATGCTTCGCTATCTTAATAGTCAAATCACGATTCACCTTATAATACAAAGGAGCCATGTCCGGCTTAGGATCCACATGAGCTATGCCAGCCACATGAAAAACAACGTCATACTGTGAGAAATCTGCCTGTTTCCAAACATCATTCATTGTATCAACCGTGTCCACCTTGTAACTATCAGGCTCACGCATCAACCACCGCTCTATAGAAGTACCCACAAAACTGTTGGCACCCGTTATCAATATTTTTTTCATTTTTCTTTCCTTGACATTTTGATCTTAAACCAATTAATGAACATCATTCCAATTACCGTAACCACAAGCGTGAGAAGGAAAGCTATAAAAGAATAATAGCTGTTTGCACTTACAGCCGAACTGCCACAATGCAAAACAATGCCCACAACCACACAAACAAAACCCTTGATCGGATTATGAATAGCCATAGCATTAAAGCTGTTTCTACCAAACCATTTTGTCCACTCCAGCAGTTTCACCCCATCCTTATTAATCTTTGTATCAGCCAAAAGAATGCAACCTATCAACCACATCAATGTTCCAGCAAGTCCACATCCGTAAGTCACAAGCACATTTTTTCCCAGGTCAGCATGTCCAAAGGAAATGCTGCCATTGTATTGGCTACCCACATACACAACGCATGCGAACATAGCTGTCAATACGATAGATATTGTCTTGTGGCTATTGACAAGATTCATAATGCCTTGATGCGATTTAGCTTCGATGGCCCTATGTCCCGCAGCATAAAAAGGAATAGCAAGCATAGCCACTTCTATGTTCCAAGGCAACAGGGTCACATCAAAACTTTCAAGATTGTTTATAGCCCAATAGCTGATGGTAGCCAAGCCTATTGAAATCACCATTACCCACAGGCCCTTCAAATCAGCCATGAAATAATATATTATTTCAACCACAAACAGACAGGTAACAAACCATAACGGCACATTGTGAAGAAGGAAACCTCCAGAACCTTGAGCTATAAAAGTCTCTGCCAAAGGCATCCAATAGCTATCCACATCAGCATGAGTGACATAAGAGAAAGCAGCCCTGACAATCCATGTAAGTACCGAGAACACTATGTATGGCTTTATCAATGAATTGACTCTTTTCAACAGGAAAGACTTGAAATCAGGGTATCTCTTTTTTGAGAAAACCATTCCACTCAAAAAGAAAAATAATGGTATATGGAAAGCATAAACAAAAGCGTTACTCCAATCACCTAATCGGATGTGTCCCCAGACTATCAAAAGCATACCAAGTGCTTTTGCAAAGTCTATATAATCTAATCTTTTAAAATCACTTCGGGGGGGTAATTTTTGAAGTCTTCATCTCTGTATTTTGTCCTTTATCTAATTTATCCTTTCAATTTTGCTTTTCGAAACTCTGGGTTTAAATACTTAACTACGCCAGCGAACATCCCTGCCAACATAGGTAATGGGTCATTCCAAGCCCCATCATGATAGCTAACATCTTTACCAAAGAATTTGAACCATGACGGTTTGAACTTAAATCTATCTGGAGAGAACAAGAACCACATTACGTCCAATCCCATCCATCTAACCTGTTTGCCAGTTTGATACTCAAATTTTGGCATCGGCTCATTAAATATATCAGCCATGAATATTCGCCCAAAGTCCATACCTGCTGCAAATGCTGCTTGTAAACTTGAAGGAACACGAGGATTAATCTCAATTATTTTAAGTTCTCCGCTATGTTTATCCTCCAATACGTCAAAGTCAGCGAAGCCAACCCAACCAAGCTTATTAAGAACCTCCTCACATTCTTTCAAGAGGAAAGGATGCTCCACGGTTTCACTATAACAGCTAGTTCCACCTTTCAAAGGGAAAAATCTTCTAATCTTTATGATTGTCTGTCCAACGATTTGTTCTTGTTTGTCCCGATACATCATCACATTATAGTAATAATCAGGCTGGTCCACATATTGCTGCAATGTACAAGCTCCGAATTGCTTGTGTATATCATGGAATTTCGTTTTCAATTCCGACATGTTATCCACCCTCACAATTCCTTTTGCCCCTTGTGAAAGATTAGGCTTAATCATTGCCGGGAAACCAACATAGTCGGCAGAAGATTTTAAATCTTTAGGATTCAGTTCACGAGTCTTCGGATGGGCCAAATTATTCCGCTCGCATAATTCCATAAGTTTTTGCTTGTCATTAGCAATATTGAACACATCAAAAGACGGGACAGCACAAACAATCCCCATCGCCTCGATACGTTCTTTGTTCTTGCTTAAGAACTCAGCACCATCATCTGCCAATGGAATGATGGCATCCACCTTATGAGCTTTGATGTAGGTAAACAAAAAAGCCTCAAACTCATTTCTATGCAACGTCACATCGGGTGAAACTTGCTTTTCGCTCAACCATCTTGTGGCATATCCGCTCGTCATCTTATGATTGCAGAATCCAATAACATGATGTCCTTGCTTACGCAACGAACGAGCCATGCAGATAGCCTGAACGCCCTCCGCGTTAATCAATAAAACTGTCTTCTTTGGTATCATGACACTTTGTCTCTGATGAGATGTCTCAACATTCATAATATTTCCGGCCTATTAACCTTTTCCATTTTATATCAAAGAAATAAGAACACAGATATTTGACATGCTTAGCATACCATTTTATTTCATTCCACCAACTGGAGTCCTTTCTTTTAAAAAGCAGCCCAGCCAACCCCATCTTTTGTAAAAAGCCATCTGGTTGCCTTAGTTCACCAAGAACGCTTCTAAACGCAGCCCCCACTCCAACACAAACAACTCCATCATTCAAGTATGGCACAAGTCTTGCATTCAAGAAATCCTGCTTTGGAGCACGCAATGCCGTCCATACAATTGTAGCCCCGCTATCGTTTATTTGTTTTGCCATTCCTTGATAGTCATATTCGTCAAGTGGAGCGAATGGAGGTGAATAGCTACCTACCACGTTTGCCCCGAACTCCTCAGTTGCCTTCTTTGTCAATTTCTCTAAGGTTTCCTCTGTATCTCCCAAAAAGAAATGCTTTAATAAGGAATCATTTTCTTTCAACATACGTGGGAAGATATGTGGACCGCAGGCACGCTGAACCTGCTTCAATCCCCACCAATGCGCACACCACACCAAAGGCGTACCATCAGGTGTGTTCATCAGCGAATGTTCCATCACCTCCTGATAACTATCATCTCGATTGGCAATGGGAACAGTACGCAAAGTTGAAACACATACATATCCTTTTTGACGCGCATAAATAGCCTCTTTTATCATATTAATGGCATGATCCTCTGTAGTGACAGAAATACGTACACGACCTATTCTGTAAAAATCATTATTCGTCATTTACACTGAGCTTTTTATTTAACTTTCATCATTCTGAATCATTGCTCCATACGACATTTTTTCAAACTACGCTTGACGTTATCTGGTAAATTTTCACCCAAGCTCTCTGCAAGTTTATTCATAAACGATGAAAATGTACAACAATAAAAATCATGTCCTACAGTTTCCTTTTTAAAATATGCAACCGGGTGTCCCACGATGTACAACAATATCAAAAAAACAGAACATGACACAATCGACTCCGACACCATCAGCCACCCCTTCGCCGTTGCAATAACTTCTCCCAAAGACATCGGATCAGTAAAATTCAACGGTTCCATCTTCACAAAATAAAACACAGCCATCAAAGCAAATGCTCCAGGAATAACATACCCGAAGAAATCAAAAACTGAAAACTGATTTTTTATCATACAAAAATACAGCTAAACACCACGACTCACCCATTACGCTTCTCCCTATTCCACACACGATTAAACTCTTTTGTGTATGACGATGCCAAATCAAGGTCGTTTTTATGCACATCAATGTTCTCGTCATTTTTGGTTTCTGCATTATTTGTCCAGTTATAAGAACCATCTATTACCGTCTGATTGTCAATAACACAAAATTTCCGATGCATTATTCCATGCCTGTGCCCTCGTAGTTCTATATGATCTATACCTTGCAAATCCACACCAAATGCCTTGATAGTTCCATCTTTGAATCTTATAACGCGAACAACACAACCCTCAGCCTGCTTTTCCAATAACTTATCACGCAATTTATCATTCGTGAACCATGCTATACATACATCTATGGTTGTTTTTGCATCGTCTAAGGCGTTCAACACTTTACTTTCTATAGCTTGAAAATGCACTTCTGTATTCGTGTCGACCTCCTCTATAAATGTGCCTGAAAAATAATTATCAAGCAACGCTTTTACCACGGTTTCCACGGTTTTAGCATCAACCACCGGCTTGGGATAAACAGTAATGGTATCGCAATTAGCGCCCTTGCTTTCCGTCGTAGTAATGTTTACCTTCCTAATCTCCTTACACTTTTCCAAAAGCGATTGACACGCTCCTATATTATTGTTATCAAGAAGAAACACCTTCAAATACTCCTTTCCATCAGGTGCCTTCCTGATCTCCGTAGAATAATTATTCTTCATATTCTCCCTATTTTTTACTAATTAATATACACTTTTTGTAAAAAGCGGACATTTCTTTCATGAAACACCGTCAGTTAATTGCTACCATGTATAAGAACGGAGCCTATATACCCAAATAAACCATGCTATTCCACTAACCTATGTCCATTATCATTTGTATTCGAAAGCCCATTTGTATTTTGGATTTCTTATTAGGTCTTTCATTTCTTGCCTGTAAATATCATCTTCAGGATCAGCAAAATGGATATCATCGCAAAACTCGTCCCACCATTTATCAATTTGAGAATAAAAAACCTTCAACTCCTCTCTGGTAAATTCAGGCACAAAGTCATCAACTTTTATACCCAATGCTGACAATTTATTTGTAATACTCTCCTCACTTTCCCCCTTATTTCTACTTACATTCAATAAAACTGCAGCCTTTGAGACAACTTTGTCCTCAAAACGTTTTTTCAGTCGGTCCCTCCATGCATGCTGCAATAAATCATCTGCAAAAAAGATCTCACCATTGTTGCAATCCTTGAATACCTTTTTAGATATTTCTTTATCATGTTTGAAGTAAACGGCATGTACTTCATCTACATCTTTCTTTAGATCAACACCTTTCGTCATTTCCAGCAAAAAGCCGCTCTGCAATCCACTTCTCACAAAGACCTGCTTCCCAATATTTTTCATAGCATATCCATTATGTTGTTGGAAAGCTTCTGGATACTTTAATTCATAATAATAGATAACACCTATCTTGTCCAAATCTTCATTTGGATAATACTTTTCATCTTTATAGTTTGTTGTTGCAAAAAACCTTACGACGTCTATGTTTGATGTAAAATCCAAATAATCAGACTTATTGTAATAATGCTGTGCCAATCCCGAGTAGTGCATTCTGATACTAAACACATCATGCTTTATCTCTATCCCTTTTTCCAGCAATCGTACAATAGGATGAGATTTAACGACCAACTCCAATTCCTGCGAAAAAATCATATAGTCCAAATAATACCTAGCCGCATTATGCTCGCCACTTCTGAACATATTAGGGACACACGGAAGACCATCATAAAAATCACTTTGCCCGCGATATAAAAATTTGCGTTTATATAGGTTTGGCTTTAGACAATAGAAGTAGTTGCTGTTTTTTGAATGAGGTAACGGTTCTAGTTGTGACATTATAAAAGAACTAGCTGGAAAAGTATTCTTCTGGTTTGCCACATACGGAGAAGCCCATAAGATGCGAAACATCTGATAGTTTGTATCATAGAAATAACGCATATTGGTAATATCTTGTATCCTTGTATCTCGTTCAAAGGCCTCTTTCTCTACAGCTTTCAAATACTCGACCGCATGATTGACATTGTCAAAAGGATTACTCCGAGTACCTTTTTCTTCTCCTTGGGGAAATCGAGCACAAAATGGGACTGGCTGCAAAAAATTTTGGAGCAATTCCAAGCGATTTTTCTGAGACAACCGTATTTTGTAAAAGCTTGCATCATCATACGGCTCGGTTGGCATTTCAATCAACGTACAATCCATACCAAACTCATTCGAGAGTACGGCCAATGCGCCACCAAATAGACAGTTTACATCCACACCCTTTGGACATGGAAGCTGGTTGCCATCCAAAAACAAAATAGCAGAACTGAAAGCCTCAGCGTCGAAGGCCGCTTCGTTCCACCCCAACCAGCCTCCCCTTTCTCTCCTTTTGGCAATGAATCTAACACAAGCATATAAATCACTGCGCAACGACGTAAAACCTTGCCAACTGCATTTTGCAAGGGCGTCCTCACCGATTACTATCGAATCATCCTCCAGTACCGTCATCGTTTTTATGAACAGACCTAAGGGCTCTACACAAGGAGCATAAATAATCCTAATAGAGGACTCGTCCATACTCAAATAACCGCAAACATGTCTAACGACCCTTGAAATCGTTATTTTTCCCTGCTCAATTGTCACCATAATTGTAAGGTAAGTTTTCTACGAGTATATCATTCAATATAGTACCCCGCTATTTTTCAAGCTGTTACGCGTTGAAGTTCTAAAAAATGAAATACTATCTTTTTTAGGTCGAATGGGTACCTAAGCGCACCGTATCATTTTTCTTGTTATATAAGATGAAGGCCTCGTCATGAGCCAACGGATTGCGATGAAAAAAATCGCGAACTATCGTTGCAAGACCTTCTCTCCCTTTTCTCATATCTGTGGGAATGCTACAAATATAGATTTTTGTGCGCGACGTGAAGTTAAGCATACTACATACTCATTTTGCGCAAAAGAGACTTCATTCTAAATTAAGCCCTAATTTGAGTGCGTACCTTGTATACTTTTTGAATCGTGACCTGGAGTATCTTGTAAACTCTGATTATTGCCTCCCTCATCCAATCATATTAGTCTGATGTACAACCCTACGATTATTTATCCAGTTCTTTACATTTCTTACATAACTATTCCACTGGTCGGTTGTTGACACGAGAGCAATAATATCCCTTAAGTTATGCCCATTATCCAACAACTCTTTTACATAGTCATGATGATCTGCCACACTCAATATGGCGTTAGAATCTCTTACAATCTCTGGATACAAGCAATTGTTTTCCTCTATAGTACTCAATGCATCATGAATAAACTCTTCCGGATGCTGTTTCCTGCCATTTACTGTCTGTGGACAAAAATGCTTTACCAAAGAGAGCACCTTATCCCTACGTTCTTGCAAGAATATTTCACCACCAGACAGTGTCCTTTCAATCTGGGTCCTTATATTTGATTCGTTTGTAAATTCTTCGACATCACCATCACCGAAAAAGACAGTATCATCCATTTCATTCACATTGTCATATTGACAAGCTAAACCTAATGCAAGCCTTACACTATTTGTTATAGAACCAAAACGACATACTACAAAATGCTTACTCATACCACACTCTTGCATACATTTGGTAACGATTGCCTCTGCTATGTTATCTTCCACATATACCTTAAGATACTTTTCTGATGTACCAGAAAGCTGCTCATAGCAATCCTCCGATGGATTGTCCAAGCAAAAAGTCTTGGTTGGCGTGTTAAAAATATAACGAACATTAAACTCGGCATCTTTCATCAACTCCTGGCGATGGCTTGTGAAAACAATTTGCAACTGCCTGTCAGGTTTCTGAGCTTCAAGCACCATAATATGTATTAAGCTTCTCAGAGCTGCAGTATGAAGCGTTAGATCTATCTCGTCTATAATTAACAGACTATATTTTGGCGCTCTGTATAGTCTTTGAAGTATACGAAAAACTTTTTGCTCACCAGCCCCAAGATTCAACGTATGGCAATTTACGCCATTTCTATCTACAGTAAAACAATCTAATTTGTTTATCTTGCTTATCTTTAGATTCTCATATTGTACACCCATGATTTGTGTCGCAGCAACAGAAATCTGATTATCTTGCACGTCGCCTATCAAGGGAATGAATGTGACTCTACTGTCAGAAACCTTTTCTATGTCAGGGATACTATCTGATAATGATATATATATGACATTCCTGTCTGGTTTACTCGCTTGCCGAGGCTTCCATTCTGAACCTGGTTTACTATAAGTTATGGTTTTATCTGTGACTTGGTGTCTTCTACCTGACAACTGATAATAATCCATTAAGCAAGAATAGGAACTACCTATCCATTTATTAGCAGCTGTGGTATATTTGAAAAAACGGCTCATCTTGGTATTTTCTGAGGTTTTAGCCCTATATAGACACATGATAGTTTGCAATATAGTCGTTTTACCACTTCCATTAAGTCCAAAAACACCTGTGACAGGATTCCCCTCAAAAGATATATCCAAGTCCTTAATACCTCTAAGGGAATTTATCTTCAGACTTTTCAACACCTGCTTATCTGTCACCAATTTTTCTCTTCTTGCCATTATTAAATATGTTTACGTCCAATTATGGTATGTCTCATTTAAAGGATGTAGGTTAGTACGTAAACCACCAATACAGCGTCCCCACTATTTATCAGCGAGTTAGCCGTACCTGTA
>OHSK01000204.1_pt1 | contig 39020 bp, 33 predicted proteins | sample 1578701 | NCBI WGS metagenome assembly OHSK01 (sample SAMEA3879503, study PRJEB24766) | human gut metagenome | biome: human-associated habitat; feature: feces | place: USA | collected 1985/1987
GGTGCTTTTCTGGTTCTCTTTTGGCACGCAAAAGAGAACTTAGCCTTACCGTAACAGCGATTTAATCCGCGCCACCAGCGCGCAAACTCCCCTAACGAAACCGCGCCGCCGCAGCAAGAACTTTACTTTTTCGTCAGCGACTTCATCAAGCCGCCATCGGCGATGATCTTCTGGATGAAGGGCGGGAAGGGCTCGGCCTGAAAGGTCTTGCCGGTGGTCTCATCGGTGATGACGCCGGTGTCGAAGTTCACGCTGACGGTGTCCCCTGCACCGATGGCGTCCACAGCCTCGGGGCACTCCATGATGGGCAGGCCGATGTTGATGCTGTTGCGGTAGAAGATGCGGGCAAAGCTCTTGGCGATGACGACCGAGATGCCTGCGGTCTTGATGGCCAGCGGCGCGTGCTCACGGGAGGAGCCGCAGCCGAAGTTCCAGCCGCCCACCATGATGTCGCCCTCCTTCACCTTGTTGATGAAGTCCTTGTCGATGTCCTCCATGCAGTGTGCGGCCAGCTCCTTGGCGTTCTGGGTGTTCAGGTAGCGGGCCGGGATGATGACATCGGTGTCCACGTTGTCCGGGTATTTAAAAACAGAACCGTTTGCGTTGTTCATGGGTGACTCTCCTTTTCTCAGACCGTGCGGGGGTCGGTGATATAGCCGGTCAGTGCGCTGGCGGCAGCGGTAGCGGGCGATGCCAGATACACCTCGCTCTTGACATGGCCCATACGGCCCACGAAGTTGCGGTTGGTGGTGGAGACACAGCGCTCGCCCTCGGCGAGGATGCCCATGTAGCCGCCGAGGCAGGGGCCGCAGGTGGGGGTGGAGACGATGCAGCCCGCGTCGATGAAGGCCGTCGTCCAGCCGCGCAGGATGCACTCCTTATACACGGCCATGGTGGCGGGGATGATGATGCCGCGCACGCCCTTTGCGATGTGCTTGCCCTTCAGGATGTTGTAAGCGGCCTCCATATCCTCGAGGCGGCCATTGGTGCAGCTGCCGATGACCACCTGATCGATCTTGATGTCCTTTCCCTCGCTGGCGGGGTGGGTGTTCTCGGGCAGATGAGGGTAGCTGACGGTAGGTTCGAGGGCCGACAGGTCGATCTCAATGACCTTCTCGTACTCGGCGTCCGGGTCGGCCTCGTAGAACACCGGCTCCCGCTGGCTGCGGCCCTTGAGGTAGGCCTTGGTCACGTCGTCCACCGGGAAGATGCCATTCTTTGCGCCCGCCTCGATGGCCATGTTGCAGATGCTCAGGCGGTCATCCATCGACAGCGAAGCGACGCCCGGGCCGGTGAACTCCATCGACTTATACAGCGCACCGTCCACGCCGATCATGCCGATGATGTGGAGGATGAGGTCCTTGCCGGACACCCGCGGGGGCAGCGTTCCGGTCAGGACGAACCGGATGGCAGCCGGCACCTTGAACCATGCCATGCCGGTGGCCATGCCGGCGGCCATATCGGTGGAGCCGACACCGGTGGAGAAAGCGCCCAGTGCGCCGTAGGTACAGGTGTGGCTGTCTGCGCCAATGACGCAGTCGCCCGCTGTCACGATGCCTTTTTCGGGCAGCAGCGCGTGCTCGATGCCCATCTGGCCCACATCATAGAAGTTGAGGATGTCGTACTTGTTGGCAAACTCGCGGCACTGCTTGGACTGGGTCGCGCTCTTGATGTCCTTGTTGGGTACGAAGTGGTCGAGAACGATGGCGATGTGCTCCTTGTCGAACACGCCGTCAAAGCCTGCCTTTTCGAACTCGTTGATGGCCACCGGTGTGGTGATGTCGTTGCCCAGCACGATGTCGAGCTTGGCGTTGATGAGCTGGCCCGCCTTGACCTCGGCGAGGCCCGCGTGTGCGGCCAGAATTTTCTGCGTCTGGGTCATTCCCATGATGGTACTCTCCTTTTTATCCTTCAGGCGGCTTGCCCTCTCCGTCATCGCTTCGCAATGCCACCTCTCCTAAAGGGAGAGGCTTTTGGCTTCCCCTTTGGGGGAGCTGACGCCGGAGGCGGCTGAGAGGGCAAGGATGCTGCCCCTTATTTACTCTCATTACTTATTATTGATGGCACTCACCAGCGCGTGCACACCGGCGACGATGATGTCGGTGTCGGTGCCCGCACCCCATGTGACGGTGCCGTCGCCCCACTCGAGGCCCACGTAAGAGGCTGCGCGGGAGGTAGAGCCTCCGTCAAGGCTGTGCTCCGAATACGTTTCCAGATGGAACTCCATACCGGTGGCGCTCTGGATGGCGTTGGCCACGGCATCCAGACGGCCATTGCCCACCGAGGTGATGACCTTGCGCTGGCCGTTCATGTCCAGCGTGACGGTGGCGGTGATGCCGTTGACCTGCGCGAAATGGGCCTCGACGACGGACAGGGGCTTGGTCTTGTTGAGGAAGACCTCCTCAAAGATGTGGAGCACCTCGCCTGCGCTCAGCTCCTTGTGGCTGTGGTCGGACACGCTCTTGACCTTATAGCCCAGCGCCTCCCGCATCTTGGCGGGCAGGTTGTAGCCGTAGTTCTGCTCCAGCACGAAGCCGATGCCGCCCTTGCCGCTCTGGCTGTTGATGCGGATGACGTCGGCGTCGTAGGTGCGGCCGATGTCGTGGGGGTCCACCGGGATGTAGGGGCAGGTCCAGCGGTGGTCGCCCCTCTCCTTGCGGTAGGCCATTCCCTTTGCGATGGCGTCCTGATGACTGCCCGAGAAGGCGGCAAAGACCAGCTGACCGGCGTAGGGGGTGCGCTCATAAATGTGCATCCGGGTGATACGCTCGTAGGTGGCGCAGATGGCAGGCATATCGGAAAAGTCCAGCTTCGGGTCTACGCCGTGGCTGTACAGATTCATGGCGAGGGTCACAGCGTCCACATTGCCGGTCCGCTCGCCGTTGCCAAAGAGGCAGCACTCCACCCGCTGTGCGCCTGCCAGAACCGCCAGCTCCGCGCAGGCCACGCCGGTACCGCGGTCGTTGTGGGGGTGGGTGGAGATGATGACGCTGTCGCGGTACTTCAGGTGCTTGTCGCAGTACTCGATCTGGTTGGCGTAGACATGGGGCATACTCATCTCCACCGTGACCGGCAGGTTGATGATCATGGGGCGGTCGGAGGTGGGCTGCATGATGTCCAGCACCGCATTGCAGACCTCCACGGCGTAGTCCACCTCGGTACCCGTGAAGCTCTCGGGGCTGTACTCGAAGAGGAAATTGCCCTCGTACTCCTCGCTCAGCTGCTTGACCAGCTTTGCGCCGTCCACGGCAATCTGCTTGATCTCCTCCTTGGACTTATGGAACACCTGCTCACGCTGGGCGACGGAAGTAGAGTTGTAGAAGTGGATGACGGCCCGGGGCGCCCCCTTGACCGCCTCGAAGGTGCGGCGGATGATGTGGTCACGGCACTGGGTCAGCACCTGCACGGTGACGTCCTCAGGGATCATGTTTTTCTCGATGAGGGTGCGGAGGAACTCGTACTCCGTCTCGCTGGCGGCGGGGAAGCCCACCTCGATCTCCTTGAAGCCGATCTTCACCAGCATCTGGAAAAATTCCAGCTTTTCCTCAAGGCTCATGGGGACGATCAGGGCCTGATTGCCGTCCCGCAGATCCACGCTGCACCATGCGGGAGCTTTCTCGATGTGGTCCTTCTTGACCCAGCTGTCATAACCGGCGGGCACGGGGTAATATCCCGGTGCGTATTTGGTAGCGTCCATCATTTTGTTTTCCTCCAGCTTCCTTATCGACTTACGTTTCCCACAAACGAAAAGGCTCCCGTCTCTCAAAGGACGAAATCCCCTGAGAGACGGGAGCCTGTAATTTCTGTTACAGGGCACCCGTGGTACCACTCTCTTTGCTGTGCTCAACACACAGCCGCTCTGCACGATCGGCTTTTTGGGGCGAATCGCTGCCCGGATAACGGTGGGCTTCCGTCAGGGCCTACTGTCTGCTTCAGCCCTGCCGCTCAGGGGCCAGTAACCGAAACCCTCTGCACCGCCTTGCACCACCCGGCGGCTCTCTGCACGCAGAAGAAGATCGTTTTTTCCCCGTCAACGCATTTGCGCTTTGTTCAAAGTGACCTCATTTTAGCAAAACCTGCCGCCCCTGTCAAGAAGTTTGCCTCATGACGAAGCTGAAACGATTTCATGTGAGCGGCGGTGAAATTTTCCAAAATTTGCGTTTCTCCCCGCTCAGGTCTCCACGCCTTCGAACTGGCTGTTGTAGAGCTTGGCGTAGAAGCCGCCCTGTGCCAGCAGCGTGTCGTGGTCGCCCTGCTCCACGATGTGGCCGTCCTTCATCACGAGGATGACGTCGGCCTCCCGGATGGTGGACAGGCGGTGTGCCACGATGAAGCTGGTGCGGCCCTGCATCATCCGGGCAAAGGCCGCCTGAATGCGCACCTCGGTGCGGGTATCGATGGAGGAGGTGGCCTCGTCGAGGATCAGCATCGGGGGCAGGCAGAGCATCACGCGGGCGATGCAGAGCAGCTGCTTCTGGCCCTGACTGATGTTGCCGCCGTCCTCGGCGATGACGGTGTCATAGCCCTCGGGCAGGCGGCGGATGAAGCTGTCGGCGTGGGCGGCCTTGGCTGCGGCCACCACCTCGTCGAGGGTGGCGTCCGGCCTGCCGTAGGCGATGTTCTCCCGCACCGTACCAGCCCGCAGCCAGGTGTCCTGCAGCACCATGCCGTAGCTGCCCCGCAGGGAGGCGCGGGTCACATCCCGGATGTCGGTGCCGGAAACTTTGATGGCACCGCCGTTGACGTCATAGAACCGCATGAGCAGATTGATGAGGGTGGTCTTGCCGCAGCCGGTGGGGCCGACGATGGCGATGCGCTGGCCGGGCCTGACGTCCAGAGACAGCCCCTCGATGAGCGGGCGGTCGGGCAGGTAGCGGAAGGAGACGTCCTCGATCTGGACGTGGCCGTCCGGCTCGAGCCGGACAGCGTTTTCCGCCTCGGGGCACTGGTCCTCGGCGTCCAGCAGCTCAAACACCCGGGCCGCACAGGCCAGAGCGTTCTGCAGCTCGGTCACGACGCCGGAGATCTCGTTGAAGGGCTTGGTGTACTGGTTGGCGTAGCTCAGGAAGATACTCAGCTGGCCGATGGAGATGCCGCCGCCCACCGCGTAGAGCGCACCCACAAGGCCGACGCCTGCGTAGACGATGTTGTTGACGAAGCGGGTGGCGGGGTTGGTCAGGCTGGAGAAGAAGATGGCCTTCAGGCTCACGTCCTGCAAGCGGCCATTCACCTCATCGAAGGCCGCAAGGCTCTGCGCCTCATGGCCGAAGGCCTGCACGACCTTCTGGCCCTCGATCATCTCGTTGACGAGGGCGGTCTGCTCGCCGCGGACGGTGCTCTGGCTCTGGAAGTAGCCATAGCTGCGCTTGGCGAGGAAGCTGGCCACCACGAGGCTCAGGGGGGTGATGCAGACCACCACCAGCGTGATGGGCACGTTCTGCCGCAACATGAACAGCAGGGTGCCGAGGATGGTCAGCACGCCCGAGAACAGCTGGGTGAAGCCCATCAGCAGGCCGTCGGCGAAGGTGTCCACGTCGGCCACCATCCGGCTCACGATGTCGCCGGAGGGGTGGCTGTCGAGGTAGGAGAGGGGCAGGGTCTGGATCTTCCGCATGGCGGCGTTTCGCAGGTCGCGGCTGACCGCGAAGGTGATGCGGTTGTTGCAGACGCTCAGCAGCCACTGCGCAAAGGCGGCGGTCACGGCCACAGCCACGATCTCATACACGATGCGCAGCACGCCCGCGAAGTCCACGTCCCCCTTGCCCAGCATCATATCGATGGCGTCGCCGCAGAGGATGGGGATATACAGCTGGGCCGCGACGCTCACCGCCGCCACGATGAGGCTGCACCCCACAAAAAATCCGTAGGGCTTTATCTTCTGGAGCACCCGGGTCATGGTGGCCTTCTGCTGCTCAGGGGTCAGCCTGCTTTTTGCTTTTGCACTCATTTCTGCGCATCCCCTTTCTTGAACTGGCTCTCGTAAATTTCACGATAGACCGGGCAGCTGTCCAGCAGCTCGGCGTGACGGCCAAGGCCCACCATGTGGCCGTCGTCCAGCACGATGATCTGGTCTGCGTGCTGCAGACTGGCGGCACGCTGGCTGACGATGAAGACGGTCAGAGCGCCCGGCAGCGCGGCCAGCGCCTTGCGCAGGGCCGCATCGGTGGCGTAGTCCAGTGCACTGGCGCTGTCGTCGAGGATGAGGATGTCGGGCCTGCCCACGAGGGCGCGGGCGATGGTCAGGCGCTGCTTCTGGCCGCCGGAGAGGTTTCGTCCCCCCTGCTCCACCGGCTCTTCGAGGCCGAGGGGCTTGGACCGGACGAACTCTGCAGCCTGCGCCGTCTCCAGCGCGGCCCAGAGGTCAGCCTCGGAGGCGTTCTGGTTGCCCCAGAGCAGGTTCGAGCGGATGGTGCCGCCGAAGAGCTGGGCCTTCTGCATGACCACGGCCACCCTGCCCCGCAGGTCGGCCCGGGGGTACTGCCGGACGGGGCGGCCCATGATCTCCACGCTGCCCTCGGTGGCGTCGTAGAAGCGGGGGATGAGGCTGATGAGGCTGGATTTGCCGCTGCCGGTGCCGCCGATGACGCCGATGGTCTGGCCGCGCTTGGCCGTGAAGCTGATGTCGGAGAGGCTGGGTGCGCCTGCGCCCTGATAGGTCAGGCCCACATGGTCGAAGCGGACGGCGTCGCCGGCCTTTTCCGCCGGGACTTCACCGGCAGGCTCCCGCGGGAACTCCATGCCCGGCTCGGTGTCCAGCACGGCCTGCACACGGCCTGCACAGGCCAGCGCCTTGCTCACCTGCACGATGAGGTTGGCCAGCTTGACCAGCTCGATCAAGATCTGGTTCATATAGTTGACCAGCGCGATGACGTCGCCGGAGGCCATGCCCCCGATGTTGATCTCGATGCTGCCCACATACAGCAGCGCCACGATGGCAAGGTTGATGATCACATAGGTCAGCGGGTTCATCAGGGCGGAGATATGGCCGACATGGAGCTGCATCTTCGTCAGCAGCTCGTTGGCGTCCTCGAAACGGTCCACCTCGGTCTTCTCCTTGTCGAAGGCGCGGACGACGCGGACGCCGGTGAGGTTCTCGCGGGTCAGGCCCAGCACGCGGTCGAGCCGCGCCTGCACCGCCTTATACAGGGGTCGGGTGATGACCATGACGCCGAAGACCACGACGCTCAGCAGCGGGATAGCCACCACGAAGATGAGGGCGGCGCGGAAATTGACCGTAAAGGCCATGGCCATCGCGCCGAACACCACGAAGGGACTGCGCAGGAACAGCCGGAGGAAGAGGTTCAGGCCGCTCTGCACCTGATTGATGTCGCTGGTCATCCGGGTGATGAGGGTGCTGGTGCCCATGGTGTCCATCTCGGTGAAGCTCAGGCGCTGGATGTGCTCAAACAGCGCGTGGCGCAGGCCGGTGGAGTAACCCACTGCGGCCTTGGCCGAGAAATACTGGGCGGTCAGGCTGCAGACAAGGCCCACGAAGGCCAGCAGGAGCAGGATGCCGCACCGCACGAGGATGTAGCGGAAGTCGTGGGCCGCGATGCCCACGTTGACGATGTCGGCCATCACAAGCGGCACGAACAGGTCAAAGGTGGCTTCCAGCATCTTGAAAAGCGGCGCAAGCACGCTCTCGCGCTTGTAGCCGCTGAGGTAGCGAAGCATTTTATTCAAGGCTCGATTCTCCCTTTCTTTGATGTATTTCAGTCAAAACAGTTTTTATTATAGCGCATTCCAAACCAGAATGCCATGTTTCCGATTGAGAAAAACGGAAAATCCTGCTATACTGGAAAGGAATCTCAAACGAAAGAATGGTGGATGCTATGGCAAAGGATGGAACAGCACGGCTGCGGCTGCGCCCGGTGGGCGCGGCAGACCGCAAAAAGCTGCCGGAGTATGGGCCGCTGGGCACAGGCTGCCCCGCCGTGGAGCGGGCAGTGGCTGCGCTTTATAAGGGCCAGAACGAGGAGAGCTTCTGGGCGCTGATGAACGCCATCAACTATGCCCTCGAGCTGGACACCCGGGTGCTGGTGCCGCTGGAAGCCTCGTCCGACCAGCCGGACGGCGCGGCCCCGTGGGCCGAGCACCCCGTCCCGGCGGAAAAGGCCAAGGACCTGCCGTTCTGGACCCTGCACACCCAGAAGGGCCGGTGCTATCTGCCCCTCTTCACCTCGGTGCGGGCGGCGGAGGCCGACAAGGGCACCGCCAGCCGCCCTATGGCCGAAATGCTTCTGTCTGCCGCCATGCAGTCGGCGCTGGACTCCGACCGCATCGACGGTGTGGTCATCGACCCATGGACAAGCTCGGCCACGCTGGACTGTTCGCTCCTCAACGGCCTGCTCCATGCCGGCCACGACACCAGCGAGCCGGGCGAAGAGGAGCTGCGGGCCGGGAACCGGGCCATGGCCGAGGGCCGCTGGGACGACGCGATGCACTTCTATCAGCTCTCCGCCGAGGAGGGCTGCGCCGAGGGCCTCGCCATGATGGGCGAACTGCTCTACGAGGGCAAAGGCTGCCGCAAAAGCCCCGCGCAGGCCCGGAAGTTCTGGAAAAAAGCCGCCGATGCCGGAGACGTAGCCGCATGGGTGGCGCTGGGCGACGACGCCATGGTACAGGGCAAGGGCGTGGGCGCAGCCCTGCGGGCCTACCGCAAGGCCCAGAAGCTCTGCGCCTCCACCCCCGACATCGCCTATATGCCGCAGGTCTGCCTCCGGGTGGCCCAGTATGAGACGCAGTATATCTCCCGCAAGCAGGCGCTGGCCCAGCTGGCCGAGGCAAAACAGGGCTTCCTCATCCGCCAAAAGGAGGGCGACGAGACGGCCCGGAGCTGGCTGGATGAGACCGAGCGCGTCATCCGCCAGCTGCTCGAGAACGAGTCGGGCTGAAACACAAAATCTTTACAAATGCTCCAAGGAATCGTCATACGGAACCGATATGATACCTATGAGAAAATATGCGCGTCGCAAAAACAGAGAGGACGACCAGAATGAGCAAAGTGATCGGTATTGACCTTGGCACCACCAACAGCTGCGTAGCCGTGGTGGAGGGCGGCAAGCCCGTCGTTATCACCAACGCAGAGGGCGAACGCACCACCCCCAGTGTGGTGGCGTTTACCAAGGACGGCGAGCGGCTGGTGGGCGGCGCGGCCAAGCGCCAGCTCGCCGCCAACTCCGGACGGACGGTGTCCAGCATCAAGCGGCATATGGGCAGCGACTACCGCGTCCACATCGACGGCAAGGACCTGACCCCGCAGGAGATCAGCGCCATGATCCTGACCAAGATCCGCCGCGACGCCGAAAGCTATCTGGGCGAGCCGGTGACGGAGGCCGTCATCACTGTCCCGGCCTACTTCGACGACAGCCAGCGCAAGGCCACGCAGGACGCGGGCCGCATCGCGGGCCTGAATGTCCTGCGCATCATCAACGAGCCGACCGCCGCAGCCGTGGCCTACGGACTCGACAACGAAGCACCCCAGAAGATCCTGGTCTACGACCTCGGCGGCGGCACCTTCGATGTCTCCATCATCGAGATCGAGGACGGCACCTTCACAGTGCTGGCCACCGGCGGCGATACCCGTCTGGGCGGTGACGACTTCGACCAGCGCATCGTGGAGTATGCGGTGGCCGAGTTCAAGAAATCTGACCGCATCGACCTCTCCCGCGACCCCGCCGCCATGGGCCGCCTGAAGGAAGAGGCTGAAAAGGCCAAGAAGGAGCTGTCCAGCGCCCTCTCGGCCCAGCTCAATCTCCCCTTCATCGCGGTGGGCAAGGACGGCCCCCACCACCTCGACCTGACCCTCTCCCGCCCCCAGTTCGAAATGATGACCGGTGACCTGCTGGCCCGGACCGTGGCCCCTGTGCAGAACGCACTGCGGGACGCCGGCATCTCGGCCTCCCAGCTGGGCAAGGTGCTTCTGGTGGGTGGCAGCACCCGGATGCCTGCCGTCGAGCGTCAGGTAAAAGAGCTGCTGGGCTGTGAGCCGAGCCACAGCCTCAACCCCGACGAGTGCGTGGCGATGGGTGCCGCCGTACAGGGCGGCCTGCTGCAGGGCGGCGGCAAGCTGGCCGGTGCCACCGGTGCAGCGGCGCAGGGCCTCGTGCTGATGGATGTCACCCCTCTGACCCTCTCCATCGAGACGCTGGGCGGCGTCGCCACCCCCCTCATCACCCGCAACAGCATGATCCCCACCCGCAAGAGCCAGCTCTTCACCACGGCCCGCCCCATGCAGACCAGCGTGGAGATCAACGTCCTGCAGGGCGAGCGGCATTTTGCCCGGGACAACAAGAGCCTCGGCAAGTTCAAGCTGAACGGCATCCGGGCCAGCTTCTCGTCCAAGCCTCAGATCGAAGTCACCTTTGACATCGACGTCAACGGCGTGGTCAAGGTGTCGGCCAAGGATCTCGGCACGGGCCGGGAGCAGAATATCACCATCACCGGCAGCACCAACCTCTCGGAGAATGAGATCCAGCGCGCCATGGCGGACGCCGCCGCCTACGAGGCCGAGGACAGCCGCCGCAAGGAGCGCCTCGACCTCCACAATCAGGCCGAAGTGCTGGCCTATAAGGTAGACGAAGCTCTCTCGAAGTGCAAGAAGGAGCTGGATAAGGAGGAGAAGAACCGCATCAAAGCCGATGTGGCGAACCTCCGCCGCTGCCTGCGGAAGGACAAGCCCGAGAAGATGAACGAGACGGAGGAAGCGAACCTCCGTCAGGCCAAGAGCCAGCTGGAGGCCAGTGCAAACCACCTGATGCTCCTCTATGCCTCGGAGCAGGGCGGGAGCGGCCCGGACGATACCATCTGAACACACAAGAAGGCCCGCTGCGATGAATGCAGCGGGCCTTCTTGCTGTTCGTATCAGTGGAAAAGAGGAGAGAAAACGGTTCGTTTGCGGCTCAGCGGCCGACGATGAGGTCGCGGCGGCTGCGGAAGCCCACGGTGAGGCGGGCGCTGCTGCCGAGGTGGCGCAGGGTCACTTTGGTGCCGGACTTCTGACCCTCGCACAGGAGGGTCAGGTTCAGGGTGGTGGAGGTCTTGCCGGTCTTGAACACCAGCGTGCTCACGCCCTGATCCAGCAGGGCCTGCATATCGAGGATGGTGGCCCGGAAGGTAGCATTGTCATCCGGAGCGTCCAGCGTCAGCACCTGGCCCTCCTGACGGGCGGTATAAAGCACCTGCTTGCCCAGCAGACCCTTGACGGTGTAACGGGCCTCGTGCTTTTCCTCCGCTGCATCGGAGATCATCATGACGTTGCCCTGAATGGGATTCTCCACCGGGGAGGCGTAGCCGCCGTAGTTGGGGTCTACCTCCCCCACCGGAACGTCGGAGTGGAGGGCAATGTCGCCCTGCGTCATGACGCTCTCGGCCTGCGGGGGCAGATAGCCCTCGACGACCGTGTCATCGGCAGCGAAAGCGCCCACGCTCATTGCAGCGGTCATGGTCAGCAGAGCGGCCGCAGCAGCGGCACGGCGTGCAGTGTTCTTGTTCAGTCTCATATGTCGTATCCTCCTGTAGGGGGATGACCTCTCCGTCAGCGCTGACGGAGGGGTCTTCCCAAATTACTATCTTATTTGCGACACGGCGCATCAGAAAACCGCCGTATCTGTAATGAATACGGATACGGCGGTCGGATTATTGCAGCGCTTTCCTTTTATTTTTCATCTGAGGCTTTTTCTTCGAGGATGGCCATAAATTCGTCGCCGGTGATGGTCTCCTTCTCGTAGAGGTACTTTGCCAGCTCGTCAAGCTTGGCCCGGTTGTCGGTCAGGATCCGGATGGCCTTTTCGTGCTGGGCCTTCACCAGCTCCACGACCCGCTGGTCGATCTCCCTCTGGGTCTGGGCCGAGCAGGCCAGCGAAGTGTCGCCGCCCAGATACTGGTTGTTCACCGTCTCAAGGGCCACCATGTCGAACTCCTTGCTCATGCCGTAGCGGGTGAGCATGGCGCGGGCCAGCTTGGTGGCCTGCTCGATGTCGTTGGATGCACCGGTCGTGACCGACTGGAAGGCCACCTCCTCGGCGGCACGACCGCCGGTGAGGGTGGCGATCTTATTTTCCAGCTCTTCCTTGGTCATGAGGTAGTGGTTGCCCTCTTCGACCTGCATGGTATAACCCAGCGCACCCGAGGTGCGGGGGATGATGGTGATCTTCTGGACGGGAGCGGAGTGGCTCTGGAGCGCCGCCACCAGCGCATGGCCGACCTCATGGTAGGCCACGATGCACTTTTCCTTGTCGGTGAGGATGGAGTTCTTCTTCTGGTAGCCTGCGATGACCACCTCGATGCTCTCCTCAAGGTCAGCCTGCGTCACGCTCTTGCGGCCCGAGCGGACAGCCCGCAGAGCGGCTTCGTTGACGATGTTGGCCAGCTCTGCGCCGGAAGCGCCGGAGGCCATCCGGGCCACGGTGTTGAAGTCGATGCCGGGGGCAAGCGCCACCTTCTTGGCATGGACCTTCAGGATCTCCTCGCGGCCCTTGAGGTCGGGCAGCTCGACCGGCACACGGCGGTCGAAGCGGCCGGGACGGGTCAGGGCGGGGTCGAGGGAGTCCGGGCGGTTGGTGGCCGCGAGGATGATGACGCCAGTGTTGCCCTCAAAGCCGTCCATCTCGGTGAGCAGCTGGTTCAGGGTCTGCTCCCGCTCATCGTTGCCGCCCAGCTGGCCGCTGTTGCGCTTCTGGCCGATGGCGTCGATCTCATCGATAAAGACGATGCAGGGTGCTTTTTCCTTCGCCTGCTTGAACAGGTCGCGCACCTTGGAGGCACCCATGCCCACGAACATCTCCACGAACTCCGAGCCGGAGATCGAGAAGAAGGGCACGTTGGACTCACCGGCCACGGCTTTTGCCAGCATAGTCTTGCCGGTGCCCGGAGGGCCGACGAGAAGGATGCCCTTGGGCATGGAAGCACCGATCTCCTCGTATTTCTTAGGGTCGTGCAGATAATCGACGATCTCCTGCAGATTCTCTTTGGCCTCGTCCTCGCCGGCCACATCCGCGAAGCGGATGCCGTGGGTGGACTGGACATAGACCTTGGCGTTGGACTTGCCCACGCCGCCGAACATCATCGAGTTCGCGCCGCCGGCCTTCTCCATCAGCTTCCGGTTCATAACATTGCCCAGCCAGACGAAGAGGACGATGGGCAGCACGAAGCTCAGCAGAAAGCTCACCAGCGGCGAGGCCTGCTCGACGATCTCGCTGGAAAACTGCGCGCCCGCGTCGTAAAGGCGCTGGGTCAGGTCGGGGTCGTTCATGAGGCCCGTCTTGTAGACCTGCGTTTCGTCTTTATCGGTAAAAAGGATCTGGTTGGATTCCACATCCACCCGGCCGATGTCCTTCTCCTCGGTCATGGACATGAAGGTGCCGTAGTCCACTTCCTTGATCTGCCGTTCGTTCATCCACGGCACGAGCACGAAGTTGAGCAGCATCAGCACCAGCAGCACGATGGCGTAATAGATGGCCAGCGGCTTTTTGGGGGTCTTGACTTCTTTCATGGGGGTCCCTCCTTACGTTGCAAACAGCATACCACGACGCCATTTCAGAAACCAGCGTTTCGAGGCGAACTTTGCAAAAACTTCGCAGATTCTTAACAAAGAAGCCCGCCGGATGCATTTTCCATCCGGCGGGCTTCCCCTGCCTTTTATCGCCCTGCGGTTTTCCCGGAGGATGAGATTCAGCTTTCGGCCTTCAGCACCGTCGGCTCAGCGGGCGGGGGCGTGAGAGTGGAGTGGGCCAGCACGAAGGCAGCGGCCCGGCTGGACGCGATGCGCTGCGCGGCGCGGCGGCGGTCGTTTGAGGGGAAGGTGTGCTCCCCGTCCCGCTTGTCGTCCCAGTGGGCCAGTTCTTCCTCCACCTCGGCCTCCGTGGGCCAGAGCTGCTCTCGCTGCGCCACCAGCAGCAGGCCCATCCGGCTGCGCAGCTTGCGCTCCGCCTCGGTGTGGAGCCATGCGCGGAACTCCTCTACGGTCTGGCCCTGCACCTTCAGATACTGGTCGAAGTTGATGCCGTTGGCCTGCATCCGCAGGTTGAACTGACGCTGTTCGGCAAAATAGTTGCCCGCCACGAGCTGCTTGGGCAGCGGGCCTGTGACCTGTGTGCCCAGCTGGGCGATGAGGGCCTGTTCGGCCACGGCGCGGGCCTGCTGGCAGCGCTGGGCGTAGATCTCCTGCGTCACTCTGGCCCGGAGTTCCCGCCTGCCCTCGGCATCGGCGGCACGGTCCTCGTCGCCGTGATTCCGGTTGATCTCCAACTCGATGGTCAGTTCCCGGATGGGCCGGGGCTGGATGGGCTGGACAAAGCCGGTGTATTCCCCCAGCTCCAGCGGCGGCAGACAGAAGAACTGCGCTCCCACCCGGAATCCCTCGGCCCGGTTCACCGCCAGAAGCTCAAAATCCGGGTCTGTGACAGGCTGCAAGCCATGCTCCGCCATCAGCTGAGCAAACAAGGGCGAAAAGCCCTCCAGAATCGCCCGGTTCACCGCCGCCGTCAGCAGGTCGTCTTCGTCCTGCGCAGCCCCCGGGGCGGCTCTCACGGCCTGCACGGCTTCTTCCAGCTCTGCCGCCGTCGCGGAAAAGACCACCCGGCAGTCGCCCGGCTCTGCCATTCCAAAATGTTCGAGTTTCATCTTTCTTTTCCCCCTCTCAGTGGACGATGCCGGCCATCAGCACCAGCAGCACGATGCCCAGCACGATGTACAGCACTTCCGCGCCCAGAACGGACTTATCGCCCTCGACGTACATCTCGGCGGGGTCGTCCGGGTCATAATAAAGGGTGACGACCGCGCCCTGTGCCAGCTCTCTGCCCTTTGCGGACTTGGGATAATGGAGATGGTGGATGCCGCCTGCGGTGGAAAATTCCAGCAGATAGGCTTCACCGTCCCGGCTCTGCACCGTGCCCGCCACTGCGGCCTCTACTTTTTCGCCCCGGGTCATGAGCCTGCGCCGACGCGACCAGCTCCGCCACGCCATATAGAACATGATGCCTGCGCCGATGAGAAAGATAATGATATTGAACATCTGTAGTTTTCCCTCTTCCGTAAATAGTCCCGCCGGGCCGCCTGCCCCGCAGGGGGTGATATTTATTGTACCATATCCCACCAGATTTTTCGCCCCATTCGGCCTATACGGAATGCAACAATTTTCGCTCGAAAATTTGTAGCATGATTTTTGAAAAAAGTGCTTGACTTTCTCTGCATTCGTGGTATAATAATTATCGTTCCGAGCCGAACGGCCACGAACAAAAACAGAATATGCGGATATGGCGGAATTGGCAGACGCGTTAGATTCAGGTTCTAATCGGGGCAACTCGGTGGAGGTTCAAGTCCTCTTATCCGCACCATGACGAATGTTCTTACAGCATTTAGCTGTCAAAGAACATTCGTCATTTTTTTATTTGCTAAATAGCGACATCACAGGGGGCGTAGTTCACAACTACGCCTTTTCTTGTATTCACCGACACATCAGGTGTCGGCAAAGGAAGTGCGCTTGGAATCTCGATGGTGCCCACGCAGTTGTAGTGAATGCGGAGCCGCTGCTCCCATACACCGTTGACCTTTTCTGCATTGAACACTTCGATTTTTTCCACCAGTTCATTCAGCATCCGGGGTGTCAGCTTTTTTGCTCTGGTGTACTTGCGAACCAGACTGATAAACATATCCGTTGTCATGGTGCGGCTGCTCTGCTTTTCGATTTCGGAGCGGAGCTGTTTGATTTTCTCGGTCAGCTCCTTTTGCTCGTCCTCATATCTCCGGGACATTCTGGAAAAGCGTTCATCAGAGATTTTGCCGGAAACGTTGTCCTCATAGATGCGCTCAAAGAGGCCGTCCAGTTCTTCATCACGGGCAAGGAGAGCTTTCAACTCTTTCTCTTTCAGCTTGCGGTCGGCTTCGTCCGCCTGCTGGGAGTGCCCGATAACAGCTTTCAGAAAGTCGTCCTCGTAGAGGCTGGCAAACTTGGTCAGCCGCCGAATCTCGCCCAGCACCACTTCTTCCAGAAAGTCTACCCGGATGTAGTGGGTGGATTGACAGGTACCACGGTTGCCCTTGTAGTTGGAGCAGTTGAAATACTTGATTTCCGGGTTGCCCTGATTGAAGTGGAAGTGCAGATTGCAGCCGCAGTCTGCGCAGACAAGCAGGCCGGAGAACATATTGTGTTCTCCGTTGCTGGTACGGCGTTTGCGCATCTTTCCACGCTTCTGCTGTACCTGTTCAAACACGGCACGTTCAATAATGGGTTCGTGAACATTTTGGAACACTACCCAATTTTCCGGGTCGTTATGAATCCGCTTCTTATTCTTGTAGGACTTGGAGTAGGTTTTGAAGTTCAGAACATCACCACAATACTCCTGCTGGTACAGAAGATGGGTAATCGTGGAACCATTCCACTTGGTGGCGGGGCGCATCTTGGTCTTTCCGGGACGGCCGATGCCTTTCTGAATCCAGTAGGCCTGCGGCGTCAGGATGCCTTCCTTTTCAAACTGGGTGGCAATCTGTTCCGTGCCAAAGCCCTCCAACGTCATATCAAAAATGCGCCGGACAACTTGTGCAGCTTCTTCATCAATGACCCAGTACTTGGGGTTGTTCGGGTCCTTGATATACCCATAGGGAGGAAGTCCCATCGGTTCGCCGGAGTTGCCTTTGATTTTATTACTGATACGGCGTTTCTTGCTGATGTCACGGGCATACCACTCATTGAACAGGTTTCGGATGGGTGCCAGTTCGTTTTCTCCCTCGGCCGTGTCGATGTTGTCCGAAACGGCAACAAGTCGGATGTCATGGTCTGGGAAAAATTCTTCTGTCAACCGCCCGACCTCGATATAGTTTCGGCCCAGACGGGAAAGGTCTTTGACGAACACAGCAGAGGCTTTTCCTTGTTCAAGCTGCTGCATCATTTCAACGAAACCGGGACGGTTCATGGTCACGCCGGAAATGCCATCATCCAGAAAGTGAACCAGATTGGTATAGCCTTTTTCCTTTGCAACTTTGGTGAGCAGTTTCTTTTGGTTGCCGATGCTGTAACTCTCGCCCTCCAAATTATCATCACGGGAAAGACGCTCATAGAGAAAAGCGGTTGCTTCACGGGATTTCTTGTTACTCGACTGTTTCATACTCGCTCCTTTCTTGGGACAGTCGAATAGCAAATTCACTTGTACACCTATATTATAACACAATCCGCTTTCTCTGTCCGCTGCCTCCCGAAAGGTCATTATAATTTTTCGCTTTCGGATTTCATCAGCCGGAGAAGAACTTCTCCTAAGGTCTGGGAACTTTCTTCTTTGAACACCGGCTCAACGATAAAGGAGCGATTGCCAATACGATAAGTCGAATCCAGAGTAAGCATCTCTGGATTTTTTGTTTTTTCAGGGTTTGTCTTTTTCGCTTGCATCGTAAAAATCCCCTTTCTTAAAATCAAAAAATGAGCCAACGGACGGCTGCTGGCAGCAGCCCACGGGAATCTCACCCCTGCATTCCTCATGCAGCCCTACTCATTGCCTGCGACGCTCTGAACGCTCGGACTTTGACGGTAAGGGAGTATCAGCCTGCCTGTATGTCATGGCCCGCAAGCAGCCGCGCTTGCATTGCGGCGTGGTGGTGATCGCTCCACTTTTCAGAGAAAAGCATCGTGGCGCACCAACCGTCCGGCTCGATACAGACAGCAACGTATCCGTTTGCTCTATGATGCACCGCCATTGTCCTGCGGGCTTTCTTTGTCAAAGAACTAGAAAAGGCACCGTATGGAAAGGGGAACAGCACACGATGCCTACGTTGAATCAGGTCAAGTCAAAATCAAGGATAGCAATTATCAGTTTTGCTTCCAGACGATTGCGCAGTTCTTCATCAACTTGCAGACGAGGATAGCCGTCAGAGCCATAGCTCGTCCGAGTTGACAGTGCAGCAATGTAGCTAGAATAATGCCGGACTACCCGGCTCACTGCTTCGGCGTCTCCTGCAACAGCGGCAGCGATTATCGGGTAAGGAAGCAGCGATGCCCGTGTGTGCGCAGATTTAGTCATCCGCTTCACCTCCCATCAGCTTTTTCAGCAGCCGATAGGCTTTATACCTGCGAGTATTGACCGTTCTTCTGGCCATGCCCATGCACTTTGCTATCTGTTCGTCTGTCATCCATAGAAACCAGTGCATCATAAAAATTTCCCGGTCTTTTGGTGACAGCCGTAGAAGTGCTGTGGCCAATCGGTCGTTCTCGATTAGCACAACAGCATTTCCCACGGGAAAAGCCGTATACTCCCATGAGTAACGATCGTAAACTGCAAGCTGGGCCACATCTGCCTCGGACAGTTCTTCCAAAGATGCAAAACGTTTTTGATGACGGCTGATCTGCCGATAGCCGTTACATGCCTCGCATTTCAACACCTTTTTGCAGTAGCTGTCAAAGGCGTGCTGCTTGTGTTCGTAGTAGCGGTTTGGTTTCAAGTTTTCACCTCCCCTCGTGCTGGGAGGCAGCTCTTTTCTTCCCCTTTCGCTCACTACTCGTTCACCAACGGGTTCATTTGGCTGATTTTTAAGATTGGTATGAAAATTTTTCCTGCCGTTCATAGAATTGTTCCTTTCGTTCTGTTCGGGTTTATAGGCCGGAGCAAAACGAGGCGGAGAACGGCATCCGATACCCAATCGTAGGTTGTCAAAATGCGGGGCTTTATCGGATGTGAATTGAAGTATATAAAAAGCGAGCCACAACTCACTTCTATGAGTATGGCTCGCCCCTACGTTATTTGAATATTTTTTTAATTGGTGTTAGGGCTTTTCGAGTGGGCGGTAAGCCCCATTTTATTTTGAACTCCTTTATTTTGATACTCTTATCCATATAGCTCTTTGCTTCAAATTATGAGCTATAACTCACATAATGTGAGTTGCATGGCTATTTATATGAGCGATAGCACACCCTACAATGAGGTAGAGGTGATGTATAGTGAACAATCCTCTTGACTTGTTTGCATGGAAAGTGCGGTCAGAACGCAAGCGACAGCATTTGACACAGAGAAAATTGGCTGAACGGCTCAATATGAACGCCCGTACAATCATAGATTTGGAAACCTGCCAGAGTAACCCCAAATTTGAAACGGTGGCTCTTGTCGCCAAAGAGTTAAATATCAGCGTGGATGCTGCCATTTTTCCAGACATGGTAAATCAGACGGTTTCAAAAACAGTTGTAGACTTCTTTGCCGGGAAAAGTGAGGCGGAAATTGAAAAATATATTGCGCTTTGCAAACAGGCGGAAGCATTTCAAAAAGACGAATAACGCGGCCGGATATATCAATCCCGGCCGCGTTATTTTTTACCTATTTGTTTCTATGCGGACGGATTATGATATACGCACAATGGAACCTCCGCATCGCATACGCTGAATTTTGTTAAGCAAGGCTCCATCCAGCCGCATTCTTTCGGATGTTGACAAACTCCTGATAAATGCCGGGCTGCTTCAAAAGTTCTTCGTGCGTGCCCTGCTGTGCAATCTGGCCGTTGTCAATGACCAAAATCTGATCGGCATTCTGGATGGTATTCAGACGGTGGGCGATTACGAGAAGTGTCTTGCCCTTTACCAGTTCCGAGATGGCCTCCTGAATATAGCTTTCGTTATCAGTATCTACGCTTGCGGTAGCTTCATCCAAAATGATGATAGGGGCATCTTTCAAAATGCAGCGTGCAATCGAGATGCGCTGCTTTTCACCGCCGGAGAGTGTAGCACCGCCTTCACCAACTACGGTCTGGAATCCATCAGGCAACGCCATGATGAAATCATAGCAGCGGGCCTTCTTAGCAGCTGCATAGACTTCTTCCTCTGTGGCGTCCGGTTTGCCTATGCTGATATTGTTGTAAATGGTATCTTGGAATAAGTACACTCGCTGGAATACCATGCTGATCTGCTCCATCAGCTCTGCCAAAGGCACGTTCCGAATGTCCATACCTCTTATTATTATGCTGCCAGATTTTACATCCCAAAGCCGAGCCAGCAAATTGGCAATAGTAGACTTTCCGCTGCCAGAAGGTCCGACTAAAGCAGTCATAGAATCTTTCTTCATGGCAAAGCTGATATGATGCAGAACTTCTTTGTCCTGATAAGCAAATACAACATCGTTAAACTGAACTTCTGGCTGTCCCGGCTGTGCCTGTGCAGGAAGATGCTGCTTGCCCGTGTCGGGAAGTTCAGGCTCATTTAGGACTGCTTCAATGCGGTCAAGAGCTGCATTCATAACGGTAAGGCGAGATGCTTCCCCATAAAGAGCTTTCAGCGGTCCAAAGAGGTCAAACACAAACAGCAGAACACCAAGCACATAGGCCAGCGGAAGTGCGCCGCGCTGTTCCAATACAATCGACAAGCCGAAAATCGCCGCAATACCAATGCCGTAAAGGATATTCAGACTCATTGTCCATGGTGTCATTTTCTGCTCAAAAGCAAGGGAGGTGTTTCTGGAACGCTGGAAATTGTCAGTCAGTTCTTCTGATTTTTCGCCCAGCAGGTTGTAGCTCTTGATGACGCCAATGCCCTCCACAAAGGATAGCACCGCATCGGTCAGCCGTTCGCTCTGCTCCTGCCGCTCTGCGGCTTCCCGCAGGGAAACCTTGTTCATTCCTTTTGACACCAGCCATGCCAGAACCGTGACGGCGGCAGCAATCAAACCAAGCTGTACGTTCAAATAAAACATGAATACCAGCAGAATCAAGGAGGACAGCAGATAGCCCATCATGTTGCCCAGCGTACTCATAGCGACTTCTTCAATGAATACCATATCCGTGCTAAGAACAGAGCTGATTTTGCCAATGTTGCCGGAAGTAAAATAGCCCATCGGAAGTTTCCGCAGATGGCTGCCCAGTTCCATGCGTTTATCCGCAAACATCAAATATCCTGCGGCACTTTGCAGGCTGTCGCTGAGGTAATGAACAAGCATTTGCACCAACACTGCTGCGGCAAGTCCAAGGCCGATATAAAGGCAAGTCTGGCTGGTCAGTGTGTCAGCTGCAAAGCGGCTTAAAACTACAAAGGCAAGAACAATTGGCATTTTTGACAAAATGGATTCCAAAAACGCACAAACGAATGCACCTTGAATACGGCCTTTATAACGGCCGGAGAGTTTCAAAATTCTTGAAAACATCGCAAACATTTAGGCTCCCTCCTTTGCAGTGTGTACTTTCCATTCGGCACTGTCCTGTGCGGCTTTCCACAATTTCTGATATTCAGGGCAGGAGCGAATCAAATCCTGATGCTTACCCGCTGCTACCAATTTTCCGTGGTCGATGACACAAATTTGATCGGCATTCATAATGGCGGGCAGTTTGTGAGCAATCACCACGAGGGTCTTGCCTTTTACAAGTTCTGCAATGGCTGCTTCCATCTTTTCTTCATTTTCGGGGTCAGCATAGGCTGTTGCTTCATCAAGAACCACAATGGGGGCATCCTTTAAGATTGCTCGCGCCAGAGAAATACGCTGACGCTGACCGCCGGAGAGCATTTTTCCGGCATCGCCTGCCATGGAGTGAATGCCCTGCGGAAGTTTTTCAATGAACTCCATGCACTGAGCTTTCTTTGCGGCCTCTATTACTTCTTCATCCGTTGCAGTCAACCGACCGAGCCGGATGTTTTCCAGCAGAGAAGTATTAAACAAATACTGATCCTGCGCCACATAGGAGATACGACTGTTCAATGCTTCAAGGCTCATATCGCAAAGTTTCTGTCCGCCGATGGAAATGCTGCCCTTTTGCGGGTCATAATAGTGAATCAGCAGTTTTGCCAAGGTACTCTTGCCTGAGCCAGATTCACCGACAAGAGCAGTTTTTTGTCCAGCCTTTGCCGTAAAGGAAATATCATGGAGAACTTCATCCTCAACCACCGCGGGCTTTCCATCCGGGCTGGGCTGTGTTGTCTGGTAAGCGAAAGAAACATGGTCGTAAGTAATGGTGTCATCTATTCCATGGAATCTATCATTCGTCTGCTGAAGTTCCGGCGCATCCAACACCTGCTCCAATGCGGAGATTTTATAGTTGAGCTGGGGCATGGTTGGCAGAAAGCCAAGAGATTTCAGCAGCGGCATACCGATACTCAAAGAAAGACACAGCACCAAAATCAAATTGGGCAGAGCCGACCAGCCGCAGAGGACAAACCATGCACCCACAGGCAGGGTCAGGATGATGGTACAAGGAAGCAGGCTGCTGTAAATCGCCATCCACGGCCATGCCGCCCTATACCATGCCAGTGTATAGTTCCGATAATCTGATATATCTTTGCGGAACCGTTCGTAAGAATCTGCGTCTTTATTGAAAACCTTGACGACTTCCATACCGTTGATGTACTCAATAATGGTATTGTTCATCTTTTGCCCGGCCATATAGTAAGGTCCCATTTTCTTCATACCAACGGAATACATCGTCATCATGGCAACTAAGCTAAGCGGAATGGATGCCAAAGATAACAGTGCCAGCTTCCAGTCTACAAAGAACATTGCCACATAAACTGCAATGGGAACCATCAGGTTGGCGATGCCCTCCGGCATAGAGTGTGCCAGCAGAACTTCCAGACTGTCTACATCGTCCACGAACAGCTTTTTCACGGTGCCAGTGCCTTTGTCCTGAATAACACCCAGCGGCAGTTTTTCAAACCGTTTTTGCAGAGCCGTCCGCAGGCGGAGCAGCGTGTCATAAGCTGCTTTATGAGAGAGATTCAGGCCCCAGCCATAGAAAAGAGCTTGCAGCACCAGACATACCAAGACCAGTATGACATGCTGGATGATAAAGGAAGCAGTGATTGCCTCCCCCATGACCAGCGGTGCAATTACCTGATATGCCAGCACAAAGGGAAAAACACCCAGCAGAACACTGACCAGCACGATGGCTGTTGCAGCATAGAGGCCTTTTTTATGAGGTCCGGCATATTCAAATACTTTTTGGAACATAAGTCCAACCTCCTATCATGTGAAATATTTTTCAGAAAGAGATTTCAAAACCGTTGGTGATAACTGCTGATTTTGAATTGTTCCATCATCATCCAGCTGCACAACCTCTGTGCAGGTACGGACAATAAATTCAAAATCATGAGAAACCACGAACACGATTACCCCGGAATCGGAAAGTTGTTCAATCAGCTTGCTGACACGCACCATAGAATCATAATCCAAGCCGCTGGTGGGCTCGTCGAAGTAGATTACGGGGCTGTCCTTTACGATTGCCACTCCAATGGTAACCCGTTGTTTTTGACCGCCTGAAAGCGACGCTGGGTGTCTTTCCCGATAGTCCGACAGTTCCAATGCGTTCAATACTGCATCTATTTTTTCTTTGCAATCTTCCTGCATTCCAAGGGAAAGCTCTTCTTCCACGCTGCTGGCAAAGAGTTGATAGTCTGTATCCTGCATAACAAGATAGGAAAGTGACCGCCGCTGCCGGGGTGTGAGCTTTTTTCCATCAAGACGAACTTCTCCATGCCGCTGTTTCAACAGGCCAGTCAGAATAGACAGGAGCGTTGTTTTTCCGGCACCATTATGGCCTAAAATGCCTATCACGTCCCCTGAATGAGCTTCAAAGCTGACATTTCGGAATACATCCGGTCCTTTCTTGTAGGCAAAGCCTAAATCGTGGACTTCTAGTAAGTGCGTTGTATTTTGAGAATGCGACTTTTCCTGATAATGCTCTGCATCACGTTCCGGGTATGCGGTCCGCAGACCATAAGAAATTCGTGTTTCTTCGGGCAAAGAGCAAAACTGTTCCCTTGTGAACTCATGCTCAATTTTTCCATTCTGTATCAGAAAAGCTCTGTCAATCAAATCTCGCAGATAGTAAAAGCGGTGTTCTACTACAAAAATGGTATAGCCGGCACTCTTGAGCTTTTCCATGATTTCAGCAAGCCGTTTGGTGGCGGCATAGTCCAGATTGGCCGATGGTTCATCAAAGATGTAGACCTTTGGGGCAAGCGCATAAACAGAGCCAATCGCAATCTGCTGTTTTTCTCCGCTGGATAACGCAAAAATACTTCGATTCAGGTATTCGACCAACTCCAATTCTTTGACTGCTCGTGCAATCCGGTCAATGGTTTCCTCACGGGCCAGTCCGAGATTTTCACAGCCGAACGCCAATTCTCGTGTGGTATCGGTCATAAAAAACTGTGAGCGTGGGTCTTGAAAGACAGTTCCTACCTGTCCGGCCAGTTCGGAGGGCTTCATTTCCAAAAGCGAATGTCCATCCATAAGCAGATCGCCTTTAATTTCACCGGGGTAAAAATGTGGAATAAGTCCATTGAGGGAACGAATCAACGTTGTCTTGCCGCAGCCACTTCGCCCGGTCAGAAGAATAAACTCGCCGGTCCGTACAGTCATGTCAATGCCGCGGAGGGTAAAATTTTTGCTTTCTTCATAACGAAAGCTGAAATTCTGGAATGAGATCATCGTCATACCCTCCACAAAATGATTTTGCCGATTTGGGTCTGGTCAATAAAAAGCAGTCCGACCAAAAAGAGGATACCAAGCAGTGATACCACAATTTCCGGCCATGCAAAACGAATCGGGCGCAGTGCATACCGCTTACATTCCAATTCCAGACCACGCGTTGTGCCGGAGGCCGCCAGTTCATCGGTAACTTTCAAGCAGCGCATCAGCAACGGTATCAAAATGTACTCTATGGTTGCTAATGGGTGACATACCCGCTTCCACACTGTATCGCTGATACCGCGAATATCCATTGTGCTTCGGATTTGCCGATATTCAATCCGTAGGGTAGGAATATAACGGAACATGACCACAAGCGGAATCGTAACTGCCTGCGGCAGCCGCATTCTTTGGAGGGCTACCATCAAGTCATCCATATAAGTGGTCCGCAATATCCAGAGCCCCATCATTACAATGGGAATCAGTTTCAGAACGGTCACGCCAAATACGCTCATAATCACGCTCAAAACTGGAACTTGCACATAGCGGAGCAAGGCATTAAGATAAGCCACAACGATATAAGTTATTATCATTTTTGCGGCCCATTTTCCGCCATTACCTAAGGCAATGAACAGCCCATAAACCAGCATGAGCGCAAGGCTGACCACTTCTCCGGCCAGAAAATAACTGACAAAACCGATACAGACTAAGAGAAGAATTTTGCAGCGCGGGTCCAGAAGCGCAGTTCCATGAAGGGGCTGTCGCTCAATAATTTGTTTGATTTGTGTTTCATCCATTCTGATGCCTCCTTATCAACAGCAGAGCGCGGGACTACTTCCAGCCCCGCGCTCTGAAATCAGGCAGCCCGTTTGCCTGCGTTTGTATGATGGATTTTCAGGGGGCTGTTCTTGTTATTTTACAGAAACGAGTCCAGCCTTGATGAAATGCTTTTTCAATGCTTTCTGGCCGATAAATCCGCCAATCAGGCCGCCCACCAGTCCAGCAGCAACAATGACTACCAGCATGGGAACAGAAGTGATATTGAGCATTCCCTGAATGTACTCCGGGGCAATATTGTTTTTCTCCATTGCGCCAACAAACGCACTTTGAAGAAATTTGATGGGGCAGATAGCACTAAAAGCAAAAATAGCACTGAACAGCGCATAGGCCGCCATCATGGACTTCATTGTGATTTCATTTCGGCCCATGATCAGAAAATCGCAGATGACACCGCCAATTACCAAGCCGATGGGAATGAACCAGAAAGCACCTACCAGCAGGAACAGGATAGCCTGAATTGCGGCACAAATGGTAAACACGCCTTTCTTCGGAACTTTGGCCAGCAGAAGCATCATAACGATGCCATTCGGAATAGCCACAACGGACGGATAAAACACGTTGGTCACTGGGCCAGCCACGCTCATAATAGTGCTGATAATCATGCAGATAATCCACATGAGCGCTGTCAGGATGCCAATGAGAATAAAGTCTTTCGCATTCAACTTTTGTTTCATTTTTATGCCTCCTCGCTTTTATCGGAAAATAAAAAATGCGATGTGGTTATTTGAAACTAACCACATCGCAAATTGTACCAATTTAGATTATCAAATCCAACCCAAAACCTACCCGTTTTGACCCAAAAACAGTCAGAAGCTACTTTTTATGGGTATCAAATCGGCTTTCACGGTAGTTCTTTGGTGCCACACCATATCGCTTTTTGAAAGCGGCGGCAAGATTGCTGGGCTTTCCGTAGCCAACGATTGCTGCAATCTCGCTTACATTTCGGTCCCCCTCCAATAGCAGCTGTGCTGCCTGTGTCAAACGCTGTTCAATTATGTATTGATGAATAGGCATACCATAAAATGATGAAAAACCGCGTGTCAATTTTGTTGTGCTTAAATGCACCAGATGGGAAAGTTCTTCACAGGATGGGGCAAACGCAAGCTGACTGTCTATAATCCGTTTAGCTTCCATAATGGCAGTCCGTTCCGTTCTGGACATGGAAACATTTTTTCCCATTAGAATATCCAATTCAAGGACTTCGCCTAAATAAATAGACAATAGCTCCAGAAGTTTTCCGTCAAGATATAAGTAACCCAATCCTCCACGGTATTGTGTAAATTGGCTTGTTTCCGCTAGAATTTGTTCCATGATGGGGGTCACAGGAACTTTTGAAATGCCATCAAGAAGTTTCTTTTCGTAAGCCGTTGCTTCCTGCCCATCAAAATAATCTGTGAGCAGCTGCGAGAAATAGGCAATCGGAATTTTTATACTCTTAAATGAAAAATTGCTATCCTTTTTATAGCAGGCATATTCGGTTCCACCATGTCCCGCATAGATGCAGGATTCATTTTTTTGAATCGTAATGGAACGCTTTTCATCCATGATGCCCCAAGAGATTGCATCATTCAGGCAGAAGATAATCTGCATATAATCTTTACTGACGGTTCCCTGTACATTCATATCCGACTGGTAACACATTTGCCAATCCGAAAAGATGATGCCGTGCTTGATTTGGGTTTGTGCAATTCGTCCTTTCCCCATATCAGACGGAATATCTATTGAAATTGTTTGGGGCGAATTGGCTATCAGGTCGTTGTATAGCTTACCAAGATAGTGACTTCCATGCGTCATAGGATGAGGTTCACCTCCCATTTTGGTTAGTCTGTGCTAATTATGATACTTTATTTTTGCATCACAGTCAAGATGTAGCCAAAAGACAGGGTTTGAATTGTAGTATTAGTAGAGGGGACGGTTTAGGGGAGAACTTACAGAGCAAGCATAGGAAGTGTGTACCCACTTCCGTATTTTGCCCTGCAAAACAGCTTGTTGGGAAGTGTCCCAAACCCTCAAAATGGAAAGGAGAGTAAAAACGTATGGAGGGCAGAAAGCGAACCGTGCAGGTCAAATTTTATGTGACGGAAGAAGAACGGAGGTTGATTCGAGAAAAAATGAAATTGATACCAACCCGGAATATGGCTGCCTATCTGCGAAAGATGGCGATAGATGGTTATGTTGTCCACATCGACACCACCGACATCCGGACGCAGACCGCCGAACTGCAAAAGATTGGTGTCAACGTCAATCAGATCGCGCGGCGGCTGAACAGCATGGGGCCGCTGTACACACAAGATGTTGCGGATATCAAAGGAGCGCTGGCGCAGATATGGCAGTTACAAAGATACATCCTATCAAGTCAACGCTGAAAAAGGCACTGGACTACATCGAGAATCCGGTCAAGACGGATGAAAAAATACTGGTGTCCTCCTTTGCCTGCTCCTACGAAACCGCCGACATCGAATTTGAACTGCTGTTGTCACAGGCCATGCAGAAAGGCAACAATCTGGCCCACCACCTGATACAGTCTTTTGCGCCGGGCGAAACCACGCCGGAGCAGGCCCACGAAATTGGCCGGCAGCTTGCAGATGAAGTCCTGCAAGGCAAATACCCGTATGTGCTGACCACCCACATTGACAAAGGGCACGTCCACAACCACATTATCTTTTGTGCAGTGGACATGGTGAACCAGCGCAAGTATGTTTCCAACCGACAGAGTTATGCCTACATCCGGCGCACCAGTGACCGTCTGTGCAAAGAACACGGCCTGTCCGTGGTGATGCCCGGTCAAGACCGGGGCAAGAGCTATGCCGAGTGGGACGCACACCGCAAGGGCACAAGCTGGAAGGCAAAGCTGAAAGCTGCCATAGATGCAGCCATCCCGCAGGCCAAGGATTTTGACGATTTTCTGCGGCTCCTGCAGGAGCAGGGTTACGAGGTCAAGCGTGGCAAGTATGTTTCGTTCCGCGCGCCCGGACAGGAACGGTTCACCCGCTGCAAGACGCTGGGCGAAGCCTACACCGAAGAAGCCATCACCGAGCGCATCAAAGGGCTGTTCGTGGAGCGGAAGCCCAAAGAAAACCGCAAAATTTCGCTGCGGATTGATTTGGAAAACAGCATCAAGGTCCAACAGTTCGCAGGGTACGAGAAGTGGGCAAAGCTCCACAACTTGAAACAGGCTGCCCGGACGCTGAACTTCCTGACTGAGCATGAAATCGAAAGCTACCCGGATTTGGAAAGCCGGGTGGCCGAGATCACCGCCGCCAGCACCGAAGCTGCCGCCGCATTGAAAGTAGCAGAGCGCCGACTTGCAGAAATGGCCGTGCTGATAAAGGATGTCACCACCTGTAAGGAACTGCACCCACTGTTGCAGGAGTATCAGCGGGCTGCTGACAAAAAGCAGTTCCGACGTAAACATGAAGGAACCTTGATTCTCTATGAAGCAGCGGCGAAAGCTCTAAAAGAGCAGGGTTTTCAAAAGCCGCCCGATCTCTACGCATTAAAAACCGAGTATAAGCAGTTGGCCGAGCAGAAAGACCAGCTGCAGCGGCAGTACGCCGAAGCCAAACGCCAGATGCAGGAGTATGGCATCATCAAGCAGAATGTGGACGGCATCCTACGGACAACGCCGGGAAAGGAGCAGGTGCAGGAACGGTAAATCTGCACAAAATATTGTTCGGATTTTTGAATCCCAAACGCTTAGACCGGGTGGCGTTTCCGCCCGAAATCATGTAAAATAGACTTAGACAACGAAAGCGAGGAACCCTCTATGGCAGAAGTGAACGATAACGGCTCTATCCAGCTTTTTGAAGATCAGAAAATCCGTACTGCATGGGATGCAGAAAAGGAAGAATGGTATTTTTCAATTATTGATGTTATTTCTGTTTTAACTGGAACAGCAAATCCACGGCGATATTGGAGTGACCTGAAACGTAAGCTGAAAACTGAGGGAGCAAATGAGTTGTACGAAAAAATCGTACAACTGAAAATGTTATCCTCTGATGGAAAACGGTATAAGACGGATGTTGCTAACACTGAACAGCTCCTACGCATTATCCAGTCTATTCCGTCTCCGAAAGCTGAACCGTTCAAGGCATGGCTGGCAATGGTGGGCAAGGAACGCATCGAAGAAACCATCGACCCGGAGCAAGCTATTGACCGTGCGCTTGATACCTATTTGAAGAAAGGCTACTCCGAAGAATGGATTCATCAGCGGCTTTTGGCAATCCGTATCCGAAACGAACTGACAGACGAATGGAAGAAGCGCGGGGTGCAAAAAGGCAAGGAGTACGCCATCCTGACCGATGAAATTTCCCGCGCATGGTCTGGCATGACCACAGGGCAGTACAAGCGGCTGAAAGGCCTGACAAAAGAAAATCTCCGGGATAACATGACTGATTTGGAACTTGTGCTGACTATGTTGGCCGAAGCCTCCACCACGGATATTTCCAAGACTGCAAAGCCGCAGACCTTTGAAGAAAACAAGCAGGTTGCCAAGCGTGGCGGCAAGGTGGCCGGCATTGCGCGGCAGGCTCTTGAAGCGGAAACCGGCAAGCCCGTTATCACAGAAAAGAATGCGTTTGACTTCCAGCAGCTTGTGACCGACATTGTAGAAGATGCCGCAGAACTGCCAGAGCAGTCTGCCGAAAAGAAAGAAAAATAATAAGATTTGGAGGATTTAATATGAAAATGACTGAACCCTGTAATCTGGGACTTTTAGCCCTTATTTCAGCGGCAGGGGAAATTTCTTATGAAGAATTAAAGCAACGATATCTCCCGCCTGAGCAGCCCGGCGTAATTCAAGGCGTAACGGCGAGTTTTGACAACGATATAAAAACATTGGAAAAAGAAAAATACATTTCGGTACACGGGAATATCATTCGCTTTATCAGAAAGTGATTGACAGAAAAACAGCCGGACACAGCAGCCACAAGGCCACCGTGTCCGGCTATTTTCGTTTTGACAATGACACATTACTTTGATTAAAAATAATGCGTCATTGTTAAGCTGGCGGTATTATTCACCCGTAAAATCAAACCTCTGTCCGTCAAAGTCAGCATCGGTCATGTGCTCCAACTTTGCAATGGTGCCGTTTGCCAGCCGCCGCATTTCCGTGTCCATGTCCGGCAGGGCGGTCAGCATCCGCGCCATCGTTCGGCGGCGGTCAGAGGTGTGGTACATACAGATCAAATTTTCTTCTTCCACGCTGAAATTCATGGTCAGACCTCCATTTCATGTTGTTTGCTGCGGGCCGCTGCCTTTTTCGGGCTGGCGGCCTGTTTTGTTTCGGAAAGCTGCTTGCGGACGGAAGCACGGGGCTTGCGGATGCCCCTGTCCCGGTTCTCCTTTTTGTCAACCAGCGCATAGATGCCGAAACGGTCTTTCACGCTGGAAAGGTGCATGGATTTGTACGGCAGCATGGCAAGCAGCTGGTCCGTGTCCCGGCTGGATGCCAGTTTGGTAAAATAGGGCGATACCTCCACCATAAAATGATTCTTGTCCGGGCTGTTGGGAGCAGCCAGCCGTTTCATGTCTGCCGCAATGCGCTGGGCCTCGGCCTTAATCAGCCCGGTGTGCAGTGCCGCAAGATGTTCTTTGAAATCACCGGGCCGTGCCGGTTCCCGGCTGCGCTGCTCCTGCCGGATGGCCGCTTGCAGAAGTTCCGGGTCACGGGGCTGCATTTCATACCGCACGAACTCCCCGAAATATTTGTCCGGGCGGCTGTCGAAATGCTTTTTCGGGCCAATCTCCCGCATCCCGCTTTCGTAGATCAGACGATTGGCACCCACGGGCAGGGCGACTTCCCGGATGTGCTGGAAGTGCTGCTGATAGTCCAGTTCATACAGATTGCCTTGCACGGTTCCGTTGGCCGCGCCGGTCAGCTCCACCGCATAGGCAAGAATCCTGTCATGGGTCTGTTCGCCGCAGAATTTCCATGTGTTGTAGGCTTGGGTGTCTTTGAGCAGCACGTCCCGTTCCCGGAAGCAGAATGTTCCAGAAGGCCGGGACAGCCACAACAGCAGCTTATCTTCCGGCTGGTCGCTGCGGGCGGCCTCCCGCAGCATCTTGATGTCATAGGCAAAATCGCTCTGATAGTATGCGGTGTTCTGGTGCATAATGGCTTCCAGCGCAGCGATCACATCCATATTTTCAAATTTTTGCACGGCTTATACCTCCAATTCCTTTGTCTTTTCCCGTGGCGGTGTTTGCTTGCTCTGCTCCTTTTTTGCGGCATCCAGCTGTGCCCGGATGGATGGCTTTTTCGGCTTGGCCGTGTGGGACTTCTTGGCTTTTGGTGCCTTTTCTTCGGCCTTGACTGCGGCGGCAAGGTCCGTCAGAGAGATTTGTTCTCCGGCTTTTGCTTTGGCCTCCAATTCGCCCAGAGAGGGCGTATTGTTCAGCACGCCATCAATCATATTTTCGTTTTGTTCGGTGGAAAGTTCTGCGGTACGCAGCGGATTTTCCCGCAAGAACTCCGGCACCTGCTGGAAGCCCACACTGTCGCAGTAGTGGGCGGTGTCCTGCCCATTCTGGTGCAGTACCACCACATCCGAAACAGACAGTGAGTGTCCCTTGAAATCTGCCGGATGGTCCACGTTGAACGTGCGGTAGAGGTCCTCCAACGTGGTGCCAGCAGCCAGCGGCGCGGCGTAAACCTCCGTATAGTTGGCCTTGTCCACGGACAAACCAGCGGCCTGCAGGCGGTCGTAGGGCTCAAAACGGTAATCGCGGGTGGAATCTTCATTGCGCAGCTGGTAGATGGAAAAGCTGTCCTGCTGCGGTGCTTCAAAGCCTGCCGCTGCGTATTCCTCTACGGTCATTCCAGCATCGGCAGCTTCCTGCGCGATCTCGGCCTGTACCTGTGCCTTATAGTCCTGCAAGGTCTGGTCAAAGTCGGCCAGCTTGGGCGGTTCCGGCAAGTCATACTGGCCTTGGTTGAGCAGCGGGCGGCAGTCCTGCACATAGGCCACAACAGCGTTGTAATAGGCCGCCTGTTCCGGCGAAATGTTCTGCCCCTCCTGCAAAGCGGTGGCGGCGGTCTGCTCCATAGCGGAAAGATTGCAATGTTGTTTGAGGTACGGGATAAACTCGGTCAGCACCATTTCCCGCTCTGCCTTGTCTTGTTCCCACGCTTCCGGGCCTTTGTTGTGCAGAACAAAATTTTTCCAGTTCTCGTCCTTGGCGTAGTATTCGTGGTAGTTCTGGATATGCTGAACCAAAGAACCCTCTCCGTCACCAAAATCTTGCCGTCCCTCGTAGTTGTCGGGCTGGCCGTTCAGGGTAAAATCAATACGGAATGCGGTCTTGTCGTACCAGCCGCCCGTGTAGCCGTCCTTTTCCCGGTCCGTGTGCTGGGCGGTGTCCAGTTTTTCAAAAACTCGGTTTGCCACGGACAGCGGCATGATTTCGCCGTCCTGCAGCTTGTCGCTTTCACTCCACAGAACCGTGACCGTAGGCTCTGCGGCGGGGTCTGGAATTTTAATGGGCGTGGGAATTTCGTTTGCCTTTTCCGCCGCCTCTTGGAACGCCGCCAGCTTGTCGCCCAACAGGACTTCCGACACTGCGGCTGTCTGCCCCAGCAGATTAAGTGCTTCCTGCCCGGCATCTGGCAGGGTCAGACCGGGCGCGTCCAGCTGCCCACCGTCCAGAGCCGTGTGGTCCGGGCCATACAGAGTGTAGTCATAGCCGGAATCGCAGGTCTGGATGAACAGGGTGTTGCCACTGTCCAGCACAAATGCAGTCTCCTGTGCAGCAGAAAGGTCTGCTTCCCGCTGCTGGCGCAGCTCTGCCAGATGTTCGTCCAGTGCAGAGATCAGCTCATGGGCTGTGCTGCGGATAACTTCCAGAGAGGCTTTCAGTTCCGCCAGTTCCCGGCCCGAACTCCACCCAGCCACATAGCCAAACGAATACTCAGACGTGTCCAGCCCATAGTGCTGGCAGACAGTATAGGCCACGCTTTCGGCCTGCACCTCGCGGGTGCGGCTGTCCGGGCGGTTGGTCTGTTCCGGGTCGTTGGGGTCGATGGCGTGGAGCTTGGCATGGGCAATCTCGTGGATGGCCGTCTTGATGGTCTGTAACTGGCTCATGCCCTCTTGGATGGCAATGCGGTTGTCGAGAAGATGAAAGTAACCATGCGCCCCGCCCTCGATGTCCTCAAACCCGATGGGTACCGGGGATGCCTGCTCCAATGCCTTGAAAAAATCTTGGTAGTCCTGCACGCTGCCGGACAGTTCATTCACCGCGATAGAGGGCAGAGGTGCGCCCTCGGTCTGGCTGACATCGAACACGGACACCACCTTGAACGCCGGAATCTGTACCGTTTTTTCCTCGGTCAGCGGCTTGCCGTCCTTGTCCAGAATCGGCTTGCCCTGTTCGTCCAGCTTTTCCATCTTCTGCTTGACCTTGTACGGCGCAGGAGCCAGAATCTTGATGCCTTTTTCGCCTTTCTTTACGGTGCGGTGGAACGTGTCTTTCCACTTGTTGAAGCCCGCCACCAGCTGCCCGCCCTGCATGGCGATCAGCAAGGTGTTGTTGAAGCTGTAATTGTGGAATTTCGCCATCGTGGTGAGGTAGGCCTTGTAGCGGTCACTGTCGAATAATTCTTGAATGCCTGTTTCCAGCCGGTCCGTGATTTCTTTCATGCGTTCCGCGCTGTCCTTGCCGTTTAGGATAATGGGAATAACTTTCTGCGGTTCCGTTTCAGGCTGAACAGGTGGCGGGATGTTGGCCGAATCTCGCAAAACTTCCGGCGCAGGAAAGGACAGTACCCGGTATTCCTCCGGCACAGGCTGGCCCTCGTGGACTTTCTGCCACTCGTCCCCGCTTTTGACAAGGTAGCCGTACTGGGTGAACGCACCCTGTTCCTGCTGAGCCACATACCGGCCAAACTGTGCCGTGTCGATGCCGCCTTTCCATTCTTCCGGCATATTCACCATGCCGGAGCGATTCAGGTAGTAATCTCCTAGCTGGGCAGGCCCGTGCACATCCGGCAGATGCACATAGTAGTCCACGTTTTCGGGAAAGTCGGTGATTCTCCCGATGCTGAAAAGCTCACTCTGCGGGGCTTGCAGGGCGGCGTTCAGCTCTGCGCGTTCCCCGGTAGAGAGGGTTTCCAGTCGTGATGCCAGAAAGTTCAGTTCGTCCACATTGGATGCCAGCACCATGTTATAAGAAATTGCAAAGCGTTTTTCTTCCTCGGCAAAGTAGCCAGAAATGAAAAGGCCCTGCGGATTATCGGACGAAATGCCGATTTGCCGCAGGGCCACTTGTACCTGTTCGGTTGTGGTGGGCAGGTCCAGCCAGACGCCATCTCCGCCTTGTTGCTGTCGATTTTGCAGCTGGATGGAAAATAGTTCGCTCATTTGGTCACACTCCTTTTTTGCTATCCTACGGATAGAGAGAGTCGGTTATGGCAAAATGAATGCTTCACCTTACCATAACCGGCCCTCGTTTTCTTTATCCCTTACGCTCTACCCGGTAATTGACGTACTTGCCTCCCGTATCTGCTAGAAGTACTGTTGCATCATAGGTTTTGCCTGTTTTCTCGGAGTAGAGGCCCTTGACCTTTGCCTTACCGTTTTTGAGCAGAGCGGCGGCGATCTTTGGGGTGAACGCCTTTTTGCGCTGCTCAAAGAAGCGGTCATTCTTCCACATCACGAACTGACAGCTACGATTCCCGCAGTAGAAATTCTTTTTGCCCTCATAGACGTTTTCACCACACCGGGGACACTTGCCGATGATAACCCGTTCCGACTGGAACAGGTTTTGTTTGTCCGCGCTGATGCAGGAATAGGTCTTGACCAGCTGACGCACCTGCGCTTCAATTTCGGCCATAAACTCGTCCGGGTCTGCGCTGCCTTTGGCAATCTCGGTCAGACGGTTTTCCCATTCAGCAGTCAGAGCGGGAGAGGTCAGGCTTTCCGGCAGAACCACCGCCAGATTGATGCCGTCCTTGGTGGGGACAAGCTGCTTACCCTTGCGCTGCACAAAGCCCATTTGCACCAGTTTTTCCAGAATCGCGGCACGGGTGGCCGGAGTGCCCAGCCCCTTACGTTCCGCTTCCTCCGGCATATCTTCGGCCCCGGCCCGCTCCATTGCCGACAGGAGCGTATCTTCGGTGTAGGCTTTCGGCGGGGACGTGAAGTGTTCCGAAACGTTAGCCGTCACGGAAAAACTCTGCCCCTCGGCCAGTTCCGGCAGGGTGTTCAGGCTTTCCGCTTCTTCTTCGCCGTCTGCTTTCATGGTGGAGCGGAACCGTTGGTCGATCTCTTTCCAGCCGGGGACAAGCACGGTCTTTCCCTTGGCGGTGAACTCATTTCCTGCACAGGAAAATACCGCAGTTACGGTTTCGTACTCATGGGGCGCGGCTATCGCGCAGAGCAGCTTGGAGCAGACAAGGTTCATCAGCTTGCATTCACTTTCGGCAAGACCAGCGAAGCCCTGTTTTACAAATTCAGCAGTGGGAATGATGGCGTGGTGGTCCGATACCTTTTTGCTGTTCAGAATCTGGCCCACTTCCGGGGTCAAGTCAAGCCCTTGGGCAAAGGGCAGCAGCCCCAGCAGGTCAGACACAAGATGTTGTGCTGTCTGGCCCATATCCTCGGTCAGATATTGGCTGTCGGTGCGGGGATAGGTCAGCAGTTTCTTTTCGTAAAGCTGCTGGGCATAATCAAGGGTCTGCTTTGCCGTGAAACCGAACAAGCGGTTTGCCTCCCGCTGCAAGGTGGTCAGGTCATAGAGCTTGGGCGGCTGTTCTGTCTTTTTCTCCCGTTTGACAGAAGTACAAACGGGAGTTGTGCCTGTGCATTTTTCTTTGAGAGAATTTGCGGTTTCTGCATCCGCAATGCGCCCACTGTCCGCTTTCAAGCTGCCGGACTGGATGCCGACCGTGTAATACTTTTCTTTTTGGAAGCGCAGAATTTTTGCATCCCGGTCCACCAGCATTTTCAGTGTCGGGGTCTGCACCCGGCCTACCGTCAGGGTTTTGTGATACAGCACCGAAAACAGTCGCGTTGCATTGATACCCACCAGCCAATCCGCCTTTGCACGACGGCAGAGGGCCGATTGATACAGAGCATCATAATCCGAATCCGGGCGCAGGTTTGCAAAGCCCTCCCGAATAGCGGCATCCTCCATGCTGGAAATCCAGAGCCGCTTCACAGGTTTTGTGCAACCGGCCATTTGGTAGACGAAACGGAAAATCAGTTCTCCCTCCCGGCCTGCGTCGGTCGCAGCGGTCACACTATCCACATCGGGGCGGTTGAGCAGGGCACGCAGAACTTCAAACTGCTGTTTCTTCTCGTCCGGGACGATGAACTGCCACGGCTGGGGCAGGATGGGCAAATCCTTATACCGCCACTTACAGTATTTTTCATCGTACTGGCCCGCCTCGGCAAAGGACACCAGATGCCCGATGCACCAGCTGACCAGATACCCGCCGCCCTGCCAATAGCCGTTTTGCTTTTCATCGGCCCCGATCACGGCGGCAATGCTGCGGGCTACGCTGGGCTTTTCGGCAATTACCAGCTGAACGCTCATGTTTCGTCCTCCTGTCCGTTCTCCGAATGAATCTCGATTTCAGCCGGTTCCTCGTCTGCATCCTCGTCCTCGCCAAAATCGTATTCGTCCAGATCATCGTGCCCGGTGGTATCGGCCTTGGGCTTGCGGAACTTGAAATAATAGAGTGCCGCGCCACCGCCAGTCAAAGTCAGCACCAGCAGGATCATCAGACTGCCCATGTTGGACTTGGGCTTTTCCTGCGGCGTTTCGGTGTCAGTTTTCACCGCTTCCGGGGCCGTGCAGTTGCGCAGGCTCTTTTCACACAAGGGGCAGTTTTCGTTGACATCCCCGACATCACACTTCACGGTGCAGGTGCAGACTTCGGCGGCCTGCGGTTCTTCATCCAGCAGAGCCAGCAAGTCGGCATCGTCCACTTGGTTCAGGAAGTGAACGGACGTTTCCTTGTCCTCGTTGGCATGGTCAATGAGAATGTAAAAATAACTCCCGGCTTTGGTGGTCACGGTGATAAGCTGCTTGTCGCCGTAAAAGTCATCCACCAGTGTTGCATTGCCCTTGGGCGTGATGGGCACACCCTCCGGCTCCACGCCGCCCGTAGTCGGTTCTTCCTTGGTAATTTCTGGAAGAGGTTCCGGGGCAGGGTCAGTGCCGCTTGCAAAAGCGGGCATGGAAAACGAGCAGAGGCAGAGCAGGATAGCCAGCAATCCGGCAGCGAAACGGTTCCAGTTGTCAGGTTTCATCGGCGGCATCCTCCTGTTTGTGGTACGGGGTGACGGTAGGAGCGGCGTTCAGCGCACCGCTGCGCAGGAAGGCCGCAAACTCGTCCGGCTTCATATTCATGCTGCGCACCAACTGAATGATCTGCAAATTTTCCTGTTCGGTCTTTTCAGCTTCCAGTTCTTTCAACTGCTGCTGGTATTCGCTGATTTTTTCTTTGAGCCGTTCAATGTCGCGCTCAATGCGGGAAAGTCTTTTTGCCATCGAACACACCCATAACGATGTTCCATGTGTTGCTGACAATGAGGATGGCAAAGGCAGACTTGAAAATCCAGCGGAAGAACATAGAGGTGTCGAAGTCGTGCATATTGTTCTTTTCGGTAATCATCTGAATAAGCTCATGGCACATCACAAGGGCAAGGATAGCCGCTGCAATGGGCAGCACCACCGTTTCGGAAAGACTGCGCAGCATATTGAAAATTCCGCTGTTCCACGCCTGCGGGGTAGAGCCGACATCCGAAGCGATTTCGCCCACCTTGGCATTCACGTTATCGAACAGGCCGGAGAGGTTGCCCGTGATACCATCTATCAAAATGCCTTTTATCCATTTCTCGATGATCTCACTAATCAAGCAAAGATACCTCCTTTCCCGCGCCCTCCCACTTTTCTGGGAGAGCGCGGTGGGGTCTCAAAGATGGATGTTCGGATAAGTTGAGGTTAGCCCAGCAGCCCGGACAGCAGCGGGACAAGGGTCACGCCGATCAGGGCAACGCCGCCGCCCGCGACCAGCTGCTTCACGCCCTGGCTCTTTGCTTATGTGTGATAAAGAAGTAATAGAAGTGTAAAAAATTTTGCCGTTCCTATCCGGCACATGAGGTATGTCGGATAGGTCGGGCGGTTAGGTGTCGGGCAGTTCTACCTTGCCGACAAAAGAATAATAGATTTCGATTTCCTGTCTGCGTAACTTGCCCCGGCGTTTCCCGTCAAGGGCAACGCTTTCATGGACAACGATTTTCTCCACAAACTCCCGCAGCAGAGTAGGGGTAAGTTCTTCAATGGTAGTGTGCCTGCGTACCACATTCATAAACTTTTCAGCGTTTGCGGTGGCTTCCTGCGCTTTGGAAAGTTCTTCCCGCAGTCTGGCGGCACGTTCTTTCAGTTCTTTCTGCTCGGCTTCATAGTCTGCCGACAGCTCTGTGAAACGCTCGTCCGATATGCGCCCGGTTACGCTGTCCTCATACAGCCGCTTGAAGATAGCAGATAACTCGGCTATGCGTTTCTCGGCGGCTTCCAGCTCCTTTTTCTTGGCGGCGTTCCTGCGTCTGTCCCCGTCCTCATTCTGCTCGATTAAAAGCTTCATAAACCGGGCTTCATGCTTTGCCGCATAGCTGGTAACTTTCCGCAGATTGGAGAGTACGCCAGCGGTCAAGAGGTCAGTGCGGATAAAGTGCGCTGTGCAGTCGGCGGTGCGTTTCTTGTAGCTTCCGCAGATATAACAGTCCTGCTTGCGCTTGTCCGTCTGGTATCGCTGCTGGTACATGACGCTGCCGCAGTCCGCACAGAACAGTATGCCGGAGAACAAGCCCACTT
>OHSK01000205.1_pt1 | contig 38931 bp, 19 predicted proteins | sample 1578701 | NCBI WGS metagenome assembly OHSK01 (sample SAMEA3879503, study PRJEB24766) | human gut metagenome | biome: human-associated habitat; feature: feces | place: USA | collected 1985/1987
TCAAAGGATGCAATGGGGACAATGATTTCATCAATATCACCGTCCGTCTGCTGGAACATGGATTTACAGAAACAGACATCGCCAAGATATGGGGTGGAAATTTCCTCCGGGTGATGAAACAAGTACAAACCAAATAGAAAAGACCGAAAAACATCACAAAAAGGAGAGATTAGAGCTATAATCTCTCCTTTTTGACACATTTACATACCCTCCATTTCTCAACTTTCGCATATCTTTGCCCAAAACATAAACGATTTATTAATTATCTAATACCGAATTCTTAAATGAAAAGGAAAATTATTTGGAGTTTTGCATTGCTGGCCTGCCTTTGCTGCCTGCCATCTGCAAAAACAAAAGCACAAACGAAAAATGCCGCAATCATACCCGGGGAAGTATGGAAAGACACCGACGGCAATCCCATCAACGCCCATGGCGGCGGCCTTCTTTACCACGAAGGGACCTACTATTGGTATGGCGAATACAAAAAAGGGGGAACCATCCTGCCCGAATGGGCCACATGGGAGTGTTACCGCACGGATGTAACCGGCGTGAGCTGCTATTCATCCAAAGATCTGCTGAACTGGAAGTTCGAAGGCATCGTGCTTCCCGCAGTGAAGGACGACCAAGGTCACGACCTGCACACCAGCAAGGTACTGGAACGTCCGAAGGTGATTTATAACCCCAAAACCAAGAAATTCGTGATGTGGGCACATGTGGAAAGTGCCGACTACAGCAAGGCATGCGCCGGAGTAGCCATCAGTGACTCCCCTACCGGAGAATTCACCTATCTGGGCAGTTTCCGCCCCAACGGTGCCATGAGCCGTGACCAAACCGTATTCGTAGACGATGATGGCCGTGCCTACCACTTTTATTCGTCAGAAAACAATGCAACGCTGTACATCAGCGAATTGACTGACGATTATCAAAGACCGAGCGGACGCTATACCCGTAACTTCGTCAAGGAAAGCCGCGAAGCTCCCGCCGTCTTCAAGCGTAACGGAAAATACTACATGCTCTCTTCCGGCTGTACCGGTTGGGATCCCAACCAGGCTGAACTGGCAGTAGCAGACTCCATTATGGGTGAATGGAAAACAATCGGTAACCCTTGTACCGGAACAGATGCCGACAAGACATTCTATGCTCAAAGCACTTACGTGCAGAAAGTTATGGGCAAGAAAGACATGTACATTGCCATGTTCGACCGCTGGAATAAGAAAGACCTGGAAAACTCACGTTATGTATGGCTTCCATTCTCCTTCGAAGGTGATAAAATCACCATTCCCTGGCGTGACAAATGGAACTTCGACAGCTTTGCCGACCAAGGTCGTTTTGAAGCCGGCAAAGGAACTTTCCTGCTGAATGGCAAACCATTTGTGGTTAAAGCCGCCGAACTGCACTACCCACGCATCCCGAAACCTTATTGGGACCAACGCATCAAGTTGTGCAAAGCACTGGGTATGAATACCGTCTGCCTCTATGTATTCTGGAACTCTCACGAACCGCAACCCGGCGTATATGACTTTACGGAGCAAAACGACCTGGCCGAGTTCTGCCGTCTGTGCCAGCAAAATGATATGTATGTCATCCTTCGCCCCGGACCATATGTTTGCGCCGAGTGGGAAATGGGTGGTCTGCCATGGTGGCTGCTTAAGAAAAAGGATGTACGTCTGCGCGAATCCGATCCTTACTTTATTGAACGTGTAGCTCTGTTCGAAGAAGCCGTAGCCAAGCAAGTGAAAAACCTGACGATTGCCAATGGCGGTCCCATCATCATGGTACAGGTAGAAAACGAATATGGATCTTACGGAGAAGATAAGGGTTATGTATCCCAAATCAGAGACATCGTACGTGCCAACTTCGGAAATGACATCGCCCTGTTCCAATGCGACTGGGCCTCTAACTTCACCCTGAACGGACTCGATGATCTGATCTGGACCATGAACTTCGGTACAGGTGCCAACGTCGACCAGCAATTTGCCAAACTGAAACAACTTCGTCCCAACAGCCCGCTGATGTGTTCTGAATTCTGGAGTGGTTGGTTCGACAAATGGGGTGCCAACCACGAAACCCGTCCTGCCGCTGATATGATCAAAGGTATCGACGATATGTTATCGAGAGGCATTTCATTCAGCCTGTATATGACACATGGAGGTACGAACTGGGGACACTGGGCAGGCGCCAACTCTCCCGGTTTTGCACCCGACGTGACGTCTTATGATTACGATGCACCTATCAGTGAATCCGGTCAGACAACTCCTAAGTATTGGGCGCTGAGAGAAGCCATGGCGAAATACATGGATGGTGAGAAACAGGCGAAAGTACCTGCACTGATCAAACCTATCAGCATCCCTGCTTTCAGATTCACAGAAATGGCACCATTGTTCGAGAACCTGCCCGCAGCAAAGAAGGATGAAAACATCCGCACCATGGAAGAATACAACCAGGGCTTCGGAAGCATCCTCTACCGTACTACCCTGCCTGAATTGAAATCGCCTGCTACCCTCACAGTGAACGATGCGCACGACTATGCTCAGGTATTCGTAGACGGGAAGTACATCGGCAAACTCGACAGAAGAAACGGTGAAAAGCAATTGGTACTCCCCGCCTGCGTCAAAGGTTCCAGACTTGATATTCTGGTAGAGGCCATGGGTCGCATCAACTTCGGTCGTGCCATCAAAGACTTCAAAGGAATCACGAAAAACGTAGAACTTTCTATGGACATCAACGGATATCCTTTCGTTTGCGACCTGAAGAACTGGGAAGTTTTCAACATTGAAGATACCTATGAATTCTATCAGGGCATGAAGTTCCAGCCGATAGAGTCATTGACAGACCACCTCGGACAACGTATTCCGGGTGTTTACCGTGCTAAATTCCAAGTGAAGAAACCGAGCGATACTTTCCTAAACTTCGAAACATGGGGCAAAGGACTGGTTTATGTGAACGGTTATGCATTAGGCCGTATCTGGGAGATCGGTCCTCAGCAGACTCTTTATGTACCGGGATGCTGGTTGAAGAAAGGTGAGAATGAAATCGTAGTTTTCGATATTGTAGGCCCTAAAGAAGCTAAGTCCGAAGGTTTAAGTGAACCGCTCCTTGACCAGCTGCTTGTACAGAAACCCTTGACACATCGCAATGAAGGCGAAAACCTGAACTTGTCAGGTGAAAAGCCTGTATTCACGGGAAGTTTCAAACCGGGTAACGGCTGGCAGGAAGTTAAATTCAACAAACCTGTTACCGGACGCTATGTTTGCATTGAAGCATTAAACTCACAGGATGGAAAAGACCTGGCTTGTATTGCCGAAATGTATTTCTTGGACAAGGATGGTAGCCGTCTGTCCCGCGAGCCTTGGATTGTGAAGTATGCCGACAGCGAAGACGTAGCTCACGTCAACCGCTCTGCCGACAAGACTTTCGACCTTCAGGAATCCACCTATTGGAGCACAGAGAAAGGTAGTCCTTATCCGCATACGATTGTAATCGATCTGGGCGCCAGTCATGCATTGACAGGTTTCCAATGCTTGCCCCGAATGGAAAGCGAAGTACCGGGTGGCATCAAGGATTTCAAGATTTATGTGAAAGGGGAAAACTTCAAATACTAATCTGATTCACCACAGAGTAACACAGAGTCCCACAGAGTTCTATTGATTTAAAATCAAATGAATGAACTCCGTGGGACTCTGTGCTACTCTGTGGTGAGATCTTAATAGAGTATCACCTGATCCAGCACCATTCCTTCATCCAAAGCCGTAATAACCAACTTATGAGAAGCCTGTTTATTGATCGGTAAAGTCACTTTCCGAATAGCCTGATTACGCAATACATTCTCTTTCCATTCTTCACTGCGTCCTTTCGTCTCATAAGATACCGTTTGCGGAACGGCCTCATCTACAGATATGGCGAAACGAAGCTGTTTCTCATCCAGTGGATGATTTGGCAATAGCCTGATTTCAACTTCAACAGAATCTTTTCCATAATCATCAAAAGCGAAGGTCAGAGAGGAACCTTTACGGATACCTGCCGCTTTTCTTTCATACCCCAAGCCCTCGCACGGAACAGGTTTCCCATATGTACATTCCATAGCATTCCATTTGCAGAGCATTTTCCGGTCTGTCACCATAGGTTCGGTAGCGGTAGTATGCTCTACACGCTTAAATACCGGCAACTTACGGGGTTGAAAATCCATCATACGGTTCCATTTGCCATTCTGCAATGAATTATACTGCTGCGTCAAGGATGCAATGCTGTCAAAGGCAGCATCACTTTGTTTCCAGTTAGCCTTAGAGTGACGGGCAAGCTGGGCAGTCAGAATTTTCCGGTTCATTTGTGCAGCGGCCTGCACCGGATATTTCACAAGCTGGAAGTAAGCATCCTGCCTGTCCGCCGGAATGTTACTCTCCATTCTCTCGACAACATCGGACAAGACGGTATAAGATATCAGACGCTCACTAATGGTCTGCTCGCTCCAAGGCAGATCTTTAATCACCTTGTATTTCGGATCGCGCTCTTCTTCACGCGTATTTCCCATAAATTCGGGCTTACGGATGTAGGATAGCTGGTAATGTGCTTCCATGGCAGGCAACAGTTCCTCGGCACAATTACTTCCAAATTCCCGCCCCAACCAGGATTTCAGATGGGCAGTGACTCCAATTTCGTTCACTTCATCTATGTTCCACGCCATATCCAGGAAAAGCTCTATCTGATATTCCGCAGGTTTGATATCGCCCACATTCAATACCCACATCTTCTGAATGCCACGGTCGTAAGCCAACTTCATTTGTTGATGGAGTAGATAAGGGCTGAAAGTTCCCAACCAAAGATAATCGTGAGGACGGCCCCAGTAAGATACATGGTAATAAATACCGTTGCCTCCTTTGCGGGCACGCTCTTCCGCTGTCGGGAAGTGACGGATATACCCGTAATTATCATCACACCAGATCAACGTTACATCATCAGGCACCTGTAAGCCGGCATTATAAATATCCAACACCTCTTTATAAGGAATAAATGCTTGCGGAATAGCTGTAACATCTTTATTGACATACTTCTGCAAGAGTCCGCGCTGGTCTTTAAGCACACGTTCCAATACAGCTTTCTGTTCTGCTACGGTTTTGGCTCCCTGCATCTGTCCGTCGTGCACACCACGCATACCCAAAGTATAGATATTACCTTGTTGAGCAACCTCTTTCACCCGGTCTTCCCAGAATTTATAAACAGACGCACTATTATTCACATAGTCATAATCACCCTGACCGCGACGGCGCCACTCACCGGCAGCGCTACACACCATCGGTTCACAATGCGACGAACCTATAAAAATACCATATTCTTCCGTAACTTTCCTGTTTCCTTCCGTCAGGAAGAAAGGCAAAGTACATTCGTGCATCGCAGGCCAATAGGTATTGGCACGTAAACGCAGCAACAATTCAAAGATACGTGCATTCGTCTTCGGACCGATATGTCCTTTTATATCCGACGGTTCATACGTCTGACTACTCCAAGGCATCAATCCCCAGTCTTCGTCATTGATAAATATACCCCGATATTCCACGGAAGGAGATTGCAATGTCTGATACTCAGCCGGCAGCACAAAAGAAATCTTCTTCTCCGGTGTTACATCCGCCCACCATTCCCAGGGAGATACACCTATCAGACGGGATAATTCCATGATACCATAAGCCGTACCATGCGAATCACTACCTGCTACCAGCAATTTTCCATCCGGCAGAACCTGCAAAAGGAAAGCCTGTTTCTTGCCTGCCAAAGCACTTACGTCCGCACTCACAGCTTTCAGTAACAGGCTTTTTCCAACCGTACCTACTATGATATTCCCTTGCCGGGCATCTACGGCGGCAGATGCTGAAAATACCGATTGATAATCACGTATGAACAGTTTCAATGCAGTTTGCACTACCTTCTCTTCCGCATTATCACAAGCCAACTTAATCGGTTGGTCGGAGCGCAGACTAAACTGTGCACAACAAATCTGTGTCACCCAAAGAAAAACTAAACCTATAAATCCCTTCTTCATATATTTCAATTTATTTTTCAAAGCTATATTCTATGCATTTCTTCAAAAACTGATTTTAATGCTTCCTCCATAAGGGTTAAAATCAAATATCATTTTATCGTCTTGCTCCCGGACAGACAGTTCTTTCCCATTCTGCAAAACTTTTACTCCACTCTTTCCTTTCTTATCAACCACCATTGTCAAAGGTTCGCCAAATAACTCCTGATTCAATGCCAAACGTGGGCTGACCATCCAATGGGATTTTTTCTTCGTCACATCCAGTTGGATATTATTCCGTTCCTTAACGTAGGCAGCCACTTCACGGAAAGTGCCCACCCATATATCATCTTCCTGCGCCTTCACCCGTTTGAAATGTTCCCACAATATATCCGGAGAAGTAAAAGCATCATAACCCACCGAAATACCATGAATCATCGTGACTCCCCAGTCGCCTGCAATGATAAGTTCCTTCACCCATTTATCCAGTGACTCAACTGTTGATTTTGATTTTTCACCACCTATAGCATATTGCTTCGTACGTGTACCTATTCTATCTTTTGAAGCAATCCGCAACACATCTTCATTATAAGAATTAAACGGATAACAGAAGGTCAGCGATCTTTCACCTATTTCTGCCTGAAGAATACTATCATTCCGGTCAACTTCCACTTGCACTTCTTTCAGACTCATATTTTTCAGATTGGCATGCGACCAACTGTGACTGGATATTTCATGCCCTTTACAGGCCATTTCCTTCATTTGTACCCAAGTCATACGTGGCTTACCTTGCTGTTCCGCCACATTCCCTATCCCTTTTCCCCATATCCAGAAAGTACCCTTGAAACCTACTTTTTCCATTTCCGGGAAAACAAGCGTATAGTGTTCTTCTAGACCGTCATCGTAAGTATAGCTGATAGCACATTTCTTATTATCCTTATAATCGGCCACATACACTTCAGGATCATGCTGCTGTACATACGGTGCCAGTGCTGGTACAACCTTAGCAACAGCTTCCATAGCAATGCCTGCCACTACTTTTCCGCCATAAATATTCAGATGCGTATTGTCTATTTTCCCTTTCGGACAAAAATCATAAATCCCCGCAGGTACCCACATAAAGAGGCTTTTTGATTTTTCCACGCCCATATCGACTACCAGATCATGCGTCAGTTTATTCAGATCGACAAAAGGCACGTCCATTTCTTCAGCTACCCGGCGGGGAGAATTCAGATACTCTCCGTGTGTATCCACAAGCACATTCCCTTCCACCTCATAACTTCCTTTAGGCTCCGTCACCCCTTCGGGAGGAAAGTTTCTCCGCACAATGGAATTAAACAGTACAGGATAAGCTCCCTTTTCGCGGGTTTCTCTTACGAAACGACGCAGGTTATCATCAAATGTAGTTCCCGGATCGGTATGCAGTTTTTCGGAAGCTTTCTCATCATTATGTCCGAACTGAATAAATACATAATCTCCCTTTTTCAATTTGGCAAGCACCGCATCCCAACGTCCTTCATTGATGAAACTCAATGAACTCCGTCCATTCATAGCATGATTGTCCACTGCGACATCCTCCGTCAGAAAACAGGGAAGCATCTGTCCCCAACCACGTTCCAGGTTACCGTTCTTCAGGCTTTTGTTAGCCATAGTAGAATCGCCTATCATAAAGATGGTGATAACGTCTTTCTTTTCCGTTATAAAGGCTGAAAAGAGTAATATCGCACAGAGTGCAAACAGTAGTTTTATTTTCAGATTTTTCATGTTAGGAAATTTTCAGTAAAAATAAGTAAGTTCATAGATACGGCGTATGGAGCTACGTACAATTAGATGTATTATCGTACATAAAGAAATACATTTTTTCTATAATCCCTTATTGACCAACAGATAATAGACTAACGCCCAGTCCTGATCATTCGCATAAGGATCGTAAAATTCCGCCTTCACACCGTCAATCTTATAGGGGTACATATAAGCACAAGACGCCTTCCCATCTTCGAAGAAAAGACAGAGATTATTCCTCACTACATTTTCCGCACGTTTCTGATAAGAGCTATCACCGGTACATAACGCATAGTAATGATACACCGCACCGGTTATCGTACTCCAATAATGGGGAAAAGTATCGCCAAACAGTTCACGTTTGCCAAACCAATGGCCATCCCAATGACGAATCGCAACTTCATTCAGATGGTAGCTGGGTTGGAAACCATTGAATGCTTCCAGTACAGGCATTTGCCGTTTCACTTCATCCAGATATTTCTGACTACCTGTCTCCAGATAGAGCTGTGCAAGGAACTGAATGGCAGGAGCCACAATGCTTTGCTCATAATTTACCTCATGCGCAGGGTAATTCAAACCATTCTTTACAAACACATCACCTGTCTTTATAAAATCGTTCCGCAAATCCGTGTATTCTTTCTTCATTCCGGCTTCTTTCAGGCTTTGCAGTCCCAACCGAACAGGAATACCTATTGCATAAAAGCCATAACCAAACTGCTGGAACATAGATTTCAGAGTCTTATAGCCATCAGTCACAAATTGTTTGTCGCCAGTCACTTTATACATCTGAAAATAGAGTTCTGCCACCCACATATAATTATACCCACGGTTGCGATTCTTCTGGTCTACACTCGAATAGGTTACGTAATTATCCGTTTGCAGTTTTCGGCGTACAAAATTAGCATACCTCAAAAGAGATTGCTTTAATTCCGGGTCTTTAGTCAGTAAATACTGTTTTGCCAGTAATACCCCCATGCCCAGACGTTCCGCTCCTTCATCGCGATCCACCGGATTACAGTTTGGCGTATCATTCAGATAAATGCTATCACCTTCATTATCATAAACCATATAAGCCCCATCACGCAAATCAGATGGATTGTTCATCTGTTGACGGGTACGAATAAAATCGACACGTTTTCGGATTAAATCAGCCGTATTGCTGATGACCAGACAGTCTGCATGAGTTTGCTTGTTTCCATTGTAATAGAAATCAAAACGTACCTCACCAGCCTGTTCCATCGGTACTTCTACGAAACAAAGATTCCCTTCCTGCTTTACGGGGACAGGTACTCCATTCATTTTAGCGGTACACGCTTCTAAAGGTTCCAGACTCCGACATTCCACACGGGCTGTCTCTCCTTTCTCAAATACATATTTATTGCAAGATACAAGTACACTCCCTTTTTCCAGAAGCTTATGGCGGAAATCATCATTCCCATTGTGAACAAAAACATGCCACTCCAGTGAATAGCTTTCTCCCGGCTTCAACAATAAATCCGGCAGATCCAATGCAATGATACCTCTTGTCTGTGAGTTTGCCTTTTTACGTCCACGTTCCCAGATTTCATAGTTTCTGATAGCTCCGTTCGTCACCACCAGTCCCAGATGGGGAGTAAAAGTTCCCATACGGATAGCATTGACATAGGCAGCACTTCCCCCTTTCCAAATATGCGTATGAGCACGGGAATTAATGCATTGTTGTGCATCCGGATAATTATCATTGAAAGGAGTATAAATACCAATGTCATATAAAGAGAGCGGTTCTGTCCCCTTATTCGTAAAGGTATATCCTTCTATTAAATCACCTTGAACCAGTTTCCGCCTTACCTGAACACAAATATCATTCTCACGATACATTACATTCATACCGTCAGCACTAATATTAACAGGAGTTTTCCATTCGCTTTTTATGCTTTCCCGTCCTTTAGTTATGGTAAAATAGCCTAATCCCCAGCCATAATTTTCCTTCACCCAAGCATATTGGGTACCATCAACTTTGACGAGCCAATTCATATCACGTTCATCACCTTTTATTTTCAGCTCACTTATTGCTCCGGTTGAAGGATTAACTTTCAACTCAACAGGGAGATTTTCAGCAGATGAAAAAACAGATGTAGTTAAAGGGCAAAAAAGAAAAAAAACACCAAGCAGCACTATACTCATGCTGCTTGATTTTAAGTTAGATGTTTTCATAGATTAATCGTTTTTACTAATTCAACTGATACATTTCTATCTGATCAATCACTACTCCTTCATCAAGTGCTTTTATAGTCAAATTGTGGTTCTTCCTCTTTTTAACCGGAAGAACCACCCGTCTGATAGCCTGATTGCGCAAAACATTCTCTTTCCATTCCTCACTACGCCCCTGAGTTTCGTAAGAAACTGTCTGAGCATTCTTTTTATCTATCGAAACAGAAAAGCGTAACTGTCCTCCATGTATAGGATGGTTTGGTAATAACCGGATTTCAACTTCTACAGAATCACCGGGACATTCGCCAAAATCAAAAGACAATTCTTTGTTCTTTTCAAGCATTACAGCCTTTTCTTCATAACCAAGTCCCTCACAAGACACTGCATCACCTGCCGAATATTCCGCTCCATTCCATTTATATAAACCCGGGGAATCCTCTAACATAGGTGTTTCGACCGATGATCTGTCTACCGGCTCAAATACTGGCAATCTACGCGGCTGATGATCCATCATACGGTGCCACTTACCATTATTACGTATACCTATATTATATATGCGGGTCAGCGAAGCAATACTATCATAAGCAACATCACTTTTATTCCAGTTCATCTCCCCATGACGGGCAAACTGTGCATAAAGCATTTTCTTATTCATTTCAGCAGTAGCCTGTACCGGATATTTTATCAATTGGAAATAAGCATCCTGTCTATCCTGTTGAATTCGTGAAGCCAACTTTTCTACTTTGTCCGAAATGACTTGGTAATCTTCAAGACGCTTATTTATGTACGACCTACTCCAAGGCATATCTTTCACAATCCGGTATGCATTCGTATGGTATTCTTCTTCACGGGTATTTCCCATAAATTCCGGTTTACGGATATAGGACAAACGATAATGTTCCATCATAACCGGCAAGAGGTCTTCACCTATAGCTTCTCCAAACTCACGCTTCAGAAAATTACATAAATGACCAGACACACCTTCTTCGATAACCTGATCAATATTCCATGCCATATCCAAGAATAGCTCTGTCTGATACTCTATCGGCTTGATATCTCCTACATTCAATATCCATATTTTTTGTATACCACGATCATAAGCCTCTTTCATCTGTTGATATAGCAAAGCCGGACTAAACGTTCCTAACCAAAGGTAATCGTGTGGACGCCCCCAATATGAAACATGGTAATAAACTCCATTTCCTCCTTTACGAGTACGCTCTACTTCCGTCGGAAAATGCTTTATATAGCCATAATTATCATCACACCACATGAGTGTCACATCCTCAGGAACTTCCAGCCCGGCACGATAAATATCGAGCACTTCTTTATAAGGGATAAAAACTTGTGGAATAGCCTCAACATCTTTATTCACGTATTTCCGTAATAATTCACGTTGATCTTTCAACACACGCTCCAACACAGCTTTCTGTTCTTCCACTGTTTTAGCACCTTGCATCTGTCCATCATGCACACCACGCATGCCAACCGTATATAAAATTTCCTGCCCCGAAACTTCCTTAAGCCGTTCTTCCCAAAAATGACATACCGAACTACTATTTTTCACATAGTCGTAATCACCTTTTCCTCTTCGGCTCCACTCCCCGGCAGTACTACAAGCCATAGGTTCACAATGAGACCCACCTATATAAATACCAAACTTTTCTGCAGCTTCCCTATTTCCGGGAGTAAGGAAAAATGGAACCGAACATTCGTGCATGGCAGGCCAGTATGTATTAGCTCGCAGACGGAGCAACAATTCAAAAATACGTTCATTTGTTTGTGGCCCTATGCGTCCGGGTTTATACCACGGCTCATAATTCAAACTACTCCAAGGCATCAATCCCCAATCTTCATCATTAATAAAGATACCACGGTATTCTACCGAAGGAGACTGCACCATCTTATAATTGGCAGCTAAGTGAAAAGCCTCTTTCTTCTCAGGTGTTACGTCTGCCCACCATTCCCAAGGAGATACTCCTATCAAACGGGACAATTCCATTATACCATAGGCAGTGCCAGGTGAATCACTTCCTGCAACCAACAGCCTTCCACCCGGCAATACTGATATGAGAAAAGCCTGATTCTTACTCTTTAAGTCTGATATATCCACTCCGGTAGCGGCTATTAAAGGACTTTTATCAACTGTACCTACAATAATTCCGCCATGGTTAACACTAATAGTAGCAGGAGCAGAAAATACAGTTTCATAATCACGTGCAAATAACTGTAAAGCAGTTTGTACCACCTTCTCTTCCGTATTATCACAAGCCACTGTTGCCGATTGACCAGAACGGAGACTGAATTGTGCACTACAAATCTGCGTAACCCCAAGAAACAATAAGCCTAAAATACTTATCTTCATATATTGTATTTTTTTCAAAAGTAATAAATATCATCTATAGTCACAAAAGTATTGTCACTTCCATAGATTGTTTTTGATTTATCCGTCCACACAGGTTTTATACCTGTTACTTCAACCAATAATGTATAATTACCTTTCTCCATTTCCGGCGTCATAATACGGATTGCCTTTTCTGAATATTTGCTATAAAAATCCACTAACGAAGAATATACTGTATCCTTCTTCGCATTCAATACACTCACTCGGGCATATCCGCTATGGCAATCAGATTTCCCGACAACTGCTACATGAGTCCCTCTGAAAGGTACAGCTAATACACTGCCTTTTGCATTTGAGACAAAACATCCTCTGTTTTCAGTCCAGCCCACAGCAGGTTTTATGTTTTTCATAGATACCCGCTTTCCTTTACGAAGTATATCCACCGGCTTCAAGGTATTAAAGTCCCAACACTGCCAATATTCAGGAATAGATAACTTTGTCCCATTAACTTGCATCGGCATCCAAACGTATGTAGCGGCTGAAGCTTGATGAGGATATGACCATCTATCTCCCATAAACATAGGTATGGTATCATTCCCCCTCTTCAAGGGAAAAACGAAAGTACTCTGAGAATTATAAGTCAAAGTTCCTTCCGGACAGAACAAGCCTTGCTTTGTCCAAGGCCCTTCTATTTTCGGGGCCGTGAAATAAAAGTTATCATTCTTCTCCCAACTGGTCAGATTAGAATAAAGCATATAATAAATGCCGTCTTTCTTGAACATAGCAGGTGATTCACCTGAGCCTTTCACATGCGCAACCTCCATCTCTATCGATCGGTAATTATCACTCAACCGATATATCGGTCCATGATGAATCAACAAATATCCTTTACCATCCGTATCTTGAAAAGTTCCCATATCCCAACGCTGAACAGGTTTTCCCTGATAAAGTAACGGTCCCTGCAACTGATATTCGCCATTAATGGTTTTACAGGTGGCATACCCGATATAAGGGTCTTTGTATCCCATATCATCAGCATGCATAAACATTACAAACTCACCGGTAGAAGGGCATTTCATTACTTTCACACGTTCACCTACACGATTAGGTCCTAATATGCCATCCGGTTGCACGGTCAGGACTACCCGCTCGAACTTCCAGTTAACCAAATCATCCGAAGAGTAGCAGGAAAATCCCGGAAAAGCATTGCTTTCATCTGATTTCCACTCACCAAACAGATAATACCTCCCCTTTTCTTCTACAATGCAAGCACCATGCGCATTGACAATATTGCCATGATCATCAAACCACGGCATGCCATTTCGAATAACCTTCTCCATATTTTGGGCAGAGCAATATATCCCCTCTCCTATTCCTCCAATGAGGAGCCACACTAATAATACATATTTCATATACCTTATCAATTTCTTAAAAAATAAAAACTAATATCTATTCACGCCATTACACAAGTTGAAATCAAACAGAATTTCATCATCAGTCTGCTTTACCAACCAATCTACTTCTGTTACATAAAGAATGTATAAATAAGAGGGAATATAGAAACTCCCTCTTAAATTATATGGAAAAACAATCTTACTTGTCTGTCATTTACTTTTCTGCTGCCATATCCGCAGTGGTAGGCCAATATGGATTCTGATAAATCGGAGAAGTTTCAATATTCTTACCATCAGTAGATGTTATTTGGAACTGATCAATACGAATCGGATCAAGATAATGAGCCATTTTCCAAACAAAACCCTCATAGGCCAACTGGTTAGCAGTTTTACGATATGGAAGCAGATATTCGCTATCGTTGGGTGAAGACACATTTGCTTTGTCAGTGCCATAGACAAGTGTAGTATTACCTTTTGAGTCATCATACCAACGTTCCATAGGTGTATTCCAAAGATGCATACCTCCGGGAACATAAGGCGTAACCGTCATCTGATCCATTGCTCTCCACCGACATAAGTCCATCCAGCGAAGACCTTCGGATATATATTCGCAGCGACGTTCACGGCGAATATTATACAAAGTCTTATCTGTCAAAATCTTCCCTGCCGAATAAGCTCCCCAATCATTCTCAGCTTCCTTATTCAAATCAGTAGCAGCAATAGTAGCATCAATATTATCACTAACTAAAGCACGGCGACGAAGAAGTTGCCAATATTCACGGGCTGTATTATCTAAAGTCTGATTACGTTCATAGCTGGCTTCCATATAATTCAATAAGGCTTCAGAAGCACGATAGATAGGGATACCCAGGAAACACTTGTTCTGAACCAGATATTTACTATCCCAAGCTCCACCTTTACGCAGTGCATAACCGGTAGTATAAGCATACTGCACAGCACCGTCCGTAATTTTCGGATAAGGCTCGTCCAGCCAAATATTAGTAAGTCCTGAAACACTCTCTATTAACACATTCTTCTGTCCCGGCTCTTTCAGGAAGACAGTCAAACGACTATCACGGTTGGTGCGTACATCAGCAATTGTCTTATCACCCATATAATAACCATCACCGTCCGCATATGTACCATGTGCATAAACCGGCAAACCATCTGCCATTAGGAAGTTCTGTACAAAGCCACGAGTTACACCGACACCCCAGTTACCTTCATCTGCAGCTAAAGCTACATCATGTCCGCTTCCCAATCCTTGTACATATTGTCGCCACATCAAAACCTCTTTCACACCCGACAAATCTTCCTGGCCAAACATCGCAAAGTAAGGATTCTCTGTTGTTGCCAGATCTTGCTTCACAATACCCGTATTTTTAGTCAGGCTCAATTTATACTTTTCAGCCACCTCTTTAGAAGCAGTCATAGCCTCTTCCAAAAACCAGTTGATTTCATTGTCAATGCTTCCACTCGGGTACTGATAATTGGCATTATATTCTTTCGTTTTCCCCGGCCAGCCTTCACCGTTGGGAACAAATGCCGAACCTTTGAAATATTTCAGCCAAGTAGCCTCGAACAATGCCACGCGCGATTTGAGTAGTAAAGCCACATCACGATTGATACGTGTAGTCTGGAAATCTTTTCCATCAGAGTCGCTGCCTTATCCAAGTCAGAGAGAATGAAACGTGCAACTTCATTACGCGGAGAACGTTTGGCAGCATCAGTCAGTATTTCCATATTATCCGTTAATGGCTCGGTAACAATAGGATAATCACCAAATGCCTGATAACGTTTAAAATACTCCAAAGCACGTAATGTATACATCTCACCAATATAATGGCGAATACTCTTCAGTTCACCCGTAATCGTATTTCCCGATCCGTTCAAATCTTCACCAAATCGTGGCAAAACACTGGCAAAAAAGAAGTTCAAATGATAGATAGTAGTGAAAGACCAGTCGCCAGAAGCATTAGGAACTTTCCACTCTCCGGTACAGAAATAACTGGGAGCATTTGCCGCAATCTGATTATCTGTTCCCTGATCATTCGCATAAATACCATAGGAGTTACCGGAATTACCAGGCAGAACACTGGAATAATACTTATCCGCATAAGCCTGTAAGTGTGAGGCATCCGTAAAAAATGTCTCAGGTGCAAGTTGTGAAGTAGGTTCTCTATCAAGGAAATCATCACATGATACCATCACCCCGCTCAAAGCCGTAGCTATCAATGCTAAAAATATATTTCTTGTTTTCATGATTTGCTATCAAATTAAAAGGTTACACTTAAACCGAATGACCAAGTCGAAGACAAAGGGTAAGCATTACCACCCCAACCGCCAACACAAGTCTCAGGATCGAATATGGAAGATAAAGAGGTGAACGTTAACAAGTTCTCACCCGATACAAAAACACGACAATTGGAAATACCCACTTTCTCTACCACAGACTTCGGTAACGAATAGCCTAACTGTAAATTCTTCAGACGCATATATCCTGCATTCTGCATATAGCGGCTTTGAGTCTGCTGATTCTTTGCACCGAAGCTTGAACCACCGGAATCAGGTGAAGTGATAGGGCGTGGATAATAAGAATCCAGATTAACCGGTAACTCATAACCTGCCAATCCTATCGGCTGATCCCGGAAATAATTGTTATGCTGTTCCAAACCAATGGTATACCATTTGGAATAACCACCACGAACACCCCAAAAATAAGATGAGCCGCCCGGCCAGAAGTCATGTTTCAAAACACCTTGCAGAAAACAACGGAAATCAAATCCTTTATAGTTGGCTGTCAAGTCAATGCCATAAAAGTAGTGAGGATTGCTATCACCCAAAATCTTTAAATCACCATGATCATCCCATGTACTTGCACCTTTACTTATTTTACCATCACCATTCAGATCCTTATACATGATGTCACCTGCTGCCCACTGCGAACCAATGGCGTCTTGTCCGCCTTTAGGCAATGAAGCAATATGGTTATCCATCTCTTCCTGAGTTTTGGCAATGCCTACTGTTTCAAACCCCCAAATAAGTCCTGTCTTTTTGCCAGCCATGTATGTGCTGATAGAACCAGTCTTGTTACCGGGATAACTGTCAATATAGGTAACCTGATCGGAAAGTGACACAGTTACACCATAATTCAATCCATTATTCAAACGGTCCTTCCAAGAAAGGGAAACTTCCCAACCTCTGGTCTGAAGATCACAATTGTTTGTATTAGGAACCTCAATGCCCAATGTATTAGGCATCTGGTTAGCCGGTCCCACCATATTCTTGGTGTAGCGGACAAAATAATCAGCAGAACCTGTCAAACGATTATTAAGTAATCCCCAATCCAAACCAATGTCCCATGTGCGAACGGTTTCCCAAGTCAGAGCCTCACTAATCAAGCCACCCACTGAAGCAGTATTAGGTTGCATGCCATTCTGTATCCAAGCACCATTTGCAGCACCTAAAGACATCACACGATAAGTAGGATAATATGAGCTTGTATTCTGGTTACCCAACTGACCGTAAGAGAAGCGTAACTTCAACTGATCAACAACACTGGTAGCCGGAGCGAAGAACTTCTCTTGTGCAATATTCCAACCTGCCGAGAAAGAAGGGGATAGTTGCCAGCGACTGCCGCGGCGGAAACGGGAAGTACCATCATAACGCATATTAACTTCCAACAGATAGCGACCCATGAAATCATAATTTAAACGACCGAAGAAACCAGCTGTAGCCCATTCTCTTGAATAACCATTCACCCCTGTAGTTTTCTCTTCACCTTTACCGCTCAACCCGGATGTCAGATCGAACTCCCAGAAGTCTTCATCCTCTACATACAATCCATATTTGGTAACGTCGAAATAATGCAGTTTGAACTCTTCTGCCTGAAAACCACCCATGAACTTGAAGTTATGTTTGTCTGCAAAAGTATGAGCATAAGAGCTATAAACATTCAGGTTCAAATAATTCTCTTTTTGATCATTTTCTTTTAAGCTCGAATCTTTATTCGTTACGATTTTATTACCTTGTGGATCATAATTATAAGCAGGTAATGTAGCTGCCTTTGTACTCTCCTCTTTAATACTATAATTGAACTCTATATTTGTAATCCAGTTCTTGACAGGCTCTATGATAAAAGCAGCCTGATGATAGTGACGGTCTGTCTGTTGAGTTCTTTGTCCACCTTCTGCCAATGCACGAGGATTGTCATGATTGATATGACCGTTTTGATCGTAAATAGGCATATTCGGCCAGTTTGAGCGCCCCAACCCATCATAATAGCTATCTGTAAAGCTCGTTGGTCTACAAATATCATTGCGGGTAAAGCGAGTAGAATAGTTGAATTTTAACCATTTTGTCAATGTTCCATTAATTTTTGCTGTCGTATTGAAACGCTGCAAATTTTCTTTTCCAAAGTTGAGAAGTCCTCCCTGGTCCAGATAATTGAACGAAGCGTAGTAAGACATCTTTTCACTACCGCCTGTGACACTGATGTTGTGTTCCTGAGAGAACACATGATCTTTATACATGGCATCCCAGATATCTGTATTAGCATATCCCTGAGTCCAACGGTCTTGCCAGGCAGTCTCACTCTTAGCATCCAATCCTACTTCTCCATTCGTAAACTTTCCATTCTGGAAGTCAATCATCTTCTGCATCGTTTCATCCGAATATGAGCCTTTGATACCACGATTGGCATCTGCATAGTTCATCATGACGGCAAACGAATAAGAGTCCATTGACTTCGGCATATTGATAGGACTGGAGACACGGAAGCTATTATTATAGTTAACAGACACTTTACCTTCCTTTCCTCTCTTAGTAGTAACCAAAATTACACCGAACGGTGCACGCGAACCATAAATACTGGAAGCGGCAGCATCTTTCAATACAGAAATATTCTCTATATCCTGCGGGTTGACAGTATTAATATCGCCCACCATACCATCAATTAAAATCAATGGAGAGCTATTGGAACCAGAACCGATAGTACCTGTACCACGAACAGATATACTCATGTCCTTTTCTAACTGTCCGGAACTGGTGGTAATCTTCAGGCCCGGTACTAAACCCTGCAAAGCCTGAGTTGCAGAAGTTACCGGACGCGATTCTATTTCTTTGGCAGTAGCAATACCTACGGAACCGGTCAGGTTCACCTTCTTCTGCGTACCGAAACCTACTACTACAACTTCATCCAGCATCTCGGTATCTTCTTTCAGGGTAACATCCAGTATTTTCCCTGCCACAACCGGAATTTCCTGAGTTTTAAAACCAATATAAGAGATAACAAGCGTGGCACCCTGATTAACGGAAAGCGAGAAATTACCATTAATATCAGTAATAATTCCGTTTGAGGTTCCTTTCTCCTGAATGCTGGCACCGATAACAGGTTCGCCCATCGCATCTTTCACCACACCTGAAACTTTGATTTGTTGTTGAACCACTTCCAGATTAGTCTCATTGCCCTCAGCCATCACTGCCAGCGGACACCCGGTAATGAAACTACTACAAAGTAGCAAGGCTGCCAGTGCCTTCCGATTGTTTCTAAATGAATCTGATTTCATTGTTTTTCGTTTTAATATGAATATAAGGTTAATAATCCCTGCGTTACTTTTTTGAAAAGATAACGATGCAAATGTAAGATTGACTTGCTGAAAAAGGAGAGACAGACAGATCAAATAGAAGGGTAAATTGTTCATTGACCTATTTCTCTTGTTTCTTTGGCCTATCTGTCCATGGTCTCCTCTTTCATTCTTTCATTGTGATATCTAATATATAAGGTTGGGATACGCCCTCTGTTTCCACTTTCACTCTCAATACTCCGGGAACACGCGCCGATTGTACAATCAAGAGTGCCCGCCCGAAGAAAGTTTTCAGCTTATTGCTTCCGAACGGAATGTCTCTGCGCATATCTCCGTTGTCCAATGCCAACAATCGTCCTTCTCCTTCCAACTGCACTGTTAGGTTACGGTCGTCCATCTGGACAAAACGTCCGTCTTCATCGCATAATTTGATTTCTATATGCGAAAGGTCCTGCCCGTCAGCCTTCAGTATCGTCTTATCGGCTATAAGTTTAAATGCTGAAGTTTTCTTAGTGGTAACAAGACTATCCCGGCAGACTTCCACTCCATTCTTATAGCCGATAGCTAAAACTTTACCCGGACGATAAGGTTGATTCCAGACAATCGTATTATTCGGATAATCCTTTGTACTCCGTACCCCAAAATCCATAGTTCGTTTGGCATGTGGAGCAATCAGCCGTACGGAGTCACAATTAGTCATTGTACGATATTCCAATACCCGGTCATCCGTATACGGCAAGTTCAGGTTATCCACCATCAAAGGATACTGCCAATGATCCTTTCCCGGATCTATATTGAGCGAGTTATCAACAATAGCCAATTTCAAAACAGGTTCATCATTCCAGACTGCTCGATGATAGGCAGCAACCGGTTTCTCCACCATACACATATCGAACGGACAACTTGCCCATCCCTTACTGGGCCAACCTACAGATTCCCCCAGATAGTCTACACCCGCCCAGATAAACGAACCTAAGATGAAATCGTTATCTTTCACATAGTTCCATGAATTATATGGTATATAGTCACGTGAAGAGGTCGGATGTGCAGCCGTATAATAAGGATAAACTTCACTTCCCAACATCAACCGCTTAGGATATGTGAGATGGTCTTGCAGCATTCTGGTCTCCTGATAGTTATACCCGACGATATCAAAGACCTCACAGAACTGGTTCAATGAATTGGGAGCCATAGCTACCATAACCGGACGCGTAGGTTCTAACTGATGAACAAAGTCCTGCATCATCCTGCCTCGCTTTATCCCTTCATCCGTCTTCAGGAAAGCTTCCCGAGTTTCATTACCTATACTCCAGATTATGATGGAAGGATGATTCCGATCCCTTATTATCATGTCCGCCAGGTCGCGCTGCCACCATTCATCAAACAGCTTACCATAATACAAGCTGCCTGTTTTCCAGGCATCGAATGCCTCATCAATAACTAAAAGTCCAAGTGTATCGCATATTTCAAGGAATTCCGGTGCCGGAGGGTTATGGCTGCAACGCACTGCATTACATCCGAATTCTTTCAGAATGCTGAGACGGCGCTCAAAAGCACGATCAGGTATGGCAGTTCCCAGTCCACCGGCATCCTGATGCAGATTCACGCCTTTAAACTTCATAGGCTGCCCATTCAGTTTAAATCCTTCTGTACTGCTAAATTCAAGGGTACGGATGCCGAACGGAGTTTGATAAGTATCTACCGTCTTTCCCTTCTTTTTTATCATAGTACGCACAAAGTAACGATAAGGATCGTCTACCGACCAACAGTGCGGATTATCCACTACCAGATACTGTTCGACATCCATTGTGTCATTAGCTGGAATGTGTAGGGAAGTCGTAGTTTCCAATTTCTTACCTTTCATCTTAATGGGCTGTCCCTGCTTATTCACCAACAGTTGCAATACTTGTACGCTTTCATCCTGAGCGGTCTTGTTAGTTACACTGGTACGTATCCGTACTTTTGCTTCATCCTTGCTTACTTCCGGGGTAGTGACATAAGTTCCCCAAGTCGTTACGTGTAGCGGTTCAGTCACCTGCAACCAGACATGACGGTAAATACCCGATCCGGTATACCACCGCGAAACATCCGTATGATTCACATGTACTGTTATCAGGTTATCCTCACCATACTTCAGATACGAAGAAATATCATATTCAAAGCTGGTATATCCATAAGCATGAAATCCGACTTTCTCTCCATTTACATATACAGTTGACTGATAATATATACCATCAAAAACAATAGAAACCGCTTTTCCCTTATAAGATAAGGGGATATGAAACTCTTTCTTATACAGCCCCACGCCTCCGGGTTTGAAACCATTTTCCGGTTTTGCTTCCCTATCAAAAGGCAAGTGTACACACCAGTCATGCGGCAACTGGACCGCTTCCCATTTCCATGCGGAAGGTGTAAATCCCGGTTTCATAGCATCCGGTTCGTCCCCCAGATGAAACCACCAGTCAAAATCAAAATTGATACGTTGCCGATTGGCCATAGTGTATGAGCCCGGTAAAAATACAAATACCAAAAGTATTATAATCTCCCTACTGATCATTCTTTGTCTTACCATAAAAGTGTTCTTTAATTATAAAGTTAATAAAGGATGTTCTCATAGGCAAAAATACCCGATTTTACTTTAAATAACAGGAAGTAATCGGGCAGATATCATTGGCAAATAGTTCATCACGGCTAAATAAAGGCAAACCAGTTTCTTCAATTCATGAAATGCCATATTTACCCATGTTAAATGATCAATCTGTCTCTATCGACATACCCTTACCTGCTTTATCTTTGCAACCAGACACTTAATTATAAAAAGTATCATTTACTAATTTAAAATATAACTATTATGAAAAAGCACTGTGCGGTATATCATTTATACCTTGTAAGTTTTGTATGTCTCCTGTTTATTTCCTGTAGCTCTCCAAAGGTATCTTACAATGAGATTAAAGTGGCTGCCCCTTTCCCCATGGAACCGATCAAAGAATGTATCTTCCCTGAAAAAGATTACTCCATTGCGGATTACGGTGCCATCGAAGGAGGGAAACATATTAATACGGAAGCTATCAGTAAAGCCATCGAGGCTTGTAATAAAGCCGGCGGAGGGCGTGTGGTTATTCCTGCCGGCGAATGGCTGACAGGTCCCATACATTTCAAAAGTAATGTAAACCTCCATCTGGAAAAAGATGCAGTAGTCCGCTTCACAGATAATCCGGAAGATTACCTGCCAGCAGTAATGACCTCATGGGAAGGGATGGAATGTTACAACTACTCACCACTCGTCTATGCCTTTGAATGTGAAAACATAGCCATCACCGGAGAAGGAATGCTAAAGCCCCACATGGATTTGTGGAAAGTATGGTTCAAACGTCCTCAACCCCACATGAATGCCTTGAAAGAACTTTATACAATGGCATCTACCGACGTACCGGTAGAACAACGCCAAATGGCTCAGGGAGAAAACCATCTGCGTCCGCACCTTATCCACTTCAACCGTTGCAAGAATATACTGCTCGACAGTTTTATGATTCGTGAAAGCCCCTTCTGGACTATCCACATGTATATGTGTGATGGTGGCATTGCCCGCAACCTGAATGTGAAAGCCCATGGCCACAACAGTGATGGCATCGACTTAGAAATGACCCGCAACTTCCTGATAGAGAATTGTACATTCAACCAAGGAGATGATGCCGTTGTTATAAAAGCCGGAAGAAACCGGGATGCATGGCGCCTGAATACCCCTACCGAGAATATAGTGATACGCAATTGCACCATTCAGGATGGACAAACGTTACTTGGAGTCGGCAGCGAAATATCCGGCGGTATCCGTAATATCTACATGCACGACTGTACTGCCCCTAACTCTGTCCACCGTCTTTTCTTTATAAAGACCAACCATCGCCGGGGCGCCTTTGTAGAAAACATCTATATGGAAAATATAAAGACGGGAGGCACGCTGAGAGTTTTTGAAATAGATACGGATGTTCTGTATCAATGGAGAGATCTGGTTCCCACCTATGAAGAACGCATCACTCGTATCGAAGGTATTCACATGAATAACATCACTTGCGAATCTGCAAAGATGATTTATGAAATGAGAGGAGATAAAAAACTACCGGTAAAAAACATCGAGCTCAAAAACATACATGTAGGTTGCATCGCCGACAGCGTAAACCGGGTAGTAAATATTGAGAATATAATCACAGAAAATATCACCTACAACAGCATAGATACTACCTTACTGAAGGAACTTGACAGATACATTACTAATAAATAATTCTCTCAGAGTTACCCCCTATTAAAAAGGTGTTACCCGTCTCCAGGTAACACCTTTTTAATTATTTTCTATTCCAATACAACTTTATTCTTCCATAAGCTGAAATTCAGCCACATGTCCGGCGCCATCCCAACTGGACTCCAAACGAATCACATTATCTGTTCCAGGTTTAAGTTCAGCAGCAACTTCCACATACTGATACGTATCCCACGAATCGGTAGAAGGCAATCGGAGGCGTTTCTGCACTCCATTCACTATCAGGCTGGGAGTAGCGACTTGCGACTTTCCATTAGCATAACGCAATCTGATAGTTTTCCGCCCTCCATTTTTTCCATCCACATTTTTCCAGATAGCATATCCACCTGCCAACGGAAAGTTCAGATAACCAGCTCCGGTGAAACCGATGCAATTTTCCGCATCAGCTTCCAGTACCACGCCCCCACCAAACTCCATGTGTTCCGCAGGACAAACCACAGATGGCATCGGTTGCGCAGCACGAACCAAACGAACTGTTTGACAAATTCCCGCATCCAACGTAACAATGCGTTTCCGCTTATCTGTCCGGAAATCAACAGCACCTTCGTCCACCCAATTATTATGAGCGTCAAAGTATCCCTTGCTTGCAGATAGGATATTCAGAGAATCCGGCCAGGAGAAGACTCCGCCCTTAGAGGTAGCCAGCACTATCTCACTGCCGCTACGAAGGATGCTAACCGCCTGTGAATTAATATATCCCGGAGTAAAAGAGATACCTTCGACTCCTACGGTAGGCATCAGCGAATCACCTTTCCAGTTATGTACAAAAAGACCGTATCTGCTGGCATTCACCGCTATATCCGTCATGATACTATTCAACATTTTATTAACCAACTTCACATCTTCCAGATAGATACCACGAGGTGCGAAACCGTTTTTCTCATCCTGTACAAAAATTCCCAAGTCGTCCGAACCGCACAGTTCATAGTAATCAAAAGCATTATTACCGGACAAAGCAGCAAGGTGCAACTGAGCTATATTGGGTACACGGGCCCCTATCTCCATAATCATACGAAAATTCTTTTCCACATAAGGCACATTAGTACGTGTACTTTCCGCAAAACTGTCTTCCGTCTGGAAATGGTGGCGGTACGTATCGATACCTACAAAGTCTATATAAGTACCGGACGTTGAACGCATCTGTTCGTTCGCATAAAGTACGGAGTGGAGATCGACATACGTACAGTTCATTCGTGTCCATACCGAGTAAGGGGATTCTTTTACAGCCCGTCCCAGTTCGCTCATATATTCTACAATGGTAGACGACGGGAAACTGCGTACTTCATTATTTAGTTGTACACCGATCAAGGTATGTCTGGCTCCGTTCTCCGCATCCCAGCGGGCAATATGCTCCATGACTTTTCCTAAAACATAGGCCTCACGGGCACATAGCTTCTTATCATTCAAGTCTAAGGTATAGTCTGAGATATCACGCCGGATCGTAAATTCACTGGTAGTTTCTTTAGAACTACCTGCCGTAGAGAAAGACTGGAAATCACCGGCTTTCGGAGAGTGCATCACATAATCGGGAGTTCGCAATTGGTCGGGCTTCAGCCATTGTACATGTCCACCGCTGTTCTGCCCGAACCAAAGCATTTCTACCCTAAAATTATATTTCTGTGCCAGTCCCATGTAGAGATCCAGGGTGGTCCAGTCAAATTTGTCTTTAGCCGGTTCCACTTCCACCCAATGAATGGGGATGGAGAGGGTATTGAATCCCAGTGCGGCAGTTTCTTTAATTAATCTTTCGCAGGTGGCTATATCCCAATTCCAACGGTAGCGCAATTTGTCGAAACGCACCTGTACATTGGTCATATAGAAAGGTTTGTCGTCCACTCTCAACACATACTTCTGTGAACCGTTGAGTGAAGTGTCTACATAAGAAATTACTTTCTTCTGAGAGTTTTTTCCCTTGCCTGCAATGGCAGAAGGAAGTAAGAGCGCCATACATAATAAAATAACAGACTTCATACAAACTGTAGTTCTGTTTACGAAAAGGTTTGTTTTCATGATACTTTTACTGATTTTAAATGATGAAAAACATATTAAATTACAATGCTCCCATACCAAAAGGAGACAGACAAAAGTACGGATTTGACTTCGGAACAAGCAGTGAGATATCGGGAGAAGAGAAGGGTGAAAATGGTCAATATACAATCAAATTGTCCCATATTAATGAAAAAGTTATCTTCCCTTCATCAGAAAGTTCCTAATAATGCAGAGGAAAGTTTGCAGCATCGAATAAAAAGTTATAAATTGCAGCTTCATTTATATATTCGTAATCTACAAATATGAATTCGTAAATTACATTTTTATATTCGCAGACTATGAATATACTTTTTTATTAACTTTGACAGGTTTTGTATAAAGAGAAAATAAGTTTTGTACGAATAGAGAGCAGGTTTCTTCCCTATACGGAGCAAACAGGAAACATATAACTACTAAATAAATCTATTTATGGCTGAATATGAAATGCAGGAGATGAACCTGCCAAACAAAGACGGGAAGCGCATACTCTATCCCCGCCTTGTACAACACGGACAAGCGAGCACGGACTACATTGCAAAGATACTGTCCGAAAAGAGTTCATTTACCAGAGGTGACATCAAAGGTTTGCTACAGGAACTGGCCGATGAACTGGCTTACCAAATGGGACAGGGGAAATCGGTAAAGTTGGATGGAATAGGAACCTTTGTTCCCTCACTGGCTCTGCGCATAGACAAAGAACGGGAAACCGGAGAAGCAGATAGCACCCGACGAAATGCAAGAAGCATCGTAGTAGGCAGCATCAACTTCAGAGCAGAGAAATCGTTGATTCACAATACCAATTATAACTGTGACCTGGAACGTTCGCAACAGAAATTCCGCCGTTCCTCGCAGAAGTATACACCGGAAGAACGCCTGGAACGGGCAAAGCAATATCTTACCGGACATCCTTATATGACGGTCAGGAATTATGTCCAGCTAACAGGGTTGCGGCCCACTACCGCCTCTGTAGAGTTAAGGAAATGGGCAGAGAATCCGGAAAGTGGTATTACAACTTCCGGACGAGGCACACACAAGGTGTATATACAAAGGTAAATTCGTCAAACAGCAGGGACAGATTGAGCAAAACAGCTGTTTGAGATAGCTGCAACACGAATTTATTGTATTTTTGTTGCAAAGACAAATTCATAACCAAACTGATTATGCAACGACATTCATCCCTATTGATTCTATTGTTTTTGCTGCTTTTTACAACAGGCGGCACGGCGCAGCCTTACATACTACAACACTTAAGTATAGAAGATGGGCTATCGAATAATTATGTCCAAGACATTGCACAAGATAAACGGGGATGTATCTGGATTGCAACCGTACTGGGGCTGAACCGATTCGACGGACTTAAGTTCACCACTTACAAAAGTACCAATTCTAAATTAGGGAATGATGCGCTGAATACGCTGCTCTACAATGAAGAAGATGATGAATTATGGGTGGGAAGCAATAACGGACTATACATACTTGATTGTTCAACAGAGCAGTTCAGGCAATGTACTCCACCAGAAGATATCTCAATCAACAATATTTCAGACCTGGCTCCTGCTTCTAACGGCGGAATATGGATTGTCAGTCACACTGGCCAGATAGTACATTATAACAAAGAGGATGAAAAGTACACCTCATTATCAAATCAAATCAAAGGAAAACTGAAACAATCGAGCTGGTGCGCTTTCGATGACGGAGAGGGCCATCTGTACATAGGCCATGCACAAGGTGGACTGAGCATCATTAATCTGGAAAATAAAACACTCCGTAACCTCTCCAATATTCCTGAGAATCCCAACAGTCTGCCTGGGAATAGCGTTTATACAATCTATAAAGACCATCTGGAGAATATTTGGGTGGGCACAAACCAAGGGCTCGGACTGCTGAATCCGAAAACGGACGAATTTACCATCTTTAAACACGAGTCCAATAATCCACATTCATTAATAGCTGATCATATATATGACATCAAGGAGATGGAAGACGGCAATTTATGGATAGCCAGTGACATTGGTGGAATCAGCATACTCGACTTGCACAATATTACTTTCAAATCTCCCCAAAACGTACAGTTCTATAACATCACGGCAACGATGGATAAATATGGACTTTCATCAGGAAATATACGAAGCCTGTTGCAAGACAAATTTGGCAATATATGGATAGGCAACTATAGTAGCGGAGTAGACTTTATTAGTCATACCCAACCCATGTTCCATATACTTCCCTATACCACCCAAGGCAAAGAAAAACAGAAAAACAAACCGGTATGGGGACTATTTCAGGACAGTGAAGGAAGAATATGGTTGGGTGGGGAGAATGAGGCAGTCGCATTCAAAAACGAAAAACAACTTGAAAGTTTCGATATCACGGAATATTTGGCCAGACCTTACGGACAAGTATTTTCCTTTGCAGAATATAGTCCCGGCATTTTCCTGCTTGGAATATACGATGACGGCCTGCTGAAACTCGATACTAAAAGCAACCGGATAGAGCGTATTAAGCTCGACATGAGCAACATTGACATTCTTTCATTTTTCAAAGATGATGACGGAACGATATGGGTAGGTGCTGAATATGGTATATACACCTATAAAGGCGGAGTTATAAGAAAGGAAGAAGATATCACCCGGCAATTATCCGATAAATCTATATACGGCATTTTGCGTGATCGGCAGGGAAAGCTATGGATAGGCTCCTATGCTGGAAGAATAACGATATTCGACCGGGACTATAAGGCAGTTACACGGTTGGACCATAACAATGGATTTAAAACCAATGGAATCAATTCTCTCTTTATGGACTCGCAAGGTGGTGTGTGGGCAGCAACCCGTAAAGGTATTGGTTATATAAAGGATACCAGTAAACCGGAAGAGTTTGAACTCTATGGTTACAGCCACGGGCTTGAAGATACTTTCGTACGCAGTATTCAGGAAGATTTGCAAGGAAATATCTGGATCAGTACCAACAATGGCATTTCTTTATGGAACAAGCAAAAACAGCAATTTGAAAACTATGATTACCGGGATGGGATACCGATGGGAAATTTCATAGAAGGTTCAGCCTGCTGCACACCGGACGGTACTCTCTACTTCGCCTCACTGAACGGTGTCTGTTACTTCAATCCGCAAAGCCTGACTACGGACCGCCAAGTAGCCCCTGTACAGATCATGGAATGCAGGCACCTCAATAACCAGATAGAAAGTCGCCGGGCCGAAGCATTGATTCCAATTACAAACGGACACATTGATTTACCGTACGACCAAAATTCTTTCCGGATCACATTTTCCATATCGGACTATTCACAAAGTGGACAGGTAGAGTATGCATATCTGATAGAAGGCTTGGAGAATACATGGACTAATACTTTAGGCGAGAGCCAGATTACATTCCGCAACATTTCTCCCGGAGAATATACCTTTAAGGTAAAAGCGCGTTTGAGAAATCAGGAATGGGACGACAGTCATGTGGCAACTCTGAAAGTATATATTCATCCGCCATTATGGTTGACGTGGTATGCAAAAATTTTCTATATCCTGCTGGTATTGCTGGGTATCTACAGTTGGTTCCGTTTCTACAAACGCAAGTTGCTATTGGAAAGCTCACTCGAACTGGAGAAGAAGAAGAGCCAGAACGAACAGGAGCTCAATAACGAACGTCTGCGCTTCTATACCAATATCACGCATGAGTTACGCACACCGCTGACGTTGATACTCGGTCCGTTGGAGGATCTGATTAATGATCCGAAAATACCAGCTTTCTACGGTAATAAGATTAAGGTCATTCACAGCAGTGCACTACGATTGTTGAACCTTATCAATCAGATACTGGAATTCCGCAAGACAGAAACGCAAAACCGGAAACTGACCGTAGCGAAAGGGAATCTGAGTAGCCTGGTGACAGAAACAGGACTACGCTATAAAGAGCTGAACAGGAATGAGAAAGTAAAGTTCCACATCAATATTGCAGCAAAAGACGCAAAGATTTATTTCGATACCGATGTTATTTCCACCATATTGAACAATCTGCTGAGTAATGCAATAAAATATACCTCAGAAGGAGAAATCAACCTTATCCTGCGTTCTGCCGATAATGGAGGAAATCAATATACGGAAATCATCGTAAGCGATACCGGATATGGCATAGATGCTGAGGCACTTCCTCATATCTTCGATCGTTACTATCAGGCAAAGGGGAAACATCAGGCATCCGGTACGGGCATAGGACTTGCTTTAGTAAAGTCGCTTGCCGACCTGCACGAAGGAACACTCCAAGTGGAAAGTGAAATAGGTAAAGGAACGACTTTCACTTTCCGTCTTCTGACTGAAAACACGTACCCAAATGCGCTGCACAGAGAGGAAAAGGAAACGCTCGCACAGGAAGAGACTGAAATTGCGGAAACGGTGGAAGAAGAAAAAGAAGAGGCTGATACCCGCCCTGTAGTACTGGTAGTGGAAGATAATGATGATATACGCGAATATATTGCCACTTCATTCAGCAGCAACTACCGCATTTTGACAGCAACGAACGGTAAGGAGGGTTTAGAGCAAGCACAGAAATATATTCCGGACATCATCATCAGCGACATCATGATGCCGGAAATGGACGGCATCGAACTCTGCAAACAAGTGAAGGAAGATATACGCACCAGCCATATCCCTGTCATCCTGCTCACAGCCAAAGATTCCATCCAAGATAAAGAAGAAGGATACGAAAGTGGTGCAGACTCCTATCTGACCAAACCCTTTAGTGCCAAACTGTTGAACAGCCGTGTGCACAACCTGCTGGAATCCCGCAAAAAGCTGGCATTTATAGTAGCCAACCGCACCAAAGAGTTGAAACCAGAACAACAGGAAGAAACCATCAAACTAAATAAGCTGGATGAAGAATTCCTGACTAAATTCACCACCATCGTAGAGGAGAATATAGACATGGAAAAGATGGACATGTCTTTCATGATGGAGAAAATGAACATGAGCCATTCCACACTCTACCGGAAGATCAAGAGCCTGACTGGAATGTCAGGCAATGAACTCATCCGGAAAATCAGACTGAAAAACAGTTTGCGGTTACTGATGGAAGAAGGGCATAATATTTCAGAAGCCGCCTATGCAAGCGGCTTCAATGACCTTGGATATTTCCGCTCCTGCTTCAGGGAGGAATATGGAATGGCACCATCGGAATATATCAAACAAACGATACGTACGAAAGAGTAAATTGTCTTCTTGATATGCTGTATTTTCAATCAACCGGGAATGATAAATCTACTATGGAGAAGAAAAATGAAACGGACATCCTCTCTACTTGAAAGAATGTCCGCTCTCTATAAATACTACCTACTGAAAACTGTGACTTAAAAAACTACCCTTTGTTTATTAATACCAATCTTATGTTAATCTATAACCTATTGTCGATGTTGCAAAGATAGGGTGAAATTTCTATTCAGTAGTAGCACAATTGTTTCATAAAAGGTGATAAATCAGTCAAAATACACTTTTTCCATGCATCAAAGTAGTCTATACCCACTAGTTACAAAAAAACTTCTATATTTAGTTTCTTTCCCTCTGCGTCAATACGCAGTTCTTGTTTTGCAGCATCATACTTCCATGAAACAGAATTCTTCACCTTCTTCACAGATGGCATATTCTTTAAAATAAGAGTATATTTCTGTGATGTGATACTGTGGACTTGCAGTTTGCCTTTCTGTTCATCGTAAGTCACCAAACAATCTTCATACTCAATGCCATCTCCGCATGGTAGATGTAACAGACGGGTAGTGACCCCATTCGGATAAATCATAACAGTTCTACGCCCTGCCATTGAAGCATCTCCCAGTCCGGTTAGTCCATTGGTTACATTCAGTGGCAGAATAGCCCCTGCTTTTACAAACAAGGGAAAGCGCTCTAATGGATATGCTTCCTCAATCAGACTGCCCGGAGCATATTTCTTCCCATCATAGAAATTAATCCATTCTCCTTCGGAAGGAAGATGAAACGATGCATGGTTATCATCTGACGTAATAGCCTTGGTAAACAAATAATCTCCTACCTGATGACTTTCTTCTTCATAAGAAGTATTCTTTATCAAAGAACCACCATGCAAATGTGCATCCACAACGGTTGAAAAAAGATAAGGGATCAGTTCATTGTGTAATACGACACAATAACGATAGATATCTTCCACATCTTTTCCATGCCACCAAGGCAAATGATTGCTGAAAGCACCATTTTCACCACCATTAATCATACAGGCAGTCATACAACCAAATTGTGCATACCTCACAAACTGCTCTTTATTGGAACGCTTCATGAAAAAGCCTGCAACCTCACACCCCGGTGAACCATAACCACGTTTTGCAGACTGATAAATATTCTGAATTTGCAGTTTCAAACCTTTCCAGTCACCGGAGAAGTCTCCACACCAACCCATATTCATCTTTTCTACACTCGCTGCATAACCTCCCTGATGAGAATAAGGACGAGCGATGATGATGCCTTGCGGATTTTTCTTCACCGTATAATCATACATCGCATCATAATAATAAGGACGGAACAGTTCATTACTCATCTGCCCGATAGAAGTGTCGAGAATATCGCCAAACCAGAATTCTCCCTGGTCAACCTTCCAACCGTAAACTCCGTCGATAAAAACTTTATCCAGCTGCTTATACCACCAGTCCACCGCCTCCTTATTGGTAAAATCAATATGTACGCCTTCTCCTTTCCACCAGGTATGTGGCTCACTCTTATTTATGCCATATCCCTTGGAAACGACTTCGTCGTACGTATCGCTTTTCTGAAAACGGGTATCCTTACACTTTATATTAACCGCTCCCGTAAGCCAGAGAAGTACCTTCACATCTTTACTTTTAAAATAATGAATCATCTCCTTCGGGTCTGAATAGCGTTGCGTGTCCCAATTAAAATCATTATAAGTCGTACTCCAAGGGCTATCAATTATAACGGCCCCTACCGGAATTTCACGTTGCAAATACCCCTCAACCAAAGCTTTAGCGCCTTCTGTTGTATTAATGCTATCTTCCCATGCTATATGTTCAAAGGCCCACGCCGGAGTAATCGGCGGATTTTGAGCTTTGATAGACACACCTATTAGAATCGAAATTGCAAGTAATAAAATTTTCTTCATATTGTTTTGTTTTTTTATATTATTGTGCATAACCTTCATTTTGCCTGAACTCTATATTCAGAACTTTATAACTATTAATGGTAGACAAAGGCACCGGACGATTAATGTGATAGGGTTTAATTCCTATACCGTTTGCGCTATTATCCGGATTCGTGTCGGGATTCTTTTCCTTAATCCATTGGCAAAAGGCATCTTTATCCAATGCACGCTTCAGCATCTGCCATCTAAAAAGTTCTCCTCCCAGTTCACGGGCACCTTCATCCAGAATAAATGGTATATCTATATCTTCCGGATTCACAGTCAATGCCTCTTCATGACCAGGTATCAAAGCCCGTTGGCGAAGCTCCGTTATTACTTGTGCAGCTTCATCCTCTCTGCCCAAACGAATATAAGCTTCCGCCAGCGTAATATAAACTTCTCCCAACCGAATCAGTATAGCATCCTTATAAGCATATTCCTGTTTTGCAGTTGAGCGACTGGTATCCAACCATTTTATCACATTATTGGCACAACTGCGTACATTGGAATTATTCAAGACTGCTCCCGTCTGAGTATCATAGATATCGGCTATATCATCACAGATAATTCCCCTACTCTCATAAGCCGCCTTAACTTCCTGAGGAAGAACATCGAGTGCACGAATCAATAAAGTGTCTGAGAAATCGGGTAGTTCGTTCCAATCGTCCGTACGGCAATAGCCTGATATGAAAGTCGCATCCCGACGTTTATCATATTTATTGAATACATTGATAAAATAATAGGTAGGCATCACTGCACGATATTCACGTCCGTAGAATACGCTATGCGCCTGCAAGCCATTGATTGTTTTAGAATAAGACCGTACCGAACGATTTACCTGTGAGACCCAATAACGGTGGATAAAATTGTTCTGAGCATCAAATGTTGTGTTACCATATTGTATGGACCAAATTATCTCACCATTTTCAGTATTATCCGGTGAAAAGATACGGCTGAAATCATTTTCTAATTTATACCCGTAGTTATTCTTTAATTCTGTAGCCACGCTCACCGCTTCTTCATAACAGTGCCTTTTGCTTTGCATTCCAACTTCACCGATCAATGCCTCGTCATAAGCCGCCAAAGACATCAGGGCACGCATACGAATAGCCTTGGCAATGCCCTGATCCATTCGTCCGAAGCTTGACGACCGCACTTCAGAAGGAGATTTCAAACTCTGATCTGCAATCTCCAAATCAGCAAAAATACGCTTATAAAAAGTAGCAATCCCCGGCTGAGTCCCTTCTATCTCTTCCGGACTGGTAATAGGTGTCTCGGCATAATATGCTGCGGGTCCATAGATTTCAACTATCTGATGCAAATAGAAAGCACGCAGGGCATGGGCTTCTGAAAGAAGTTCACTTCGTCTGCTTTCTGAATGAAAGTCTGCAGCATTAATTGAATTAATACTCGTATTGATAGTGGAAAGTGCCACATACAACCATTTCCAAAGACCTTCATTACTGCCATTATCAATCATGTATGTATCGGTATAAGTAATCAGCCCTTTCCAATAGTCACGTACATTACCCCCATAAGCCATCAGGTCATTTCCCAGTTCTCCTACCATGAACCACTGTTCCAGAAGTTCAGTATTAATCTGGTACAATGAAAGTAACTCAGCCTCAGCACCTTTTTCTGTCTGTGCATACGTATCATTAATAGATCCTTTCGGAGTTTCTTCCAGAAAGTTGTCACATCCACAGAATGTCATTAATAAGGACAGACAAACTGAATATAATTTATAATTGAGTTTCATATCGTTCTGATTTTAAAAAGTTAGATTCACACCAAAATTAATACTCTTCGGTACTGTCAGTTCTATAGAGGGAGATTCAGGAATCACATCTTCCTTAGCTGCCCTATACAGATAGAAAGCATTACGCAACTGTACATAAAAACGTGCTTTGCTCACCGGGATATATCGCTTTAGCAATGAATGAAAATCATACCCCAATGTCATATCCTGCATTTTAATATAGTCACCTTTCATATAACCACACAACTCGCGGTGATCGGCCCAGGTTGCATCGGCTCTCGGATAGTCGTTTGAAGGATTATCCGGCGTCCAGTAGTTTACATCGGGCACCCATCTGGTACCAGTCAGGATCACGTGCCATCCATACGCATCATCATAGAACACATAATCCCACCTGCTTGAAAGATTGAAGGAGAAATCTAAATTCTTCCACTTGAACGAACTGCCTAATGAAACAATATACTTCGGATCAGTAGAGCCCAAGATCTTCTTATCATCAGCTGTAATCTGTCCATCTTGCTTCAGATCTCTGATTTTCACGTCTCCCGGCTTACAACCATATTTAGCTGCTTCTTCTGCCTCATTGGTTTGCCAGATACCTGCTTTTTCATAATCATAAATTACATTAATGGGCTTACCGATGAACCATTTGTTTGAGATGTCATCCTGATCATTCGTCAAGCTTATGATTTTATTCTCATTGACAGACATATTTAGGTTCATATCCCACTGGATATCTTTTGTGTCCACCAATATGCCATTCAAAGAAAGCTCAATACCTTTGTTCTGTGTTTTACCAATATTTTGCCAAATACGGGAAAAGCCGGTGGTCAAAGGAATACTACGCTGCATCAGTAGATCTTTGGTACGGGTATCGTAAAACTCAATATAACCGGAAATCCGGTTGTTGAACAATCCGAAGTCCAAACCTATATTATTGGTATTAGTGATTTCCCAACCCAATTTCTTGTTTACCAATTTATCGGGGCGATAAGCATAAATGCCTTTTCCTCCTTCTCCGAACTGATAACCATAACTTCCCAAGCCAGCCAAGGTAGAATAAGGATCAATGGCTTGATTACCCACTGTTCCATAGGCATAACGTAACTTCAGGTTAGAAATCCAGCTAATGTCTTTCATGAACGGTTCTTCTGAAATTCTCCACGCCAGACCTCCTGAGAAGAATGTAGCCCATTGGTTGCCTTTAGCCAAACGAGACGATCCATCAGAACGAACTGAGATATTAGCCAAATACTTTCCCTGATAATCGTAACGCACACGCCCCATAAATGAAGCTAATGCCCAATTACTGTAACCGCTGCCTATCTTCTGATTTTCAGTATTAGTACCCAAATTGTGATAAAGCAACTGCTCCACATCCAAATTCCTGCCCTCAGCCGACATTTCATCATATTGATAATTCTGTATTTCAGTTATGGCATCCAAAGTGATATGATGCTCATTAAAGGTATTATCATAGGTTAGCGTATTATTCCAAGTCATCGTATATGAATTCTGACCGCTTTTACCTGAACGGTTCAACCCACCATTTGCCTGAAAAGATTCACTCCCATAAAAGAATCCTTTTTTCGTATCACTATATGTATATCCGAAATTACTATGCAAAGACAGATTGCGTAACGGATGGACATTTGCAGAGAAAACCATATTCACACTTGTATTCTCCGTATCATTGGCATACTGTCCGTCCACATAATCTGCAAGAATACTTACACTGGATTCCTGCGGATTAGGATACATGATCAGATCTCCATTCTCGTCATAAGGTTTTGATAAAGGTGTTCCATAAAATAATGCCTGTCCATAAGTAGCGAAGCCACTACTATTGCGCTTACGCAACCGCATCGTTGCACCCAGATCGAGCCATGAAGTAAGTTTATGGTCAACGGTAGAGGTGAAATAAAACTTCTTTGCTTCACTGTTCTGATTGTAACCCTTGTCCTTTTCGTAAGCAAAACTCAAACTGAATTTTGTTTTTTCGTTGCCTGAAGATACAGACAGGTTATGCTTTTGTGTAGCACCATCGCGAAATACCAAATCCTGCCAGTCATAATATTCTCCATCATGAATCATCTGAAGTTCTTCGTTCGAGAAGATTTTTTCGTCACTCACTTCCTGTCCCCATAAGTTATTGGCAATTTTATATGAGTCCCTACGCATTTGCACGAATTTCTCTCCTTGCATCATATCCATAAAATGTGGCTTGCTGATTCCATAGAAAGCATCATAGCTGACAGTTGTCTTACCCGTCTTTCCACGCTTGGTCGTAATAATAATTACACCGTTAGCACCACGGGAACCATAAATAGCCGCACTGGATGCATCTTTTAAGACCTCGATAGATGCCACTTCATTCATGTTCACCACATCCAGTGAAGCAGGTACTCCATCCACAATTACCAACGGAGTATTACTGGCATTCAGTGAACGTGAACCACGTATGCGAATACCACGGTCATCACCTTCATAACGCGATGCCTGAATATCCATACCCGGCACCTTACCTTGCAAAGCATCGGTAATACTGGTAGATGCCGAAGCTGCAATAACATCTCCTTTCACAGAAGCCACGGAAGCTGTCAGATCACTTTTCTTGGTCGTACCATAACCTATTACTACCACATCATCAAGTGTTGTAGCATCTTCTATCAATACAATATTTATATGCTTATTTCCACCGACTGAAACCTCTTGCTTAACATAACCGATGAAAGAAACTTCCAAGACTCCTCCAACCGGTACTCCCAAAGAGAAATTACCATCGATATCAGTAATCGTACCATTATTAGTGGTGCCTTTTACCAATATATTTGCACCGATAATCGGTTCACCAGCTACATCCTTTACCGTACCCGTTATTGCATTCTGCGCATGCACACAAAAAGTGGTAATACATAGCATCAGACAAGCTATCCAAAGCCTCCTGAATAAACATAACATTTGACTGTGTCGTTTCATAAATATTAATTTAAATTGTACCTAAAAGAAGTACTGATATGCCGGCTTATATCAGTTACCGACAACAAAATTAAGCATGAAAAGACACAAAAGCATACGAAATACAAGCTATTATATTCCGTTCATTCGTATGAAACATTATTCAAATTAAATCATTAATTTTCAGAACATTGCAAATTACGCAACACGATTGCAAACAATCGTATGCAATAAAAGTAACCATTGAAAAAGGGAAAAAGGAAGTGTATTACCATTATCTGCCCGTTGGTTCTACTTGCTGCATATATTCATTGGGAGTAATACCGGTAGTTTCTTTAAAAGCACGGAAAAAAGTAGTATATGAACTAAAACCACATAATCCAGCCAATGCTTTCAAAGTATAACGATCCTTTTCATTAGAACTGACCAGACGCTTAAATTCATCAATACGATACTCATTGACAAAATCATAATAGCGTGTTTTAAGGTTTACATTAAAAATTTGAGAAAGTGTTTGAGTAGAAGTACCTACGGCGTCCGCTACATGGGCTAATTTAAGTTCCGGGTTCAAAAAAGCCCGTTCCTTTTCCATATAATTTTTCAGTTTACTAATTAAGACCTGCGCTTCTTCGTCACTTATCTTTTTATTAAAGCGGTACTTCTCTTCTTCATTATGAAGTGGCTTCACCTGAATAGTCTTTTTTCCCCGCCGTTTCTTTTCAATAGTATAAATAACACCAGCTATTAAAACTCCACCCAAGGCAAATCCTAACCACAGCCATGCAGATAAAGAAGATCGGATTCTAATTTGGAAACTCTGCATACTATTCTCATCCATTTGCTTACGCACTTTAAAGGTATACTCTCCGGGGGATAAGTTAGAAAACTTGATCGAGTTTATACCTCTCAATATTTTCCACTCTTTATCATATCCCTCTAATTGATATTCATATATCATCAAGTCTGGAACATCATAAGTAAGCGTGGCAAAAGTAATATCCAGAGTATTCTGGTCTTCAGGTAAGGCAATAACCCCTCTCTTTTCTATCAGTTCTCCATATTCAGCCAACACAGATACACCATTTACCAGAAAATCAGAGATAACAGTAGGGGCAGACTGAGGTACAGAATGAATATCAGCAAAAACAATACCTTTTGCAGTAGCCAGCCAGATAGTATCACCGCATAATTGTCCATCATTTGAATAAGGTTCCGGCAATCCTTCAGTAGAAGAAAATAAGGTGAAATGATTGAGGGCACTATCTCCTTTTACAACCCCACGTGATCCGACAAGCCAATAGTTATTAGCTTTATCTTGTAAAACCTCGCGTATAGAATACCCCAGATAACCAGCATCTTCGGGAGTACACACATAGCGTAAATGATTAAAAGTGCTATCACAAAT
>OHSK01000208.1_pt1 | contig 38457 bp, 30 predicted proteins | sample 1578701 | NCBI WGS metagenome assembly OHSK01 (sample SAMEA3879503, study PRJEB24766) | human gut metagenome | biome: human-associated habitat; feature: feces | place: USA | collected 1985/1987
CTTTGGTACCAGTAGGCGACCGTGGCCACGTCGTCCTGTCGTTCGAAGTTGCCGGCTTCCTCGGTGCCGATCTGCTGCCATTCGACGCGCAGGTCTCGCTCGAAGTAGATCGGGTCGGGGATGTGCCAACGGTATAGGCCGCGGGTCACGGGGGTGGCAGTGTCCCAGTAGGCGCTTTCGCGTCCGGCGAGGTTCTGCGAGTAGAACGGGAAGCCGAGGTATGGGCCGGTGAAGGTGCGCTCGTACATGCGGCCGTGTTCGTCGAATTCGGCGAAGCTCCAGGCACCGCCGAAGTAGTCCTCGGCGCCGGTGCTGCACCAGGTGGGGTATTTGCCGTCGCCGTCGATGTAGAACTTGAATTCGCCTTCGCCCCACCAGCGGCTTTCGAGCGCGGTGAGCGCCAGGTAGGTGCCGACGTAGGTGCCGTGTCCTTCGACGCCATCGAGCACCACGTAGTCGTGGGCGAGTTCGGTGACGCGTTGGCGGCGCCACTGCGCGTGGAAGCGCATCGTGTCGGCCGGCAGCTGGTCGTATTCGGTGTAGTCGATTTGGTAGAAGAACGCGGGCACGTCCTCGTTGTGGTCGTTGCGCAGCACGATGCGCGCGTGTTCGAACGGCATGGCGAAGTAGCAGTTGAAGCCCCGGTTCGGGTTGACCATGACGGGAATTGAGTTGATGGTGCAGGACTGGGCGTGTCCGCAGCAGAAGAAGTCGCCGATCGGGCATTGCACCGAGGGGGAGTCCTCGCCGTCCCAGTAGAATTCCAGGATCAGGTTGCGTAGCACGTCGGGGCCGGTGGGGGAGGTGCGGTCGGTTACCGTCATCCAGATGTGACGAATCACGCCGGGGCCCTCGACGTCCATCAATGTCACCGATTCCCCGGACCTTACCGTGCTGATGCAGGGGCTTCCCTTGCGGGAGGGGCCCAACGCGCTGGCCGCCATGGCCGCGCGGCCCTTGCCGCCGTTCGGGTTTTCGGCGTTGATGCAGCGGGTGCGGCCGGGGGCCCTCATGGCCACGGCATCCAAGGCGCCTTGTCCGAGCCCCGGCGCGGGGTTCGCTGTGGTGAATGCGTCGAGCATGATGCTTACTTCCTTTCCTGTCGCAGGCCCGTCCCGCCACGGCGTTTTGTCTGGGGGCGGGCCGGGCTGCTGGGGGTGTTATTTCACGGCACCGGCGGTGATGCCCTGGGAAAGCTTGCGCTGGGGTAGTGTCCTATATCTTGCGCACTTTGGTCTTCGCCCGTCCCTGCGGCGATGATCGGTTCGCTTCCCGTACGGTCTCACCGAGTCTTGACATGTCGAGGTAGCGGCGCGTCGACCACTCGTTCGACGTGACATAGCGCACGCGCGCGCAGACGAGCATCAACGCGCTGCGTCCGTCGGGGAAGCTGCCGACCACGCGCGTGCGCCGTCTGACCTCGCGGTTGCAGGGGTTGACCCTGGCGAGGACGTTGCGTTCGAAGTGCACCATGCACCGCTGGTAGCGGGCATCGCGTTCAAGGTCTCCTTGACGCTCTTGCGGACCATACGGTCCAGGGTGGTCTCCGACATGGCCTCATATCGCAAAAACCGTACGCTGAAAGTAACTCAGCGTACGGTTTTCACGAAAGCAGCCATCGGCTATCGGTCAGCCGATAGACCTCAGTCCTCAGTCCTCAGTCGCAGCGACCTTGGCGTCAGCCCCGGCCTTCTGCTCAAGGCCGAGCTTGGAGCGCTTGCGGCTGTAGCCGAAGTACACGATCAGGCCCAGACCGAACCAGACGGCGAAACGCACCCAGGTCTCCCAGTTGAGACCGGCGATGAGCACGAAGCAGAATACGATGGCCAGAATCGGGGTGACCGGCACGCCCGGCGCGCGGAAGCCGCGGGGCGCATTCGGCTGGGTCTTGCGCATCCATAGAATACCGGCCGACACGATGATGAACGCGGACAGCGTACCGATGTTCACCAGCTCGAACAGCACGTTGATGTTGATGAAGCCGCCGGCGAACGCGGTCAGCAGACCGAAGAACCAGGTGCCCTTGAACGGGGTACGGTACTTCTCGTGCACGTGGCCGAAGAACTTCGGGAACAGGCCGTCACGGCTCATGGCGTAGCAGATACGGGATTGGCCGTACAGCTGCACGAGCATCACCGTGGTCATGCCGATGAGGGCGCCCAGGTTCACGATCACCGCGAGCCAGTTCATGCCGGTCTCCAGAATCACGCCGGCCACCGGGGCGTCGATGTACTTGGCGAACTCCTTGTAGGGCACCACGCCGGTCATGATCAGGGTCATGATGACGTAGAGCACGGTGGAAACGGCCAGGGACAGCAGGATGCCGCGCGGCAGTGTCTTGTTCGGGTTGATGGTCTCCTCGGCGGAAGAGGACACGGCATCGAAGCCGATGAAGCTGAAGAACACGATGGACGCGGCCGGCACGATGCCGTACGGCTGGGTGGAGCCGGGCTGGAAAGTGTAGATGCCGTACGGGGAGAACGGCTGCCAGTTGGACGGCTTGACATACCACACGGCGCACACGATGAACAGCACGATGATGGCGAGCTTGATGAGCACCATCACGTCATTGGTGCGCTTGGTCTGGTTGATGCCGATGGAGAGCACCCACGTGATGATGAGCACGATGACGAAGCCGGGCAGGTTGAAGTAGGTGGTGACGTCCGGGTTGGTGCCGTAGGCGGCGGTCAGCTCGACCGGCAGGTGCAGGCCGAAGCCTTCCAGCAGTTTGTTGAAGTAGCCCGACCAGCCGGCGGACACTGTGGCCGCCTGCAGGGCGTACTCCAGAATCAGATCCCAGCCGATCACGAAGGCGATGAGCTCGCCGAACGCCAGATAGGCATAGGAGTAGGCCGAGCCGGACACCGGGGCCATGGCGGCGAACTCGGCGTAGCACAGACCGGCAAAACCGCAGCAGACGGCGGCCAGCAGGAACGATACGGACAGGGCCGGGCCGGCGGTCAGCGCGCCCTTGCCAGTGAGCACGAAGATACCGGTGCCGATGATCGCGCCGATGCCGAGCATCGTCAGATCGAAGGTGCGCATCGTGCGCTTGAGGGGAGTGGATTCGGCGACAAGCTGATCCACGCTTTTCTTACGAAACAGATCCATGTTCTTCTCTCATGAAATCTAGGATTATGGGGCTGAACCGGACGGATTTCCGGGATCCCGGCACGCCTCAACGCCGGGAATCAAAGGCGGCTTCCGAGAAACCGCATATCGGTCATTAGTGTACGACTGCCGGGCGAAAACAGACGATTGCGACTACACGTCACATTCTCGCGCAACAATAGGTGTCTATGAGCATGAACGCAGCACCTGAAATCGCATTCTCGTCCGAGCAGGGCAAGGCCAACTATGCGGCCGCCCGCCGCCAATACCCCGCACAGGCCATCGTGGACCTCAAAACCATGCGCGACAACATGGCCCACCTGGTCTCCGTGGTCGGCGGGCCCGCTTCCGGCACGGCGGTGATGGGTGTGGTCAAGGCCGACGCCTACGGCCACGGACTGCTGCCCGCCGCCCTGGCCGCGCTCGCCGGCGGCGCCACATGGCTCGGCACCGCGCAGTCGCACGAAGCGTTGCTGCTGCGCAAGCTCGGCATCGGCCCCGACCGCTGCCATATTTTGACTTGGGTATACAACGGCACCGAAGTCCCGTTCGACGAGCTGATCGCCGCCGACATCGACGTATCGGTCGGCTCCCTGCCCGGCATCGACGCGGTGGCCGCAGCCGCACGCAAGCTCGGCAAGCCCGCCCGCGTACACGTCAAGGTCGATTCCGGCTTCGGTCGCAACGGTTTCACACCGGCCGGATTCGACGCCGCGCTCGCCAAACTCGTGCCGCTCGCCAAAGAGGGCGTGTTGCATATTGTGGGTCAGTGGAGCCATCTCGCCGTGGCCGATTCGCCCGATGTGTCCGAATTCGTGTCCTCCACCGACCGCCAGATCGAAACATTCAAGGACTTCACGCGCCGCATGGAACAGGCCGGCATTCCGCCGGAGATCCGTCACCTGGCCAACACAGCGGCCACTTTGGACCGCCCGGAGATTCACTTCGAACTCACCCGCCCCGGCATCGGCCTGTACGGCTACGAGCCCGATCCCGCGATGGGCACCCCGCGCGACTGGCATCTGACCCCGGCCATGCGCCTGCAGGCGCAGCTCGGCACGGTCAAGGATGTGGAGGCCGGCCACGGCATCTCCTACGGCCGCACCTACCTGACCCCGGACAACACCTCGACCGCTATTGTGCCGCTGGGCTACGCCGATGGCATCCACCGCTCCGCTTCCGGTTTCGATATGGAAGGTGCCAAGCACGTGGAGAAGCCGGGCGGCCCGGTGCGCATCATGACCACCGAAGGCCCGAAGATCTACCGCGTGTGCGGCCGCGTGTGCATGGACCAGTTCATCGTGGACCTGCACGGGTCCGCCGCCGAACTCGGCGTTCACGAGGGCGACACGGTCGAACTGTTCGGCCCGGGCCGCGGCGAGGATTACGTTGAGCCTACCGCCGACGATTGGGCCCGCGCCGCCGACACCATCAGCTACGAGATCTTCACCTGCCTGCGCAACCGCATCCCGCGCCTTTACGAGCATGCCGCCGAAGTGCTGCCCGCCGCCGACCTCGCCAAACTCGACCCCGCCACGCTGCTATAAGGTGCATTAACGCCATACGGTGGCACCCCGTAATCCCTTCTTCCCGAATATGTGCCACTGATATGTGCTGAGCGTCACATATTCGGGAAATCGGCCCCAATCTCCCGAATATGTGCCGTTGAGTTGACGTCAGTGGCACATATTCGGGAAGTCGGGATTACTGCGGCCGATATGTGTGCCTATGCTTGGCATATGGAAACGACTTTGGATGGGGAACAGGTGCTGAGCGACGAGGGCTACAGCGCCTTCGACGAGGAGCGATGGGCACCCGAGCCGCCCAAATCCAAGTCACGCACCGCGTTCGAGCGCGATCGCGCGCGACTGATTCATTCGTCCGCTTTGCGGCGTTTGGGCGCGAAAAGCCAGATTCTGATTGCCGGTACCGACGATTTCGCTCGCACTCGACTGACGCATACGCTGGAAGTCGCCCAGATCGGTCGCCAAATCGGCGCATTGCTCGGCTGTGATCCGGACGTGGTCGACTGCGCCTGTCTGGCCCACGACCTTGGTCACCCGCCGTTCGGGCACAATGGGGAGCGTGCGCTCGCCGACATCGCCGGCAATATCGGCGGCTTCGAAGGCAACGCACAGACCATGCGTATCCTGACCCGGCTCGAACCCAAGATCTTTCACCCGGACGGGCGTTCGGCCGGCGTGAACCTGACCCGTGCGGCCTTGGACGCGGCCGTCAAATACCCGTGGACCTTGGCCGAAGCCGACCAACACCCAAAGGGGGAGCGGTCGAAGAAATTCTGCGTCTACCCGGATGACGAGCCGGTATTCCGATGGCTCAAGATCGGCGCGCCTCAGGCTACCAAGCCCATGGAATGCCAGATCATGGACCTTTCGGATGATATCGCCTACTCCGTGCATGACGTCGAGGATTCCATCGCCACCGGCGCGTTCGATCCGATTGTGCTCGCCGATCCGAAGATGCTGGACCACATCATCGAGCAGACGCGCGCATGGTATGGGGCGAAATGGGATGCCGACAAGCTGCTGGCCGCGTTCATGCGATTGCGCCGAGAGTATTTGTTCCCTGCATATTTCAATGGTTCGCGCGAATCGTTGGCACAGCTTAAGAACATTACGTCCGATTTGATCGGCCGCTTCTGCTGGTCGGTGGAAACCGCCACGCGCGACACGTACGGGCCCGGGCCGTTGACCCGGTATTCCGCGAACATCGTGATTCCCGAGAACACGAATTACGAGATCGTGGCGCTGAAGGGCATCGCCGTGTACTTCGTCATGGCGCCTCGCGAGCGCGAGCCATTCCATCAGGAGGAGCTCAAGATCGTATCGGATTTGGTCGATGTGCTTATGGCTGATTCGCCGCTCCCATCCGACGCTTTGGAAAGCCAGTTCCTGGCCGATTGGAACGAATCCACCAACGACGACGAACGCCTGCGCGTCGCCATCGATCAGGTCGCGAGCCTGACCGACAACTCCGCCCTGGCCCTGCACTCCATCTTGTGCTGAGGGCGTGTTGGGCGGGCGCTTCCCTCAGTCTCGCTGCGCGAGCCAGCTCCCCTCGGGTGAGGGGAGCTGTCGCTGTAGACGACTGAAGGGAGTTTCGCGGAAGAAATGATAACCGACGGTAAAAATTTACCGTGTCTCAGGTGAGGCGGTACTCTAGAGACTTATGGTCGGAATGATTAAGAAAGAAGATGTCGAGAAGGTGCGCGCCGCCGCGGACCTGTATGACATTGTATCTGCGACCGTAACGCTTAAGCCCTCCGGCACCGGCACCTTCGTGGGCCTGTGCCCGTTCCACGACGAGAAAACCGGCAGCTTCAACGTGCGTCCCTCGCTCGGCGTGTGGCACTGCTTCGGCTGCGGCTTGGGTGGCGACGTATTCAAATACGTCGAACAATCCGAAAACATCGACTTCCGCGAAGCCGTGGAACTGCTCGCCGACAAGTACCATATCGAGCTGCACTACGAGAACAGCGGCAACGGCCCGGCGCGCGAGAACACCGGCTCCAAGCGCACGCGACTGCTGGAAGCCTGCGAGGAAGCCCAGCGCTTCTTCGTCTCCCAGATCTTGACCAAGGAAGCACTGCCCGCCCGCAAGCTGCTTGGCGGCCGCAACTTCTCCCAAGCTGATTGCGAACGTTTCGGCTGCGGCTACGCGCCGCAAGGCTGGGATAATCTCGTGCGCCACTTGGCCTCCAAGGGGTTTACGCAGAAGGAAATCCTCGACGCGGGCTTGGCCCGTCAAGGCCAGCGCGGCATCTATGACTATTTCCGCGGCCGAGTGACCTGGCCCATCCGCGATTCGACCGGCCGCACGCTCGGCTTCGGCGCGCGCAAGCTGTATGAGGACGACCAGATCGCCGCCAAATACATCAACACGCCGGATACGCAGCTCTACCGCAAAACCCAGGTGCTTTACGGCATCGATTTGGCCAAATCCGCCATCGTCAAGAAGCGGCAGGTGGTGATCGTCGAAGGCTATACGGACGTGATGGCCATGCACTTGGCCGGCATCGACACCGCCATCGCCACGTGCGGCACGGCGTTCGGCGCCGAGCACGCCAAGATTGTGCGCCGCCTGATCGCCGACGATTCGCTGGGTGCGGTCCAGCTGGTCGGGCCGTTGAAGGTCAAGGACCAGCCGTTGAGCTCGCGCATCGTGTTCACGTTCGATGGTGACGCCGCCGGCCAGAAAGCCGCGCTGCACGCTTTCGGCCTCGATTCGGCCTTCCTCTCCCAAACCTTCGTGGCCGTGGCCGACGACAATCTCGACCCGTGCGACCTGCGCATCGAGCGAGGCAACGAGGCAGTGCGCTCGCTGATCGCCCGGGCCAAACCGTTGTATGATTTCGTGATCGACGCCGCCATCAGCCGGTTCGATCTGACCTACACGCCCGGCCAAGTGGGTGCGATGAAAGCCGTGGCCCCGCTGGTGGCGCAGATTCGCGACCGCTCCCTGTGGGACGCTTACGTGCGCAAGTCCGCGGGCCGTATCGGTGTGGACCTTGAGGTGATGCGCCGCGAGGTGATGAACGCACGCCGGCAGATGCATGTACGCGATGAGGACGCCTACGCGCCCAAACGTCGATTCGAGCGTGACGAGCCGCGTGTGGAACCCGGCACCAACCCATACGCCAATCCGGCCACGCGCAAGGCGTTGGAGCGCCGTGACGCCGCCGAACAGGCATATTTCAAGATCGACGACGCCGTATTCATCGCCGAACAGCAGTTCATGGCCGTGCTGATTCAGGTGCCGCGCGCCATCGACCGCACCATGTTCGGGCAGCTGACCATCGACCATTTCATGACTTCGGTGTTCCGCACCCTGTTTCAGGCGATCGCGGCCGCCGGCGGACTGCCATCCGACGATACCCCGCAGGGGCTGTGGATGCACAACCTCACTAAGGCCGGCGGACCGATGCTGAATCAGGTGATCAACGAGCTGGCCGTCATGCCGTTGCCACTGCCTGGCGACGACACCGGTAGCGGTGCGCAGCCGGTGCAGGCCAACGTGTCGGGAGGAGGTGTTGGCGTGAATGGCGGTGCCGCCGCAGTACAGCTGCGTCCTGCCACGCCGGAGGAGCAGCGCTACGCCACTGAGCTTCTCACCCGATTGTTGGACATGGGCTTCATGCGCCAGATCGGTTTGGCCAAACGCCGCATGGCCCAGCTGCCCGACGGCGAAGAGAAGATAACCCTCCTCGGCCAGATCACCCGCATGGAAACCGCCCGTAAAGACCTCCAAGCCCAAATCTACGGCAACACCGTCGGCTAATACCTCCCACTGATTGCGCGCATCTTCGAATACGTGCCGGATGCATAAGGCCATACAACCGGTTGCCGGATTGGACGGGTGCAGAAGTTGCGGATTGGCCCCATCCAAATTGGACTGGTTTGGGTGGGCCAATCCAATCCGTTCAATAATGAAGCGCGATACCAAGCAGCGTCGAACGAAGGGAAACTCATGACGCAGAATCGTGCGGAACTCAACCGTAATCTGGCCCAGATGCTCAAGGGTGGCGTGATCATGGACGTCACCACGCCCGAACAGGCGAAAATCGCGCAGGATGCCGGCGCGTGCGCGGTGATGGCGCTGGAGCGCATCCCCGCTGACATTCGTGCCGCCGGCGGTGTCTCCCGTATGAGCGATCCGGCCATGATCAAGGGCATTCAGGAAGCTGTCTCCATTCCGGTCATGGCCAAGGTGCGTATCGGCCACATCGCCGAGGCCCGCATTCTGCAGGCCATCGAAATCGACTACATCGACGAATCCGAAGTGCTTTCCCCGGCCGACGACGTGTACCACATCGACAAGAACCAGTTCGACGTGCCGTTCGTGTGCGGCGCGAAGAACCTGGGCGAGGCGCTGCGCCGCATAGCCGAGGGTGCTGCCATGATTCGTACCAAGGGCGAGCCCGGCACCGGCGACGTGATTCAGGCCGTGCGCCACATGCGCACCATGAACAAGCAGATCCGCGAGCTCGTGGCCTTGCGCGACGACGAGGTCTACGAGGCCGCCAAGCAGCTGGCCGTGCCCTACGACCTGGCCAAGTACGTGCACGACAACGGCCGTCTGCCCGTCGTGAACTTCGCCGCCGGTGGCGTGGCCACCCCGGCCGACGCCGCCCTGATGATGGAGCTCGGTGCCGAAGGCGTGTTCGTGGGCTCCGGCATCTTCAAGTCCGGCGACCCGGCCAAGCGCGCCGCCGCCATCGTCAAGGCCACCGCCAACTGGCAGGACGCCGATCTGCTCGCCAAGCTGTCCGAAAACCTCGGCGAAGCCATGGTCGGCATCAACGAGGACGAGATTCAGACCATCATGGCCGCTCGCGGCGAGTGAGTGCATTACCTTGGCTCCCCTCTTTGAGGGGAGCCAATAAAGGGTGACGCTCCCGCCAGCGGGAGTCAAGGCCCAAGGAGACAACATGGTTGTAGCTGTTGAATATATTTCCAAAGAAGAGTCCGCGGACGCCAAAAACGCCAAGCACGGCGTGACCGGCATCCTGGCCGTACAAGGCGCATTCGCCGAACATGCGGCGGTGCTGGACAAGCTCGGTGCGCCGTGGAAACTGCTGCGCGCAGCCGAGGATTTCGATGAATCCATCGACCGCGTGATTCTGCCCGGCGGCGAATCCACTACACAGGGCAAGCTCCTGCATTCGACCGGACTGTTCGAGCCGATCGCCGCCCACATCAAGGCAGGCAAACCGGTGTTTGGCACTTGCGCCGGCATGATTCTGCTGGCTAAAAAGCTCGACAATGACGACAACGTCTACTTTGGCGCGCTCGACGCCGTCGTACGCCGCAACGCCTATGGTCGTCAGCTCGGTAGTTTCCAGGCTACTGCCGATTTTGGTGCAGCGGATGATCCGCAGCGTATCACGGACTTCCCACTGGTATTCATCCGCGGACCGTACGTGGTGTCGGTCGGACCCGAAGCCACGGTCGAAACCGAAGTCGATGGCCACGTGGTGGGCTTGCGTCAAGGCAATATCCTGGCCACCGCCTTCCACCCGGAACTCACGGACGATACCCGCATCCACGAGCTCTTCCTGTCGCTGTAGTCGATTCGTCTGCCGTTAGACTGGTATCCGACTGACGAATCAAGGAGACGATCTGCCATGCAGCTTGAGCTGAATCGACGCAGCAAGGTGCCGATGTACCGGCAGCTGGCTGCCGAGCTGCGTGAACAGATCGTCTCCGGCGCGATGGCCGAGGGCTACCGCCTGCCTCCCGAACGCGAGCTGTCCTCGCGTCTCGAAGTCAATCGCACCACGGTGTTGCAGGCGTATCAGCAGCTCAAGGACGAAGGTCTTATCGCCTCCAAAGTCGGCAAAGGCACGTTCGTGCTGCCGCCTGCCTCCGCAAGCCGAACATCGCACACGTCAAACAGTGACTTCGGGAATGCAATAACGCGAACAACACGATCGTCGGCAGAAATGGGAACATCGCAAGCCTCCTCTTCCGGCGACGTAGAACGTGCTACCTCCACTGATTTCTTGACGACGGACCAGGGCAGCAGCTCTGCGGCGGTCCATACGATTCGTGAAAGCCGCTCGGTTCAGGGCCCGGAGCCAACCGTCGTGCGTCCGCCATGGTCGGTGTTGTTCTCTGATTATTCCAACCGGTTTACCTACCATGACATCGCCTCGGCCGAGCGGGCGCAGCGCGGCGACACCATTATTGATTTCGCCACCGGTTCGCCGAACCCGGCGGATATCCCGGACGATCTGCTGCGCAAGGTGAGCATCGAGGCGTTCGAATCGCGGGAATTCGACGGCCAACCGGAATCACCTATCGAGGGATTCGAAGAGTTGCGTGCGCTGCTTGCCGAACATATGCGCGCACGAGGCGTACAATGCGGCGTCCGCAACGTGATGGTGCTCTCCGGCTCCGAGCAGGGCATCGACCTCATCGTGCGCGCGTTCATCAACCCCGGCGACTGCGTGCTGGTCGAACAATCCACGTTCTTCCCGGCATTGCAGACCTTCCGCTCGGCGGATGCGCGCATCATCGGCGTTCCAGTGGACGAGCACGGTATGCGTACAGACCTGTTGGACGGCTATTGCGCGCGATTCCGGCCCAAGCTCATCTACACCGTCCCGACGTTCCAAAACCCCACCGGTACCACGCTGCCGCCCGAACGACGCAGCGAACTCATCGACGTGGCGCGGCGCTATCAGTGTCTGATCGTGGAAGACGATGCTTACGGCGATTTGTGGTACGGCGGGGAATCGTCCGACGCACATCGCCCCATACCGCTTAAGGGCATGGAGAATGCGGGATACGTGATGTATTTGTCGACGTTCTCGAAAACCGTCACTTCGGGCCTGCGCACGGGATGGGTTGTGGCCGACCCGCATGTGATTAACCGGCTGGCGGCTCTGCGGCGCATGGTCGACCAGCATACGAGCACGTCATCGCAGCGCATCTGTCTGGAACTGCTTAAAGAAGGCCGCATCGCCGAACATTTGCGCGGTTTGATCAAGACTTACCGCATTCGACGAGATGCAGCAATCGCAGCATTGGAGCGGTATGCGCCGGATGAAGTGTATTGGACCGTGCCTGCAGGCGGCTACTATATTTGGGTTTCCTTACCGGACGGCGTGCGCTCTCTGGATGTATTGGAATCCTGCCGTTCCCAAGGCGTCACGTTCATGCCGGGCAGCGTGTTCGACGTTGACGAAATGGATGATTCCCACATCCGTCTCAACTTTGTGCGCCCGGATGCTGCTGACATTGATACCGGCATTCGAATCATTGGCGAGACGATAGCACAGATGTAGCCAAGTGACTGGCTCATTGCGGTTGTCGAGTTTTTTTGATGGCTACATACCCACATCGATGGGTGCATTCGACGAATGAATAAGCGAGGAAGCCATCATCAGTTCGCTGTGGCATGCGCATAGCGTTGTCGGGCGAACGGGACAGACCACGTGGTCGTTGCGTGATCTGGTCGATCGAGCCGGCATCGCATTGCCCCTGGCGTAGTGGCGAGGTGGCGCAGTAACGAGTCGCGCCATCGCGAGCCGATGATGCGAAATGCGGAACCGGTCGCGGCCATCAACGGGTATCATACATGTGGAAGCAACGATACGTTGGCGTCAGCACATCCATCTGACTTCAGAAAGGGACACGATATGACCACATCCTCCGTTTCGCCGGTGACCACTGAACTGGCGGGCAGCGAAACCGGCATCACGCTTGTCATTCACGCCGGAGCGGGCAGTCGTGGCAAGCACAGCACGCCTGAACGCATCGCCCAGGTCGAACTTGATCTGCAGCGCGCCCTCGATGCCGGATACCAGTTGTTGGAATCCGGAGCACCGGCGCATGAGGCTGTGGTCGCCGCCATCCACGTCATGGAAGACGCTCCCGAATTCAACGCCGGCCGTGGTGCCGCCCTGACCAGCGATGGCATCGCCCAGATGGACGCCTGCCTGATGACCGGCGATGGCGAGGTCGGTGCGGTCACCGGCGTAAGCACCGTGAAGAACCCGATCGATGCGGCGCGTGCCGTCAAAGAGCAGACCAAGCATGTGCTGTTCGCGGACCCGACCGATGCCGAGATCGCCGATTGGGGCGTCGCGACCGAAAGCAACGAGTACTTCATCACCGAACAGCGTCGTCAGTCCTTGGCCGAGGCTCAGTCCGGTGGCGATGAGTGGGAGAAGCATGGCACCATCGGTGCCGTGGCGCGCGATGCCGAGGGCAATATCGCCGCTGGCACGTCCACTGGCGGCATCACCAACCAGATGCACGGTCGTGTGGGTGATTCGCCGCTGCCTGGTTGCGGCACGTTCGCCAACCAGTCCACGGTGGCGGTGTCCTGCACCGGCATCGGCGAGGCGTTCATCAAGGTGGTCGCCGCCCATCAGGTGTCGGATCGTGTGCGTTTCTCCGGCGAGAACGTCGAGGATGCCGCGGCGGCCACTTTGGACGAAGTCGCCGCGCATCATGGCGATGGCGGCATGATCGTTCTGCCGGCGGTCGGCCGTGGCGTGGTCGCCTACAACAGCGAGATGATGAACTTCGGATACCGTAGCGCGCAAGGAGGTAAGGTGCAGGGCTGATTGCCCCCTGTATTGCGGCATATATCATAATGGCCGGTGTGCTGCGGATTCTTGGTAAGGAATCCGCAGCACACCGGCCATTCATGTATGCGGCAAGTGCCGCCGATCAGTGCGGCAGTGCGCGCTACTTGGTGATCGTGTTGTACGTGGGCATGTTCGTGTAATCGAACTGCACGTTCTTCACGTTCTGTGCAGACACGGCGGCGAAACGTTTGACCGGGAATACTGGGGTAATACGCAACTTCATCGCTCCTCTTCCTCGAATGAAACTATGTTCCATTGGTATGAGCCAGCCACGTACGGTATTCGTGTCTGGCCTGCCACACAATGATGCAGCCGTATATACGGGCACAGCATTGCGCGGCAGTTCATTGTATGGAAGACATGCAAACTCAATGTTTCCTTGTCCAAATAAAAAAACGAGCGCGGCTGATGTGCGGCACCGGTCCAAAAACTCATGTCCGCCAGCGCAACGCGACTACGTACCTTATGCTGGTCTGCGCGTAAAATAGAATGGTTGCGATATTGGGTTATTCACGGAGGAATGGATGCGACGCTGGCTGATCAATGTAGCCAAAAATGAGACGATTCTCATCGTCGCCGCAATACTCGCCCTGATTTCGTGTTTCATTGTGCCGCCGGACGCCGATTACAAAAGCTACATTCACGCCAGCACCATCAGCCAGCTCATCTGCCTGATGATTGTGGTGTGCGGATTCCAGCGTATCGGCGTGTTCCGCATCATCGGTTCGCGATTGCTGGAGAAGGTCAGCACCATGCGCGGACTGGTCATTACGCTTGTCGCTTTGACGTTCTTTTCCGCGATGTTCATCACCAATGACGTTGCGCTGGTCACGTTTGTGCCGTTCGCGGTGGCCGTGCTCATCATGGCTGGGCAAGAGGATAAGACCATCCTCGTGGTCACGCTGATGACCATTGGCGCGAACGTGGGCAGTATGCTCACCCCGATCGGCAACGCGCACAACCTGTATCTCAAAGCCCTGACCGGCATGCCGACCATGGAATTCCTCGGCATCATGGCACCGTATTCCGGCACGGCGGCCGTGTTGCTGGTCATCGTGATTTCCGTGGTGTTTGGCGGCAAACCGGTCGGCGACCTGGGCGACCTCGAAACCGGCGTGCTGGCTCCCGAGCGCAACAAACACCAGCCCGACGAGATTCGTATCACCGGCTACGGCGCCGGTTATGGCGGCTGGCGCACCATCGTCTACTCGCTGCTGTTCATCGTCTGCCTACTGGCCGTCTCCGACGTGATTCCCCTGTGGGTGATGTGCGTGATCGTGGTCGTCGTGTTCCTGTTCACCGATCGGCGCGTATTCAAATACGTGGATTGGGGACTGCCGCTCACCTTCTGCATGTTCTTCATCTTCATCGGCAACATGAAGCGCGTGCCCGAATTCTACGAACTGGCGCGCTCGCTGGTCGGCGGCCATCCGCTGGAGGTGGCGGTCGGCTCCAGCCAGGTCATCAGCAATGTGCCCACCACGATTCTGCTTTCCGGCTTCTGCGACCAATGGCGCGATCTGATCATTGGCACCAATTTGGGCGGCATGGGTACGCTCATCGCCTCGATGGCCTCGCTTATTTCTTACAAGAACGTCGTGCGCCAATACCCGCACAAGAAAGGCCGGTATCTGGCCGTCTACTCCGCCGTCAACGTTCTGTTTTTGGCCGTATTGCTGACCTTGAGCTGGATCATCGAGCCGAGTCTCTGAGCCGCCGTTGTGGGTTGGGCCGGTCTACCGCGCGTATACGGTGGGGGAGCCGGTCAGTCGGCTCATGGCCGACTGCGGGATGTCGTGGATGCGGCCGATGGTGGCATCCAGCGTGGATACGCCGGATACGCCGTCTGTGTTGGCTGTGTTGGCTGCAGAGGTGATGCTGGATACGCCGACTGCGGACGATGATACGGACGCAACCATCGGCTGACGATAGGCGTTGGAGTTGCGGGCCAGCCGGGCGAGCGCAGGACGCTGCCTGCGGAACAGATTGATAAACATACCGCACACTCCTTCATCGTTGGCCGGCGGTCTTCTGGCCGCCGTGGATTCCATCCTGCCCTCCTGCGCTTGTATTCGCTATGGGGGATAGCCCCTATTATTCCCTGAATCTGCACGATTCCCCCTCATCCTTGAGGGTGATTCTAACGGCAAAGGCATCGGCCTAATGGCCGATGCCAATCAGCGCGAAACCACCAGCGTGACGCTGTACGGCTTGATCTTCATCGCCAGCAATGAAGACGGCGACGGCAATGTGTAAGCCCGACGTTCCGGCACAATCGCCCCCGAAGCCTCGCCGCGGTATCCGATAGTGGTCTTCGCCGTCGGATTGGCGCTTAACGTCGTCACCTCCAAACGCACCGGTCGCGATGGCGAGGCGCCCAGCCCGGCCAGTCCGCGCGCGATTTCCAACGTCACATCCACCGGGGAATCGGAGATATTGACGATTTTGATGTAACGGCAGGCGTCATCCCTGTCATGCCCGGTGGCGCTGACATACAGATGTTTGGCGGGGCGTGACGCGGTCTGCTCGATGGACACGGCATACGTCGTGTCGCCCAGATGCGTGGAAAACAGCCGCTCCACCTCATAATTCACCGTGGGGTTCACATGCGCCGGATTGAATTCGATAAGATTCTGCGCCCACCCCTTAGCCGGAATATGCGCGAGCAGCGGCGCATAGGAGGTCATGCGCACCACGTCGGAATTGCGCTCGCAGCCGGTCAGGAACGCGGCCTCGCCGAGTGCCGACTTCCACGTGTTCGCGCCTTGTTCGGTCTGTGGTTGGCCGGCAAAATAGCCGTTGGCTGAATATTCGCCGAAATAGACGCCGGCGCCACAACGCGGGTAAGCGTCGAATCGTGACGCCTGGGATGCAAACCATTCGGGGGAGTGGTAGGAATGCTCGTCGACGATAATCGCGTCACCGGTGGCGGAATCATGTGCCCCGGAATCGGTTGCGGCCAACGCTCGCGCATGGTCCCAGCTGCGCTTCATCGCCGGCTGGAAGGGGAACAGTCCGGCGCTCATCACACACAGCATATCCGGGTATCGTTCATGAATGGCCTCGCTGATCATGTCAAACTTGGCCACGTAGTCAGCCCCGAAGTTTTCGTTGCCCACGCCGATCATGTCCAAGCCGAACGGCTCAGGATGGCCCATATCACGCCGGACCGCGGCCCACGAGCTGGACTCCGGATCGCCATTCGCGAATTCGATGAGGTCCAGGTAGTCCTGAATCACATTGTTGCGGAAGGTGGCCGAATTGATATCCATGTGGCGCGGATCTCGGCCGGGCGACTGGCATGCGATGCCGGCGAACAGAGTAGGCAGCGGCTTGGCCTTGAGGTCCTCGCACAGGCAGAAATACTCGTAGAAACCGATCTGATAGCTCTGCGAATAGCTGGAACCATCCGGCATCTTGAACGACCACATCGAATACTGTTGGCGTCGCGCGGCCAGAGAGCCGACGGTATCCTTCCAGCGATACTCATTGCCGGGCGTCACACCTTCGACGATGCAGCCGCCGGGGAATCGCAGAAACGCTGGATGCAACGCCTGAATGGTCTCCACCAAATCGCGGCGCAGCTTGCCGTAACGCCATTTCGGGTCGCCCGCGCCCCAATAGTCCGCATCCATGAACTGCACCAGATCCAGATCGAACGTGGTGCGTTCGCCGGCGTCAATGGTGATACGCAGCTTGCCGTAATCGGTGTTCAGTCCGGTTACGTCGGCGTTGAACCGGTACCAGCCGTCACGGCCGATGGCGATGGCGATGGCACCATCCGACGAATCCGGACTGATCGAAACGCCGGAATCCTGCGCATCGGCCCCATCGTCCTGCCTCAGACCGGTCTCTTCCGTATCGTCAAGCGGATCGGAGTCCACGATATACGACAATCGAGTGATACTGGTGAGCGGCAGGCCGTACCTATCGACCACGCCGACGGACAGCTCGGCCCGCCCATGAACCGGACGTACCGCGAGACTGACGGAATAGGTGTGGTCGGCGACGATGGAGAACGCGGGCTCGCCCCCGTTGTCGCCGCCTCCGTTATAGCCGAGGTTTTCCAGATATGCAGGGCCGGTTTCGGAAGGAACATCGGACGTGATGCGAGCGTATCGGCTATGTGCGTGAATTGGCGGGGCGGGGCAGTCGGTGGTCACCCGCTGGCCGTGAATCCCGCGTATCTCACTGCCAAGGCTGGCGGCGGAACAGTTGATGAAATCCCAGAAACGCAGGGAATCAGCCTGCGTACGCCACCGTTCGGCACCGGCCATACGCCACGTGTGATGGTCGAGATAAACGCCGTCAAAACTGTAGTTGTTCACCATGTTGGCGTTCAGCCCGCCATCCGCACCATGGTTGATGTCCTCGAAGAACACGCCGTACAGTCGCCCGCTTGTGTGATGGGTGGGGCTTCCCACGCTAATCCGCACCATGGTTTCGATTGTAGAGGGAATGGAGCGGAAAGGTAAACGGAAGAGTTCGCTCACCGTTCATGTTGCGGTCAATCCAAGTCGACTGTTCGCCGGTATACAGCCGGTAACCTCGAAACAGGAATGGAAAATACGGACGACTAGGAGCGCGGCTGTGCAATCCTCGGTGGGAATACGTGAGCGCATCGACCACGTGTATCCGTCGCTGCGTCCGGCGGAGCGCGCCGTGGCCCAGTATATTCGGAATCATATCGAGGAGGCGGCCGACCTGACCGTCGGTCAGATGGCCGACATCGCCCACGTCAGCCAGCCGACGGTGATTCGGTTCGCCCGCAAGCTCGGCTTCGGCGGTTACCGTGAACTGCGGTACGTGTTGCGCAACCCGGCCGCCGAACACAAAGTGACCTTCAATCCGCTGGCCGGATTCGATCTGAATCCGTGGGATGGCGAAGATGAGATTCCCGGTAAAGCGGCCGATGGCGCGAAGGCGCTGATCGACGAGCTGCACAGTGCGTTGGACCCCAAGGCCTATCGCAAGGCGGTCGCCCTACTCGCCGAATCGGAGTTCATCGACATTTTCGGCGTGGAGAATTCGTTGACACCGGCGATGGATCTGTTCACCAAGCTCGGCTACCTGGGACTGACATGCCGTCTCAATACCGACGCTTACCTGCAGCAGATCGGTGCCGGGCACCTGCCCCACGGCGCTGTGGCCGTCGCCTTCTCCCATTCGGGCAGTTCGGCGGATACGGTCAAAGCGTTGCGATTGGCGAAGTCGCATGGCGCGAAAACCATCGCCATAACCAATGCCATCGGCGCGCCGCTGGCCAGCTGGGCCGACGTGACGTTGCTGACGGGTCGTGATTCGCACACGATCTATGGCAATGCGATTTTCTCGCGTGTGGCCGATACCGCGCTCGTGGACATGCTGTACATGGGCGTGATTCTGTCCGGCTATGGCCGGTTCTCCACCGCGCTCGACGAATCCGGTCGCATGATTCGCGACCGCGTATTCGAGAACTGAGCTGCTGCTTTATCGCGCCTTGGGCCGTATTGCTCTGGTCGTTGCTGCTTGGGTTGTTGACGATTTGGTCGTTGTCGCCCTGGTCGCTACCGTCCTGAGGCATGTGCCAGCGAATACGTAGTGGACTTGGCGTGCGTATGACGTTCGATCTTGCCGCTCAACTCCAGCTGGTCCAAGAGCTGCGTCATCTGATCCTTGTTCAGGCCAAGCGCTTTCTGCATGGTTTTACGGCTGAGCTTCACACCGCGGAACGCGAGGAAATTGAGCGTGAACTGTTCCAACGTTTGAGGCGACGGTTCCAGCGTTGCCGTATCAAGCGGGCGGGTACTGGCCTGATCGTCACCGTCCGGGCGTTCGCCGAATCCACTGCCGAGAATCAGCGTCTGCAGTGGCGCGCAGCCGATGATGCGTGCGCCGGCCAAAGCATCTGCGGCGTTATCCGTCATGCGCTGAATCGTGGGGAATGAGTACATTTTGGCATGCTGTGCTTCGTCAGTGGTGCTGGGCGCGGCGGAAGCATCGGCATCGGTCCGATGCGAGGACGCGGCCTCGGCCGATACAGGGATAGGCAGTACCATTGCCACCGAAGTGGGGCCCACGCGCAGTTGCGGACTGACCGCGCTCTGCGCGTAAGCGTCCATAATGCGTTGAATGCCGGTACCGCAGTTCTCGCAGAGGCCCAAATCGGCGAACAATTCAGCCAAACGCGGGGTGCGTGGCTGGCATACGCCGTTGAGTAGATCGTTGATTTCCAAACCATCGGTCAGGCCGCCGAGCGACACGATTTCCAAGCGGGAATCGAAGATATTGATCAGTGTGGGGCCGGAGTACGTGTAATCGCGATGTTCCAGTGCGTTGACCAATGCTTCGCGCAGGGCTATGGCCGGGTATTGGCCGGATTCGTTGATGCCGTTCAGCAGGGCGCTGGCTTGGTCGAGCTGGCGCAGCACCGAGCCGGTGAATGTGTGACGTTCGCGAATGGCGTTTTTGCCATTGCCCTCGAAAATGGTGGCCTTGATAACGAACGGGCATTGGTTGGACAGCAGGGTGGCAAGCGACGATTCGGTGGTGCTGGTGAAGGTGTTGTTGGTGCCGGTGTTGGTGATGCTGCCGGCGGGGACATTACCGGCATCGGCAGAGACGGATGCAGCCATGTTGGTCACAACCGGGCTTTCCCAATCCTTGCCTTCACTGGCAAAACGACCCTGTGCGTATGTGAAAGTGAGCTCACCGCTATCGCCTGCGACGGTCTGGCCCGATGCGGCGTGATCTACGTTGCTCTCCGTTGTCCCCATATCGCCGATGGTACCGGTGCAAGCCGACGTTACGCCGAGGTGTTTTACACCCCTACGGCTAGACTTACACGAGTTTGGCCCCGTAGCTCAGCTGGATAGAGCATGTGACTTCTAATCTCAAGGTCGACGGTTCGAGCCCGTCCGGGGTCACGATGTAATAAGCCCTTGGTCCCTCATCGTTTGTGAGGGGCAGGGGCTTTTGAATATTATGCCGGTCTGGGTCCGTCTGGAGCCTGAACTGTCGACCTTGAGATTAGAAGTCACATGCTCATCACCACCATCCGGGAACACCCTTAAGGGGTGCGTCTCCTGCATAACGGTTATACTCTGACTTGAGATGTGCTGAATAATAACCAGCTATCGCGCGTCCGCCAATGGCGACGAACGAGGGAAGAAGGCCCGTGCCACGAGCAATCATCGAGGTAAGAAACCTACGCAAGGAATACCCCGTCGAGGATGAGACGGTGGTGGCGCTTGACCGTGTCAATCTCAGTATCCCGCAAGGCCAGATCTGCTGCATTTTCGGCGAATCCGGCTCCGGCAAATCCACGCTGCTCAACCAGTTGGCCGGCATGGAAAAACCGACGCGCGGCGGCGTGAGAATCGGCGGCGTACCCGTCAGCAAACTCGACGAGCGTGAGCTGGCGGCCTTCCGCCAGAAGCATCTTGGCTTCGTATTCCAGTCGTACAACCTGCTGCCCAATCTGACCGCGCTCGAAAACGTGGCAATGCCGCTGATGTTCCGCGGCGTGCCCAAGGAACAGCGCGAACGTGCGGCGCGTGGCGTACTCAAACGAGTCGGGCTCGGCCATCGTCTCAGCCATTACCCGCGCCAGATGTCGGGAGGCCAACAGCAGCGCGTCGGCATCGCCCGGGCGTTTGTGACCAAGCCCGAGGTGGTGTTCGCCGATGAGCCGACCGGCAACCTTGACTCTAAAACCAAAACCGAGGTCATGACGATGATCTGTGCATTCGCCCATGACTTCAACCAGACCATCGTGCTGGTCACACACGATCCGCAGATGGCCTCATACGCCGACCGCATTGTCACCTTGCTCGATGGCCGCATCACCAGCGATCGGCTCAACACCGACCTTTCCCGCCCAACTGTTCCGTCCACGCCGTCCGCCCAAAGAACCCAAGGAGTTGACCGATGAAGCACCTCTCCCACCGCACCATCGCCATCATCGTCGCGTTGCTCTCCACGCTGTCACTGGCACTTGCCGTCATCTCCCTTCCGCACCAGGCGTACGCAGTCGACGGCACAGACGGCACAAGCGGCACGAACAGTACGTCTCAGGGAAGCGACGGCGATTCCGCGCCAATCGCCGGCCCGGTGCCGAACATCATCGTCACCAACTTCACCTATGGCGGCGATTCCGTGGCCGCCGGCGCCGATTTCAACCTCGACTTCACCTTCCAGAACATGGGTCAGGTGGCGGTGACGAACATGGTCATCACCGTGGACGGCGGCGAGAGCTTCGCCATCGCGGGAGGCACGAACACGTTCTACGTCGACGCGCTGTGGGGCGGTTACGCCATGACGCAAAGCGTGCCGATGCAGGCGCTCGCCTCCGCGAAAAGCGGTGCCCAGCCCGTGACCGTGAACTTCCGATACGAGTATGTGGACGCCAGCGCCCGCTCCTCAAGCCAGTCCGATGTCAAGATTTCCGTGCCGATCAGTCAGCCTGACCGGTTCGAAATCAGTGATCCCGTAGTGCCCGACCAGGTGATCGCCGGTCAGGAAAACACGGTCACGATGGAATATGTGAACAAGGGCAAAGGCGATATCGCCAACGTCGAGGCCACGATGGAGGGCGAAGGTTTCGATGCCACGATGAAAACCCAGTACGTGGGCAATGTGGCTTCCGGCGCCACCGGCACGATTGGTTACGCCTTTACGCCGCACGCGTCAGGCGAGCTGAAGACCACGCTCAAAGTCACGTACGAGGACTCCGACGGGCAGACCAAAACCAAGGAATTCCCGCTCGCCATACCCGTAACCGATATGCAGCCGGTGGATGATTCCGACATGGCCGATCCGAACATGGACCAGAGCGCCAATCAGGGATTGCCGGTGCTGGTGTATGTGGTCATCGTCGTGATCGCCGTGGTCATTATCGTGGTGATTGTGCTGCTGGTGCGTCGCCGGCGCAAGCAGAAGGCCAAGAAGAACGATATTGATGAGGACTGGGATGATTGGTCCGAAGGCAAGGATGATAAGACCGATACCGACGTGACGGATGGTGCTGCGGCAGACACCGCTCCTATTGCACCAGCCTCACCAGCCTCACCGGCCGGCCCGTCCCACAAGGCCTGAAAGGCCCGACCATGCGATTCGGCGACATACTGCGGCTTTGCAGACAAAACCTATGGCGGCGTAAATCCCGTACGATTCTGACCGTGCTGGGCGTTATCGTCGGCTGCTGCTCGATTGTGCTCATGGTCTCTTTGGGCCAGGGCATTAACGAGCAGAACGAGAAGATGCTCAAATCGATGGGCGATCTGTCCATCGTCACCGTGTACACCAACGGTTATGCCGGTCCGATGGGCGGTGGCGGTTCGTCCGAGATGGGCGATACCAAGCTCGACGACAAGGCCGTGGAATCCTTCCGCGCGATGAGCGGCGTATCCGGCGTGACGCCGATGATGAACTTCCCTTATAACGTGACGGCCAGAGCCGGCGCGGGCGGCCGTTACCTCTACGATTACGTGCAGATCATGGGCATCGACATGACCCAGTTCGACCAGATGGGCTACAAGCTCGTCGGTGGCGAGAAGCCGGTCAAAAAGGATCAGGTGCTTGCCGGCGAATGGTTCGCCTATGGTTTCATGGACACCCTGAAGAACGGCGAACAACGCACCAGCACACGCGGCGGTCAGTATTCCTCATGCACGTTTGACCAGACCACCGGCCAGTGCGAGGAAGACCAGGACGAGGATCCGTTCTTCGATCCGCTCGCCACGCAAATCAGTCTGACCACCGGCACCAATTATCAGGGCGACCAGTACACCATGAACATGTACGGCGGCGGTGGCGGCACAGGCGGTGCGGGTGGCAACACCGCGGGTCAGTCGGAAAACGTCACCTTTGATGTGCGGGCTTCCGGCATTGTGGCGGGCGACTACAACAAAGGCTATGCCACCTCCGACGGTCTGGTCATGGATTTGCAGGCGTTGAAGGAACTGGCCGCCAAAGTCGATCCAGCCGCCGCCAAAAAAGCCACCGCCTATAATCAGGTGCTGGTCAAGGCCGCCGACCTCAAGTCCGTGCCCGAAGTCGAATCACAGATTAAAGCGTTGGGCTACGAGACCTCCTCCTATGAAGACATGCGTAAGTCGTTGGAAGAACAGTCGCGCGCGATTCAGCTGATTCTGGGCGGTATCGGTGCGGTTTCGCTGTTGGTTGCGGCCATCGGCATCGCCAACACAATGGTTATGTCCGTAACCGAGCGCACGCGCGAGATCGGCATTATGAAGGCGCTTGGCTGCTACGTTCGTGACATTCGCGTCATGTTTCTTGCGGAGGCCGGCGCGATCGGATTCTTCGGCGGATTGGTCGGCTGCGTGCTGAGCGGACTGATATCGCTGGGCATCAACGTTGTCGGCGCGTTGTATGCGAGCGGCATGAGCGGCGGCATGTCTGGCGGTATGGTCAGCGGTGCAGGCGGGGGCTCCGGCGACGGTACCGGTGGCGGAACATCTATCTGGACCATACTCTGGCAGGCGATAGTTGGTGGCGAGAATGTGACCCGTTATTCGGTGATTCCGTGGTGGCTGTTCCTGTTCGTCGTACTGTTTTCCACGCTGATCGGCTTGCTGTTCGGCTTCGGCCCGGCCAATAAAGCCGTTAAAATCCCGGCCCTAGACGCCATCAAAAACAACGAGTGATCGCCTCTGTCACCTGCTCCACCGTTAGTCCATAACGTTCGTTCAGTTCGCCCAGCGGCACGCGGTCGGTAAATTCCTTGGCTGCGCCGAAGTTCAGCACATGAGGATTACGGCTGCCGTCCGAGACATGATGATTCGCATAGTATGCGGTCACTTTCTCGCCCCAGCCGCCTTCAAGCTGCCCGTCTTCAAGGGTGATGACCTGCTGGTGGCCATCACGCAACGACTCCAGTACGTCTGAATCCAGCGACGTGCACTGGCGCGGGTCGATAACCGTTGCCGTGATGCCATAATCGTCAGACAATGCGGCGGCCGTCTGCTCCGCCAACGGATACGCATTGCCCAGTCCGATGATCGCGACTTGCGAGCCCGTCTGATTGACCCGCCAATCCAGCATGTGACGCGCACCGGCATGCTGAGCCGTTACGCTAACGGTCCCGCGGACTGTTGCGGCAGATATGCCCCCGCTGGCGGAGCTGGCGGAGGCTGGCAGCGAAGCTGACTGGGGGCGGTCAGCAATCTGCCCACCCGTCACCGGCAGCAGCGTCGCATCCCGTTCCGCCGCCAGAATCGCCTCGCCCGGCACCCGAATCACCGCCGGACCAGCAGGGGCGTCCGCCGAACCGGCCGGCGCGGTAGCCCATGCCAAATCAGCCAGATAGTCGCGAGCCGAAGTCGGCACCAGCATCGTAACCCCTGGAATATTGGAGAACATCGTCACGTCATATGCGCCGGAATGCGTATTGTCCGAACCGGACAAGCCGCCCAGAAAATCAAGTACCGTGACTCGCGAACGGTTCAGGCTCATCTCCTGGAAGAACTGGTCGTACGCGCGCTGGAAGAAGGACGCCGTGGTGGCCACCACGGGGGTGCCGCCCGCCCGCGCGATGCCGGCGGCATACGCCACGGCATGCGATTCGGTGATGCCCGTGTCCACGTAATGCGAGCCCGCGCGTTCGCGGAATTCGTGGGTGATGCCGTTGGAGCCCGGCGTGGCGGGGGAGATGACCACCAGCCCCGGTTCGTCGGCGAATCTGGGCTCGAGGGCCGCCATCGCCATTTTGCCGTAATGCTTGCGCGGATCGTCCGGCTTGCCGATTGCGGCATCCGGATTCTGCCAGTGCGAGGCCTCGCACTGGCCTTCATGTGGTTCATGGTCGGACAGGTTGCAGTGATCCGAATGCCACGGCTCGCTGTGCAGCACGTTATCGGTGGGGTGCACGCCGGTGGGGGAGTCGAGTGAGACCGGTAAGGTCGAGGCGTTTTGTTGATTGGCGTGAGTCTCCTCACTGTCATATCCCGCGCCCTTCAGCGTATGAATATGGACCACCACCGGATGATCGATATCGCGCACTTCCTCGAAAGCTGCGACCAGCGCGGAAACATCGTTGCCGGCCTCCACGTACCGGTAATCCAAGCCAAACGCGTTGAACAGATTCGGCTGGGCGGTGCCACCGGACGCGCGCAGGCGGGCGAGCGGACCGTACATGCCACCGAAATCGCCGGCAATCGACATCTCATTGTCGTTGAACACAATGATGAGATTGCCGCCCTGCTCAGCCGCGTTGTTCAGTCCTTCAAACGCCACGCCCGAACTCAGCGAACCATCGCCGATCACGGCGATCACATTGCCGATGCCGCTGTTCGGGCCTTCCATATCGCGGGTTTTCGCCAAACCGCAAGCCAATGAAATCGAGGTACCGGTGTGACCGAGCACGAACTGGTCGTGTTTGCTTTCGTCCGGATTGGTGAAGCCGGTCACCTCGCTGAAACGGTCCGGGTCCAGATAGGCGGCGGCGCGGCCCGTGAGCATTTTATGCACGTAGCTTTGGTGGGATACATCGAACACGATGCGGTCACGCGGCGAATCGAATACGCGGTGCAGGGCCACCGTGGCCTCCACCATGCCCAGATTGGAGCCGATATGACCGCCGTGTTGGTGGCCATATGCCAGCAGCGTGGTGCGAATCTCACGGCAGAGTTCGGCGAGCTCGTTGGGGGCAAGGGCCTTGACACCGGCCGGGCTGGCAATGCGGCTCAGCAGATGGGAGTCGTCGCCATGGGAAGGGGTAATGCTCGGGGGTATGTCGTGAAGGCGTGCGGTCCTCTCGGCAGCGCCGGAGACGGCGAAGGAATCGCTTGAATCAAATCCGTTTCCTGACGCGCTGCGCATACCCTCGAATCTCCCTTCGCTAGTCTTTCCGAAGTTGAATGCTAACGCCCGGCATTGTCCGAGGTCCACATGACGAAGCAATGCCCCCAACATCTCCGTAAATGGGTGATTCGTTCGCTGCGCGATGTGGGACAATGAATGCGGTAATTCCTTTTGATACCAAGGAGCGCGCAATGAAGGCCGTATACGCATCCACCGTCAACCATGCCGATCCGCTTGCCGCGTTGGCAGTGGGCGAGCAGCCCGAACCCCAGGCCCGCCCGTTCTGGTCGACCGTTTCGGTGCGCGCGGTGACCGTAAACCATCACGACGTCTGGTCGCTACAGGGTGTGGGTCTCGCCGCCGAACAGACGCCGATGATCCTGGGCACCGATGCCGTGGGCATTCTGGACGAGGACATCCCCGGCAAGCATGGGCTCAAGGCCGGCAGCGAAGTGGTGCTGTACACGTTCGTCGGCACCGATGGCGCGGGCGTGGCCCCGGGCGAGCGCCGCACGATCCTCTCCGAGAAATACCCCGGCACGATGGCCGAGAAGACTTCCGTGCCGTCCGCCAACGTGTTCGCCAAGCCCGCAAGCCTCACCACGGCTGAGGCGGCCGCACTCGGCACCAGCTGGCTGACCGCCTACTCGCTGTTGTTCGATGCCGCCGGCATCAAGCCGGGCGACTCCGTGCTCATTCAGGGCGCGGGCGGCGGCGTGTCCACTGCGGCCATCCAGCTCGCCCATGCCGCCGGTCTGGAGGTGTTCGTCACCTCGCGCGACGCGGACAAGCGCGCCAAAGCGCTGAAACTTGGCGCGAACGCCGCGCTGGAGATCGGTGCCCGCCTGCCGCGCAAGGTCGATGCGGTGATCGAGTCCGTGGGGGCGGCCACATGGGGCCATTCGGTGCGGTCGGTGCGTCCCGGCGGCACCATCGCCATCTGCGGCGCCACCACCGGTGACCAGCCCGGTGCGGAGCTCACGCGACTGTTCTTCCAGGACATTCGCGTGCAGGGCTGCACCATGGGTTCGCGCGAGGATTTCGCACGATTGCTGCGCTTCGTGGAGCACGCCGACCTGCATCCGGTGATCGATTCCGTGGTCAGCGGGTTGGACGCCGCCCCCGAGGCGTTCGCCAGAATGATCGCCGGCGACATGTTCGGCAAGATCGTTATTGAGCTGTAAGCCTCACAGAATTATGTATTGAGAACGATTCGCTGCGTGGCTTAACTCCGCTATCAGGAGTACAGTGGGCCTTATTCTCAATAACTAGGGAGTAAATGATAATGGCAAATGAATCCAAGCCCGAAGTCGCAGTGGTCATGGGATCGGCCAGCGACTGGGAGACCATGAAGCGCGCCTGCGATATTCTCGACCAGTTCGGCGTCGCCTACCACAAGCAGGTCATCTCCGCGCACCGCACGCCCGAGCTCATGGCCGAGTTCGCGCACAACGCCCGCGCCAATGGCCTGAAGGTCATTATCGCCGGTGCCGGCGGTGCCGCCCACCTGCCGGGCATGATCGCCGCGCAGACCACACTGCCCGTGATCGGCGTGCCCGTGCGCTCCCACGCCCTGTCCGGCTGGGATTCGCTGCTGTCCATCGTGCAGATGCCCGGCGGCATCCCGGTGGCCACCACCGCCGTCGGCAACTCCGGTGCCACCAACGCCGGCCTGCTCGCCGTGCAGATGCTCTCCGCCTTCGAGCCGGAACTGGCCGACAAGCTTGAGGATTACCGTAACGAACTGAAGGAAAAGGTGGCCGAATCCAATGCCCAGCTTGTCTGAAGAAACGGGCGGCCGCGTCTCCATGCTGATGCCGGGCTCGACCATCGGCATCATCGGCGGCGGCCAGCTCGGCCGCATGATGGCTCTGTCCGCCCGCTACATGGGCTTCCGCGTCGGCGTGCTTGACCCAACGCCGAACTGCCCGACCGGTCAGGTGGCCGACTTCCAGATCACCGCCGAGTACGATGACAAAACCGCCATCCATGATCTGGCCGTGCAGTCCGACGTGCTCACCTACGAGTTCGAGAACGTGGACGCCGGCGCCATCGACGAGGTGCGCGGCATCACCGCCACCCCGCAGGGCACCGACTTGCTGCGCGTGACCCAGCACCGCGTGCGCGAGAAGCAGTTCATCAACGACCACGGCACCGCCACCGCACCGTGGCGCGCCGTCAACAACTTCGATGAGCTTGACGCCGCATTGGATGATATTCATTATCCGGCCGTGCTGAAAACCGTGTCCGGCGGCTACGACGGCCACGGTCAGCTCGTGCTGCGTTCCGACGCCGACTTGGAGAAGATCCGCTCCCGCTCCGACCGTGGTGGTGGCTTCCCGCCGAGCATCCTGGAAGGCTTCGTCGACTTCGCATTCGAGGCTTCGATTCTGGTCTCCGGCAACGGCAAGGACTTCGTCACCTTCCCGATTGTGCGTAACGAGCACCGCAACAACATCCTGCATATGACCATCGCCCCCGCCGAGGTGTCCGAACATGTGGCTCGCGAAGCGCATGAACTGGCGATTCGCCTGGCCAAGGGCTTCGAACTGGCTGGCACGCTGGCCATCGAACTGTTCATCACCAAGGACGATCAGGTCATCGTCAACGAGCTCGCCCCGCGCCCGCACAACTCCGGCCACTACACCATCGAGGCCTGCTCGATGGACCAGTTCGACGCCCACATCCGCGGCATCGCCGGCTGGCCTCTGCCCAAGCCCAAGCTGCTCTCGCCGGCCGTGATGGTCAACGTACTTGGCCAGCATGTGGAACCGACGCGCGCGCTGATCGCCACCCACCCGGAGTGGAATGTGCACGACTACGGCAAGGCCGAAGTGCGCCACGACCGCAAGATGGGCCACATCACCGTGCTCACCGACGACCCGGCCAAGACGGTCGCTGACCTTGAGGCCACCGGCTGCTGGGACGACCTGAAAAAGAAGGCGTGACCTTACCGATGGTTGAACATATCGAACGCCAGACCAAGCAGAAGGACGCGATTCGCGCCGCCTTGGCCGACTGCGAGGAGTTCATCTCCGCTCAGGACCTGCACCGCAGGCTGGAGGACGAAGGCTCGAAAATCGGCTTGGCCACCGTATACCGCCAGCTCAACGCCTTGGCCGATGCCGGTGCCGCCGACACGATCCGCCTGGACGGCCAGCAGCTGTTCCGCCTATGCGGCGACGACGGACATCACCACCACTTGGTGTGCAGGCGGTGCGGCAAAACCGTGGAAATCGACCCGCCCAGCGAGGCTTGGCTGCGCAAAGTGGCCGACGGCCACGGCTTCACCGTTGAATCCCACACCTTGGAGGTCTTCGGACTGTGCTCTGATTGCCAAAAGGAGCAGAAAGCGCAGAAGGCTCAGAAAGCAGTGAGCGAATAACAAATGGGATCGGCTTCAAAGCCGATCCCATTTGTTATTCCGCTGCTATTCCACTGACTTCAGCGCGCCGAGCATGCTGTTTCTTTGAGGTCGTGTTCTGCACGATGCCTTTCACGCCGTCCAGCTTCATGAGCTTGGCGCTGCGCGACTCCACATTGGAGGTCTCGTGGTTCTTGAGCCGCACCATATAGGCGTTCGACTGGTGCTGCTCGCCGAACACGTGCTTATAGCCACCCGAAGTCATGAACATGAAATGCCCGAAGTAGGGAAGCCGGCTTGTCACGCAGCTTGCGTTTGGCCGCTACCCAGGCCGGTACCACGGTGCTCGCCCAGGCCAGCAGGAACGCCGCCAGGGTGATGGCAGGGTGGAACGCCAGCATGACACGCCGATGTAAATGCAAATGATAATAATTCTCAATACATGTTATTCTGTCGTGTTGGTGGCTGGGCGATGATGCAGCAACAGCAGCATCGCCCAGCCGTTCGGCTAATTAGAGAGGAAAACCCAATCATGTCCATCATGTCCAACGCCAAGCGCGCGCTCGCCATCGCGGCCGCCGCGGCGACCCTGCTCTCGATGGCCGCCTGCGGTTCCAGCAACGCCGCCAGCGGCAAGTCCGATTCCAGCGGCGCCGCGTCTTCCGGCAAGATCGAGGTCGTCGCCTCCATCAACCAGTGGGGTTCCGTGGCCGAAGACCTCGGCGGCAGCAACGTCGAAGTCACCAACATCATGACCAAGACCAACGTCGAGGCGCACGATTACGAGCCCACCAGCCAGGATGTCGCCAAGTTCGGCACCGCCAAGGTAGCCGTAGTCAACGGCGCCGATTACGACCCGTGGGCCACCAAGGCCGCCCAGCCGACCAAGGCCACGCTGGTCACCGCCGCCGAAACCGCCGGCATCAAGGAAGGCGACAACCCGCACGTCTGGTTCTCCGCCAAGGTGCGTTCCAACACCGCCGACGCCATCACCGCCGCCTACCAGAAGGCCGACCCGAGCCACAAGGACGACTACGCCAAGCTCAACAAAGAATGGCACGCCAAGGAAGACCAGCTTGAGTCCAAGATCAAGGAGACTTCCGCCAAGACCGAGGGCCTGCCGTACGCCGCCACCGAATCCGTGGCCTGGTACCTGGCCGACGACCTCAAGATGACCGACGCCACTCCGAAGGGCTACGCCCAGGCCTCCGCCAACGAGAGCGAGCCGACCCCGGCCGACATCAAGGACTTCCAGGACACCCTGAAGGCCGGCTTCATCAAGATGTTCGTCTTCAACAGCCAGGAAGCAAACTCCACTATTGACCAGATCACCGGTGCCGCCAAGGACGCCAACGTGCCGATCGTGGAGCTCGCCGAGCAGATGCCGAAGCAGTACACCAACCTGCTCGACTGGATGAGCGCACTGGTCGACCAGTTCGCCGCCGCCGTGAAGTAATGCGGCAGTAGCCGTCAATCCGCAACAGCGATAAGGGGAATAATCAAGTCAGATAGCGAGGCGTTGTCTAGGGGAGAACAGAACACTTCGCTATCAGGGATAGGCTCCTTATATATCAGGGTGCTTCGGGGATGTCCCGAGGCACCCTTTGCGTTAGGGTGAATAGTTAGGAAACGGTAAGAAAAATAGTGGAACTATGGATTTTCCAAGGTTCAGCGGCAACAATATGCCCTTGAAAAGTCACATACGGAAACAGGCGAATGAGCGAGAACACTAGTAATACCACCACAGTGAAACCCCATTTCAAGCTTTGGGCCAAAAAGGTCGAAGCCAATGAAGTCACGCCCCAACACCCCCACAAGCCCTTCCCCGGCTGGGTGTATGGCGTGCTCTTCGTTATCTTCGACATCATTGTCGTGACGGCGCTCGAAGTGGGCGTTTCGTCCAGCTCCACCCGTGTGCAGCTGTCCAGTCCGATCGTCGGATTCGGCTTCGTGAGCAAGATGTGGACCGACGGCAATTTCGTATTCGTGCTCAACGTGATACTTGTCGCGTTGCTGTACCTCATGTTGCTGATGCTGTTCAACCGGTTCTGGACGGCAAGCATCGTGATTCTCGCGGTCGGAATCATCGTGGCCGCCATCGAACATTTCAAGGTCGAGATCCGTTACGAGGCCATTCTGCCCGCCGATCTAGGCTTCCTTGGCTCGAACACCGGCAACATGCTCACCTTCATTCCGGCCGGTGCGCATGTGACCATCCTCGTGGCACTCGGCGCGTTCGCCGTACTGCTCGCGCTGATTCTGGTGCTGCGTCATTTCGATGGGCGCAAAGGTCGCATGATTCGTACGGATAACCTGAGCCTGAACCTCACCTCCCGTCTGATTCTTCTGCTGCTGCCGATTCTGGTGTTCGCGTTGTACTGCATTCATGTGAGCACCACCGATTCGCTGGCCAACAAGTTCTCCCGCGCCTTGGGAGACACGCCATCCATGTGGGATTCCGTGTATGACGCGCAGCGCAATGGTCCGCTCGTGGCCTTCACCCGCCAGCTCAACCCGAAGATCATGGACAAGCCGAGCAACTACTCCGAGGAGACCATGAAGAAGGTCGCCGCTCGCTATCAGAAGGAAGCGGAGACAATCAACGCCTCCCGCACCAACAACCTCACTGATTCGACAGTGGTGTACGTGTTGTCCGAATCCTTCTCTGACCCGAGCCGCGTGCCGGGACTGAAGACCAATAAGGATTCGATGCCCAACATCCGCAAGATCAAGGCGGGCACCACCTCCGGCCTGATGCTCTCCTCCGGCTACGGCGGAGGTACGGCCAATCTCGAATACATGGGACTTTCCGGCCTGAGCATGGCCAATTTCGAGTCCTCCCTGTCCAGCCCGTACCAGCAGCTGGTCCCGAGCCAGCATTGGACTCCCACCATCAACCAGCTGTGGGGCGCGCCCGTCAACTCGCTCGGCTACCACCCGTACGAATCCAGCATGTACTCGCGTGCCACGAACTACAAGAAGTTCGGCTTCTCGCACTTCTACACGTTGACCGGTCCGGACGTGATCAAGTATCAGGACAAGATCGACGAGTCGCCGTACGTCTCTGATAAGTCTTCCTATGATTCTGCGTTGGAAGGCATCAAGTCCGGCAAGACGAACAAGTTCATTCAGATCATTACCATGCAGAATCACATGCCCTACCACGAGTGGTATGAGAATAACGACTACACCGCCGAATCCACCACGGGTACGCCGCTGGGTGATGATGAACAGCAGTCGATTGAGACCTATCAAAAGGGTGTGGAGATTACCGATCAGGCCACTCAGGAGTTCCTGAATGAACTGGATGCGCTGGATAAGCCCGTCACCGTGGTGTTCTATGGCGACCACTTGCCGGGCATCTACTCGTCCGCCAGCGAGGATGACAACAACTCCTTGGCCCTGCACCTGACCGATTACTTCATCTGGTCGAATAAGGCTTCCAGCTCCCAAGGCAATAAGGCAAGCGATGCAGCCTACTCCTCGCCGAACTTCTTCGTGGCGCAGGCCGCCGATCACATGAACGCCAAGGTCAGCCCGTATCTGGCGTTCCTGACCGAAATGCATTCCAAGATCGCCGCCATGGAACCGCCTGTGGTCAACAAGATCCAAGGCTGGGATCGTATCCCCGAAGGCCAGAACATCTATCTTGATCAGAACGGCAACCCGATGTCCACCGATGACTTCGACAAGGAAACCAAGCAGTTGCTTGCCGACTACAAGCTCATCCAATACGACATCACCGCCGGCAAAAACTACCTCAAAGACACGGACTTTATGACGCTGCCGTAAAGCAGACAGCCTAGTAGGCTGTCTGTAGGCAGCGTGCGAGCCGACAGACGAGCCAGCAAGGCGCGGGGCGTAGCCCGTCCAAAATTGCAGTAGCGCTGCCGTAAAGCAGGGGGTGCTTTCATGACGAACCAGACTTTCGAACAACTGAAGAAGACTTACGAATCCGGTCGTACCCGGCCGCTGGCATGGCGCCGCGCGCAGCTGAACGCACTACGCCGTCTGGTTACGGAGAACCGTGATGCCTTTGTCTCCTCGGCTATGGCTGACTTGGGCAAGCCCGCGGCTGAAACCGTGCTCATGGAACTGAACCTGGTGGCTGGTGAAGCACAGTTCGTGCGCAATCGTCTGAGCCTTTGGACCGCCCGGCATCCCAAAGCGATGCATTGGATGTTGCAGCCGGCTGCCGGATGGACGATTGCCGAGCCCAAAGGCGTGGTGCTCATCATTTCACCGTGGAATTATCCGGTGCTGCTGGCCTTGGAACCAATGGCTGATGCGCTCGCTGCCGGTAACGCCGTCTGCTTGAAACCGTCCGAGCTTTCACCGAATACGTCCAAGCTCCTTGCTGAGTTGGTGCCGCAATACCTTGACTCCGAGGCCGTGCGCGTGGTCGAAGGCGGGCCCAAGGAAACCGGCGAACTGCTGAAATGCCCGTTCAACCACATCTTCTATACCGGTGGCGGCCACGTCGGCAAAATCGTCATGCGCGCGGCGGCCGAGCATCTGACGCCGGTCACGCTGGAACTCGGCGGCAAGTCGCCATGCTTTGTGAATCGCACTGCGGACATCAATGTGGCTGCACGCCGCATTGCGTGGGGCAAATTCACCAATGCCGGGCAGACTTGCGTGGCACCCGACTATGTGCTCGCCACGCCGGATGTGGCCGAGGCTCTGGCCGAGCGCATCGCCGTAGCCATCACCGAATTCTATGGCGAAGATCCGAAGGCCTCGCCTGATTTTGGTCGTATTATCAACGATCGTCATTTTGAACGACTGTGCAAGCTATTGCCGGTCGGCACCGTGCCGCCTGAGGAGCCGAGCTCGCCGCTGGTGCAGGTGGCATCGGCGGTAGGCGCGGCCATGGATATGGTTGGGCGGCGCTTCAATGCCGTGACTACTGGGCGCGGTGGCGCGGGGGAGATGGCCGGCAGCGCGAACAATGCGGCGAAGCCGACGGCCGGTTCGAATATGGCAGCCGCTGATGATGGTGCGACTGCCTCGGCCGCTGTTGAGCCGAGCGAGATTCACAAGGTGCCCGGCGTGTTCGACCTGGCCGGTCGAATCGTTTGCGGCGGCAAGGTCGATCGTGCCGCCCGGTATATCGCGCCTACCGTGCTGTACGGTACGTCGCCAGATGCGCCAGTAATGAAGGAGGAGATTTTCGGGCCGATTCTGCCGATTCTGGTGGTCGAGGATGCCGAGTCCGCAATCCGATTCATCAACAAGCGGTCCCGGCCGTTGGCTGCATATGTGTTCTCGCGCGATCACGAGGTTCGGCTGACTTTCGAACGTCAGACCAGCTCCGGAGCCTTGGGATATTCGCTGCCGTTGGGCCATCTGCTGTCCAGCCGGTTGCCGTTCGGTGGCGTGGGCGCGTCCGGCATCGGCACCTACCACGGCAAAGCAGGCTTCCTCACCTTCAGCCACGTCAAAACCGTGGTTACCAAGCCGCAGTTCCCCGACACTCTGCGCCTCGTGTACCCGCCCTTCAATGAAGCCAAGGCCAAACTGTTCGACATCATCGCCAAATTCAGCTAGCGTGATATCGCTCGCTGATATTGGGTGATGGCGTTGTCATAGTGACGTTCGCTGTCCCGGTAATTACGTCAATCGATTGATTCGTGTACCGGGCCAGATTTTTCTGTCCTAGTATTTGATTTCGGGTCATTTTTGCTTACCGGGACAAAACTGACGCTGGAAGTATCGTCCGCGTATTACGAAAATGGCGGAATAGTGCGGTTTCGTATGGAAGGGAATTTCAAATATTCCTATATTCGAGGGGTTCAGCTGTCCTGGTTTGCGAAAAAGAGCCGAAATCGGCTACCGGGACAGAAAAATCTGGCCCGGTAGCCACGTCAATCGATTGACATGTCTGCCAGGCCAAAAATATGCAGCAGATGCGCCGCTTCTGTTACTTCAGGGCTTTGAAGCCGATGTCGTGGCGGTAAAACAGTCCGCGCAGCTCGAGCTTGTCGATGATTGCGTAGACCTTGTCCTGGGCGGACTTGATGTCCGGAGCGGAGGTTTCGACGAGCAGCACGCGGCCAGAGTTGGCCACAAGGTTACCGTGCTCGTCAGAGGCGACGCCGGCGTAGTAGACGTGCGAATCCTCGTCGACTTCGATTTCGGGCACACGGGCACCCTTGATGACGTTCTCCGGGTAGCCGTTGGAGGCGATGACCACGCCGAGGGTGGCGTTGGACTCATCCCAGGTGAATTCGGGGGTTTCGCCGTCGAGAATGGCGGAGATGCCGGCACCGAGGTCGGAGGTGAGCTTCGGGAGCACGACTTCGGTTTCCGGGTCGCCGAAGCGGGCGTTGAATTCGATGACCTTCGGGCCGTCGGCGGTGGCGATCAGACCGGCGTACAGGATACCGGTGAATGGCGTACCTTCCTCGGCCATGCCTTCGACGGTGGGGCGCACGATTTTCTCGATGGCCTCGTCGACCACGGACTGCGGAATCTGCGGCACCGGGCTGTAGGCACCCATGCCACCGGTGTTCGGACCCTCGTCGCCATCGTGGGCGCGCTTGTGATCCTGGGAGATGGGCATCGGCCAGAAATCGGTGCCGTTGACAAAGCTCATCAGGGAGAATTCCTGGCCGTCCAGGAAGTCCTCGATAACGACCTTGGCACCGGCGGAGCCGAAGCGATGGTCGATGAAGATGTCTTCGAGTGCGCGCTGGGCGGTGTGCTCGTCCATGGCCACGGTCACGCCCTTGCCTGCCGCCAGACCGTCGGCCTTGATGACAATCGGGGCACCGTGCTCGTGTACGTAGTCCTGCGCCATCTCGAGATCGCTGAAGGTCTTGTATTGGGCGGTCGGGATGTTGTGTCGGTCCATGAGCTGCTTGGCGAAGTCCTTGGAGCCTTCAATCTGGGCGGCGGCCTTGGACGGGCCGAACGCCTTGATGCCGGCGGCGGCGAAATCGTCCACGATGCCTTCGATCAGCGGGACTTCCGGGCCTACGAACACCCAGTCATAACCATTGTTCTTCACGAATTCGATAAGTGCGGCGTGATTCGACTGGCTCAGCTGCGTGGTGTGGATGCCGTCCTTGAGCATGCCCGGGTTGCCGGGAGCCACGGTGACTTCGTCGATGCTCGGTGCCTTGAGCAGCGTGTAGGCAATGGTGTGCTCGCGCGCGCCGGAGCCGATAACCAATACTTTCTGACCCATGTTGTTCCTTTCCTGCGGAAAGCGAGTTACTTCAGTACGATTTGCGTGCCGGTGGTGTCGGCTGCGATCTGGCCGAGCACGTAGGCGGGCTCGTTGTTGTCGGCGAGCAGCTTCAGCGCCTCGTCCTTGCGAGCGAGGTCGATGGCCAGCACCATGCCGATGCCCATGTTGAAGATGTTGTACATCTCCTTATGATCGATGTTGCCAGCCTTCTCCAGCACGTCGAAGATCGGGAGCACGGGCCAGGTGCCGAGCTCGATTTCGGCGGCCAAGCCGTCCGGAATCATGCGCGGGATGTTCTCGATGAAGCCGCCGCCGGTGATGTGGGCCACGCCTTTGACCACGCCCGCCTTGAACAGGGGAGAGAGGGCCTTGACGTAGATCTTGGTGGGGGTGAGCAGCACGTCGCCGAGCTTTTCGCCGCCCAGCTCGTCGAGTTCGGTGTCCACGGTGTAGCCGGCCTGCTCGAACAGGGCCTTGCGCACCAGGGAGAAGCCATTGGAGTGTACGCCGGTGGAGGGCAGGCCGATGAGCACGTCGCCTTCAGCGATGGTGGAACCGTCCACGATGGCGGACTTTTCGGCAACGCCGACCGAGAATCCGGCGAGATCGTATTCGTCTTCGTCGTACATGCCCGGCATTTCGGCGGTTTCGCCGCCGACCAGCGCGGAACCGGCCTGTACACAGCCGTCGGCCACACCGGCCACGACCTGCTCAAGCAGTGCCGGGTCGTTCTTGCCGCAGGCGATGTAGTCAAGGAAGAACAGAGGCTTTGCGCCGCAGCAGATGATGTCGTTGACGCACATTGCAACTGCGTCGATACCAATCGTATCGTGCTTGTTCATGAGCATTGCGAGCTTGAGCTTGGTGCCTACGCCGTCGGTGCCGCTTACCAGTACGGGTTCCTTCATGCCGGTAAGGTCAGGCATGAACAGACCTCCGAAACCTCCGATGCCGGAAATGCAGCCGGGGGTGTTGGTTCTTGCAACATGCTCCTTCATGAGTCTGACGGACTCGTATCCGGCGGTTACGTCTACGCCTGCTGCCTTATAGCTTTCGCTGAAACTTTTCATTTTACTGCCCTTTCTCTAAGGACGCGCCGCAGGATACGGAGCACCTTAATTTAATGTTTTGTCAAGTTCGGGTCATTCCTCGAACTTCATTTCAAATTTGTCTTTGGGGATATCCTTCGGTACGTCGATGGGGTACTTACCGGTAAAGCAGCCTGAGCAGAAGCCGCAGCCCGCGTTCTCGGCAATTTTAACAACGCTGTCGGTACTGAGGAATCCAAGAGAATCAACGCCGATGATCTTTGCAATTTCCTCAACTGAATGCTTGTTTGCGATGAGGTTCTCCTTGCTGTCGATGTCGGTTCCGAAGAAGCACTCGCTTATGAACGGCGGGGAAGAGATACGCATGTGTATCTCAGTAGCTCCGGCGTGGCGAAGTAACTTCACGACCTTAGCCGAGGTAGTTCCGCGCGACGCGCTTGCCCTTGACGGTTTCCGAAATTGCATTCAGCTTGATTTTAACGGAGTTTTCGCGCATTCCCTGGGTCGGCTGAATGAACGTTCTGCCTATGTAGCGGTTCTTGACGAAGCCGACGCCGTAGGGGATACCGCTCTGCTGAGCGAACCCGAGCGCAGCGTCAAGTCCGCTGTCCGGACAGCCGATAACAACGTCAGCTTGAACGGGGTGCTCAAGCGCAAGGTAATGCCCTGCGCGAAGCCTTGCACGATGTACGCTTGCTCCCTCAATGACCGAATCGGGACGTGCGAAATATATGAATTCAAACACGCACATTGAGCTTTTCTGACCGCAGTGCGTTCTGATGGTCTGTATGCCGTTTTCGTCCGCGACAACTATCTC
>OHSK01000214.1_pt1 | contig 37803 bp, 23 predicted proteins | sample 1578701 | NCBI WGS metagenome assembly OHSK01 (sample SAMEA3879503, study PRJEB24766) | human gut metagenome | biome: human-associated habitat; feature: feces | place: USA | collected 1985/1987
TCACGGCGGTAAACCTTATATTCCCAATCGGATGGCGAGAAGAAACACACCAAACCTTCTCCTGTCCCGACCCATACATTCTTCCTGCTGTCTTCATAAATTGCATTGATGGTATTGGAAGGGAACAGGTTCTCCATATTAAAGAGCTTGATATCCTGTAACTCATCATCTCCTATCCCCAGGCCACTCCCAAAAGAACCGATCCACAGACGTCCCTGAGAGTCCTTCATAACGCACCGCACCAGATTGTTCTCAAACTCATAATGTCCCACAATCTTCTTATCAGCCAGACTAACTTTGTAGATACCACGACTGGTACCAATCCACAGAATATGCCGGTCGTCTTCATAGAACGAACGGATATCCTCGTGCTCTAATTCTTTAAGGAAGTTCCGGTGGAATATCTTTCTCTTCGCATCGTAATAATTCACTCCACCCATAAATAAGCCGAACCACAGATTATCTTCCGAGTCGCGCAGTGAGGCCAGTACAGAGTTTCCACTCATATCTTCAATCTCTTCCTGATAAACGGATACCCGTTTACCTTGATCAAAGACATTGATTCCTCCCCCATCTGTTCCAATCCACAATTTACCTTGGCTATCCACACAAACGCTGCTTGCTGTTTTATTATTCAGGCGACTCATTGAATTCTGATTGGGAGAATAGTAATAACCGCCAAACAAAGGTGGCTCATAGCTTAAGAAATTTATGCCACCACCCCATACACCCGTCCAGATATTCTTGAATGAATCCTGAAAAATACACCTCGTACTTGAATTAGAGAGACTGTATCCATCATCTCCTTCCCTGATATAATGAAATTGAGTCTGTTCGGGTAGCAGGAACAAACGCTGCGATAAATCCATTATGGCTATTCCGCCAAATTCCATAGCTATCCACAACTTATTCCCGTCAAGCTGCTTAATGTCGTAGATGTAGTGCGAAAGATTCCCGTCTGAATTAAACTGGATGAAATTCTCTGATTCAGGATTAAACAATGCCAGACCTTTGTTTGTCCCTACCCAGATATTATTATTCAGATCCTTATATACGCATCTCACTTCATTACCCGGCAAGCTGTGCCGATCACTCGGATCATGCACGAAGTTCTTCGCCCTTTTATCTTTAATGGAAAGAATACTAAAACCATTATGGACATGACCTACATATAACTTACCATTCCCCCCATCAGCAACAGTCCAGATGTTATCACTGACAAGCCCCGGTATATTTGCCGTATTATAATGAGAAAAGTGACCGGTTTCTTTATCGAAATATTCAATTCCTTTCCAATAAGTTGTCACCCACAGATTTCCATCAGCAGCGGCAATAACATTGGTTACGTCATCCGTAATGATACTTTCAGGCACAGCCTCATTATGCCGGTAGAATGTAAAGGTGTCCTTTACATAATTATAAGCATTCAACCCCGCCCTCTGTGTGCCAATCCATAAGATGGAATCCTTCGGATCATCCAGCAGGCAGTTCAGTTCATTCCCCGTAATACCATAGCCATTCTTTGTTTCATTCTTATAGTAAGTAATGAAGCGCGTTCCATCGAACTTATTCAAGCCCTCTTCAGTCGCAAACCATAAAAAGCCCTCTTTGTCCTGGGCTATACTAACCACATAGTTATTGGATAATCCCTTCTCAATTCCCAATTGCCTGACAGCATAGGGTTGTGCCGTCAGAAGGGCAGGTAACAACAGTAAGTAAAGTAATAATCTGCTTTTCATGACATCAATTTTCTATTGCAATCCAAAAGTATAAATAAATTCTTTATTTCAGATACACAAATCGTTCATTGCAAGATTTACATCCCCTCACTGCAAGATTTATGCAGTTCAAGAAACCTAATATAGCTTACATTTGCATTATCTAAAAGTGATATTTTAGTAAAGAATGTATCTAATTGTTTAACTTTAAAAGTAATATGTATGAAGAAGAAGCATTTATTCAATGCCGCCCTACTCTGGGCATTCTTATCACTGACTTTATGGACTACAGGATGTAGCGACGATGATGGCTATCCTGATGTGGACGGACAGGCACCTTCCATAGAAATGACACTTGAACACATTCAGACTGCAAATGGTCGCACATTTACACTGGAAGGAACGATTAAAGATGCTGATGGTATTTCAACCATTCAACTGCAATGTGCCGACCTGAACCTCAACAAATCGATTTGATCGAGATTTATGAGAAACCTCTCGAAACTTACGAATTGAGCTACGACTTCAAAATTCAACCGGATGAAATCGGTGAACAGTTCACCGTAAAAGTTACCGTAACCGACGTAGGCGGACGTACTGTTTCACAAGATGTACTTGTAACGTTGGACGGAGACTTTGAAGATCCAGTATTCGTTATTGCACCCGAAAAGGGTGGTATGGTCACCGTATTGCTGAGAGAAGGTGAAATCCCTACACTCAACATGAATATCTCGATAACTGACGACCGCGGACTGGATTATCTATTGGTAAATATCGAAGGCATCGAAGGATATGAAAACCTGAAAATAGATGCTGATGGTGAAAAAGCTTTTGAGCACTCATTCAACATCACAATGCCTAATGAAAAGAAGGACTATCCGATGACACTTACTGCTGTCGACAAGACAGGAAAAAGCACAATGATAGAATGTACCGTATCTGTAACCGATGTGCAGGATTTCGAAAAGATGTATCTGGCAGACGTAGCTACCGAAGCAGAACTAAACAGCGATGTATTCGGCGTACCGATGCGCATAGATCATGTGGGCGAATTCCAATATCAAGCTCTCTATTATTGCCACGGAAATTTTCTTCTTACCGCAAAAGACAAGTTTTTCTCCTGTTTGTTATGGTATTGATCCGACAGATGAAGCCATGCTGACCGATGATCCGGCACTGGCTAAACCAATTGTACTGACAGAAGCTAATGTATACTATAAAATCAATATCAATATCTTGCTGAAGACGTATGAAATGGAAACTTATTCACTTGCAGAAGCTGTAGACCCATGGCCTGCAAGCATGAAATACGGCTTACCTACCATGGATAAATGGAACAACAACAGCGGTGAGATGATGGACTTTACGTTCGGTCTGACATCTGACAATCCTACCGGAGTAGTCTCTTTCAAACAAGATGCCACTAACCCGCACTTGTTCTACAATGAGCCTATGTCACTGACAGCAGGAGAGTCAATGAACTTCATTATTCACAACTATCACACAGACCAATGGTGGAACTTTGTTCGCTGGTGCAGCGATACTGAAGAAGAGCCTGAAATATTCGGCTATTACACCGGAAGTGCATTTAAAAATTCCAATTACACCGGTCCCACTACAACACAAGATGTATGGTCTAAACCCAAAGTGACTGTAACCGGCACCTATCAATTCTGGTTTGATTCCCACCTGGGTAGAGCGAAATTAGTACGAGTAAATTAACCTAATAATAGTCTGACAAATGAGAAAGCAACTATTAATTGCATGTCTTTTGTTACTGTCAATATGCAGCTATGCACAACAGATAACAGTAAAAGGTATAGTGACTTCAGCTACCGATAAGGAACCCTTAATCGGAGCTACAATTCAAGTGAAAGGCAGTGGAACAGGCACCATCACAGGCATCGATGGTGATTATACACTGATGAATGTTCCTGCAAACGCTATACTTGTGTATTCTACCATCGGTTACCAGACACAAGAAATCAAAGTAAACGGACAGACCACCATCAACGTTGTGTTGTCGGAATCTGCCGAACTACTGGACGAAGTGGTGGTTATCGGATATGGTGCCGTGAAAAAGAGCGACCTGACTAGTTCCATCGCTACAGTGAAAGGCGATGAAATCACCGAAACTGTAACCGGTAATGCTATGGACGCCTTGCAAGGTAAGATCAACGGTGTACAGGTAACCAGCGGTGGTGGTCCGGGTACACAACCTAAAGTATTGATCCGTGGTGTAACTACAGTTAACGGAACCGATCCGCTCTACGTGGTAGATGGTATGCCGGTAGGTACGAACATCAACTTCCTAAACAGTAATGATATCCAGTCCATGGAAGTTCTAAAGGATGCTTCTGCGGCTGCTATCTACGGTACGCGTGCCTCTAACGGTGTGATCCTGATTACTACCAAGAAAGGTATTGCTGGAAAAACAAATATCAGTTTCAGTGCATCGGCAGGGTTCCAAACGTTGGCTAAACCCAAGATGGCCAATGCTGCCGAATACAAAGAAGTGTTCAATACCCGCTATACAAATGATGGAGGTACCTCTATCTGGAATGACACCGGTGCCACTACCAATCCGAATGGTACTGACTGGTGGGATGAGGTAATCAATAAGACTGCTTTAGTACAGAATTACTCACTCAACATCTCCGGTGGTAATGACAAATTGGTTTATAATCTTAGCTTAGGTTATTTCCGTAATAATTCACAATACGACTACGGATACTGGGATAAAATCAATGCACGTCTCAATACGGAATATACCTTCAACAAATACGTAAAAATGGGTTTTGACATTGCACCGCGCGTAGAATCATGGGATGATACTCCCAACCTTTTCTCAGCTGCTATGTCCATGGACCCGACAACTCCTGTATTTAAACCACAAGATCAATGGGTGGACAATGAGTTTAACAACTATCAGCGTTCTTACAACAATCAGGAATGGAACCCAGCCGGTTCGTTGTCACGCCAGAATGGACATTCACGTGAAATGGGTGCCATTGTAAACACCTATTTACAAGTAAATCCGATTGAAAAGCTTACCTTACGTACACAATTCGGAGCTAATGCCCACTTCCGTCGCTCGGATGGATTCACACCCGAATTCTATATCGACGCTTTGGAACAATCTACATTGAGTAATGTTTCCCGTGAGATGCAAGAATGGCTCGACTGGAACTGGACCAATACTGCAACTTATTCTGACACTTTTGCTTCAAAGCATAACCTCAATATAATGGGTGGTTTCACAGCAGAACGTTTTGCATGGTTCCAGACCAAGGCTTCACGCGACGATGTGCCCAACAATATGGACATCATGCAGGAAGTAAATGCCGGTACACAGAATCAGAAAGGTGACGGTACTACCACCTACAACACGTTGATATCATACTTAGGACGTATCATGTATAACTATGATAACCGTTACTATGTGACAGCATCTATCCGTGCCGATGGTTCTTCCCGCTTCCCCAAAGGAAACAAATATGCTATCTTCCCCGCGGTATCTGCTTCATGGCGCATCATCAGCGAAAGCTTTATGCAAGACCAAAAGGTATTCAGCAATCTGAAACTACGTGGTGGTTGGGGTCGTGTAGGTAACCAGAACATCGATAACGATGCTACTCTTACCCTACTGGGACAAGCTGACTATGTATTTGGTTCAACTCCCGTCCGTGTACCCGGTACCATGATATCAGGCGTAGGGAACAATCAACTGCAATGGGAAACAGTGGAAGACTGGAACGTAGGTGTGGACATGTCATTCCTAAACTCCCGCCTAGGTGTAACTTTTGAATATTTCCAAAAGAAATCCAGCAACATGCTCTATCAGAAACAGAATATCTTCGCTATCGGTTATCCCGATTGGAACAGCACTGTATGGATGAACATCGGTAGTATGAAAGCCAGCGGTTGGGAATTAAGCCTGAACTGGCAGGATAAAGTATCTGATTTCTCTTACAATGTAGGTGTAAACCTTTCAGCTGTGAAAAACAGAGCTATCAAATTCTCTGGAGACGGACCTATTCAGACTGGTGGGTTCAATAGTGATCAGATCATCCGTAACGAAGACGGTGGTTTAATTTCACGGTTCTACGGATACGTGGCAGATGGTATCTTCCAAAACTGGAGCGAGGTATATGCTCATACCAACGAGCATGGAAAATTGATACAGGATAAAGCACAGCCAGGTGATATCCGCTTCAAGGACTTGAATCATGACGGTGTACTGGACGAAAACGATAAGACATGGATCGGTAACCCTTATCCAGACCTTATGGTAGGTTTGAATCTGGGCTTCAATTACAAGAACTTCGACTTCACAGCCAACTTCTACGGAACACTCGGCAACGATATCTTTAATAAAACCAAAGGATTATATTCCGGGGTAAGCGGGCAGAACGTATGGGCAGGTACGCTGGAAAAAGCATGGCATGGCGAAGGTACCAGCAATGACATTCCACGCTTGTCATACAACGACCTGAACCAGAACTATACACGCGTATCCAGCTTCTTTGTAGAAGACGGTTCGTACATGCGATGCAAACTGCTTCAGGTAGGTTATACTCTTCCCAAGAAGCTGCTGCGCGGAACAGAGTTGCGTCTTTCATTCTCAGCACAGAATCCGTTCACTATCACCGGTTATTCAGGTATGGACCCCGAACGTCCGCAGATTGGTAATGATGGAAGTGTAATCGAAACAGGTATCGATGGCATTGCCTATCCCAACCCACGTACATTCTTGTTTGGTATTGACTTTAAATTTTAATCCTTGATAACAATGAAACAGATATTAGCAATATTGACATTGATTGCCTCGCTGACATTCACCTCTTGCGAGGACTTCCTGACCGAGGAAGTGCGTGGGCAACAAAATCTCGACACCTATTTCCAAAGTGTAGAGGAAGCCGAGTCATTCATCACCGGTTGCTACCAGGCCATCACTTTCGGTGGTTGGTGGAACATCAATACGGTATGGTTACTTTCCGAAATGTGCAGCGATGACGGTTGGATGGGAAATACAACCCAAAGCCAGAGTGATTATATCTCTTTAGCACATTATCAGGGTACAGGACAGAGCAACGGAGCCATCTCAAACTTCTGGCAATACCGTTATAAAGGCATCTTACGCTGCAACGTAGCCGTAGAACGCATCTCACAATCCGAATTCTCGGACGAAGACATGAAGAACCGCCTGATAGGCGAAGCCCGCTTCCTGCGTGGATATTTCTACTTCGAACTGGTAAGAAACTTCGGCGGTGTACCTCTCGTTACAAGCTTCCTGTTGCCCGAGGAGATACAAGGCATTACCCGCGCTTCTGCCGAAGATGTATATAAGTTCATCGAAGATGATCTGAAAGCTGCCGCCGACGCGTTGCCAAAACGTAGTGAATATGCTGCCACCGATATGGGGCGTGCTACCAGTGGTGCAGCCTTAGGCCTGCTAGGTAAAGTTTACCTTTATCAGGAAAAGTGGCAAGAAGCACATGATGTATTGGAAACCGTTATCGACAGCAAAGAGTACGAACTGCTTGATAACTTCGGTGACGTATGGAGTGTTGATCACAACAACAGTAAAGAGAGTCTGTTTGAAGTACAGTATATGTACGACGGTACTTATTCATTAGGTGGTTCACTGACAATAATCACCGGTGCACGTAATGGTCCCGGCGACGGATGGTCTTGGGGTCAGCCTACTGCCAACCTCGAACAGGCTTACATTGACGCAGGTGATACCGAACGTCTTCGCTGGACTATCATCAAAACCGGATGTACCGAGATTGCCGGTGAAGATAACTTCGATAAGTTCATTGAAAATAGCAAAGACATGGCTAATTACAAGACTTATATCGAGAAGTATGGTTGGGATCCGGATTGCTATATAATTGACCCTGCACAACATAAATCGGCACGTATCGTCCGCAAATATTTCGTACCTATCGAAAAGCGTCCGGAAGTGTACAATACAGACAAGATTCCTTTGGATCACCGCATCTTGCGCTATGCCGATGTATTGCTGATGTATGCCGAAGCCTGCAACGAACTGGGTGATGACGCTACAGCACGTAAATACCTCAATGAAGTACGTAACCGCGTAAACCTAGAGGATGTAAAATCAAGCGGCAACGATCTCCGCAAAGATATCCGTCTGGAACGTCGCCTGGAATTAGCATGGGAGCAAAATCGCTTGTATGACATCCGCCGCTGGACCGACGACAATGGCAAGAAGGTGATTTCCAATCTGCTGGGAACCAATGGTACTTTCGTTAAGTATAACACAGATGCCGCTACCCGCGACCTCTATGAATGGGAGAACCAGGGCGAAGCAAGTAATAAAGGTGCTGGCTTTGATGAAAACCGCGACATGGTATTCCCCATTCCTTTGTATGAAATCACAATGTCTAATGGTTCTATCGTTCAGAATCCGGGTTGGAATTAACCCCGGTGAATGTCTAAATAGAATTCTTCAATAGGTCTTTATACTCTGTCGCGGATAGTTTCATAATAGATTATCCGCGACAGTCTTTTTTAAACCATCGAATATTTATGAAGCTAAAATATTATTTCACTCTGCTGTCCCTGCTTTCCTTTATGGCTTGCAGTGACGATTCTCCTTCTACACCCGATACTCCCGATCAACCGGATGTACCGAATAGTGTAGAGAAACTAGTCACCATTAATGCCGGAAAAACCTATCAGACTATCACAGGATTCGGTGCATCAGACTGCTGGAATCCTTCCTATGTAGGTAAATACTGGACCAATAGCCGTGAGAAAATCACCGAATTACTCTTCTCTTCCGAAATTCAGGCAGGAAGCCCCAAAGGTATCGGTCTCTCCATGTGGCGTGTAAACCTGGGCGGTGGAACTGCCGAACAAGGTGATGCAAGCGGCATTACCGATAAATCCCGTCGCGCAGAGTCATACCTGACAAACGATTTGACCCTTGACTGGAATCGTTGCGAAGGGCAACGTTATTTCCTGAACCGTGCTAAAGAGTTCGGTTGCGAAAGTATCGTCCTTTTCAGCAATACACCACCCGTACAATATACACAGAACGGCAAAGGTTTCTCCAACCAAGGAGGAGTATCAAACCTGAAAAACGATTGCTACGATGACTTTGCCGCTTACATGGGCGATGTAGCTCAATACTACATAGATAAAGGTTATCCTGTGACGCACATCTCACCGGTCAACGAACCGCAATACAACTGGGATGGAGGACAAGAAGGAAGCGGCTGGACCAATGACGAAGTTGCCAGATTGGCCCGCGAACTGGATGATGCCTTAACCGAACGTAATTTGTCTACCGATATCCTGCTCGGTGAATCGGGCGATTGGGAATACTTATATAAGACCAAAGACGATGCCAATCGCAGTAACGTTATGTCTGCCTTTTTCACCCCCGGCTCGTCAGCTTATGTAGGTAACTTAAATCATGTAAAGAAACTAATCTGCGGTCATAGCTATTGGACCGATGGTACTTGGGACGGTATGCGCAGCGTACGTAAGCAAGTGGCACAAGCAGCAACGCAATATGGTGTAGATGTATGGCAAAGTGAATGGAGCATGCTGGGAGACAACTACAGCAACACAGAATTTGTAGGATATGACAATGCTACAGAAATGGATATCGCATTTTATATGTCGAGAGTGATACACAATGACCTTACCGTAGCAGGAGTATCTTCATGGAGCTACTGGACTTCCATGGACGTAGCCCGTTGGGGACATAAAAACCGTTTTCTTCTGATATCCCTCGTACCTGGTGGAGGAATCAACGACAACAATGACAACATAGAAAAAGAAGGTACCTTCCAACCCACTGCCACCCTTTGGGTATTGGGTAATTATAGTCTGTTCATCCGCCCCGGATACCAACGTATCAACATGCAACTGACCGAATCGCTCAACTTCTTTGGATCTGCATGGCTATCCCCGCAAGGAGATAAAATAGTAGCCGTCTTCACCAATATGTCCGGCAAGAATGTCCGCCTAAGCGAAACTCATGAAGGATGGAGCAACAAAGCTACGTCAATCCGGACCTACACCACTACCAATAGCAAAAAACTGACAGAAGCCACCGTATCTGCCGGAGGATCTGTACTTTTGGAAGCGGAAAGTGTAACCACAGTAGTGTATAATCTAAAATAATCATCCAAAATGAAAAACGCTATATTCACGCTGACTGTATTCATGACAGCCCTGCTCACCGGCCTTCCGGCACAGGCGCAGGTTTCATTTGGTAATGCCACCAAATTCAATGAAGATTGGCTCTTCCGGCTGACCGATGACTCAACCATTGTAAATCCCGCCTTCAATGACAGCGAATGGCGCAAACTCAGATTGCCGCATGATTGGTCTATTGAAGGACAACTTTCACCTTCTTTAGCAAGCTGCACCGGATATTTACCTGGCGGAGTCGGCTGGTATCGTAAACATTTCAAGATCACGGATGACGCTCCACGCCATTATATCTATTTCGAAGGAGTATACAATCGCAGTGAAGTCTATTTAAACGGACATCTGCTTGGCAAACGCCCTAACGGTTATATCTCATTTCTCTACGACATGACTCCTTATCTGAAAGAGGGGGACAACGTGTTAAGTGTACGTGTGGACCATAGCCGCTATGCTGATTCCCGTTGGTATACAGGATCGGGCATATATCGTGACGTATGGCTAATTGCCGCCCCTGAAATACACCTGGCACAATGGGGCACAGGTTGGCATGCCACTTCTCTGACCAACCGACAGGCTACCATAGCCGTCGATATGGAAGTACAGAAACACATAGCAACCAACGACAGACTTGAACTTTCGGCTACACTATACGATGCTGCCGGCAAACAAGTAGCGCAACGCCGCACCCATGTTTCTGACGGTAAAGAAGGTATTACTAAAGAAAATCTCACACTGAAAATAACTAACCCTCACCGTTGGAATCTGGACGATCCTTACCTTTATACACTAAAAACGGAATTGCTCAGCAATGGACAACGTATCGATGGATGTGAGACTAAAGTAGGACTCCGTACACTGAAGTTTGACCCTAATAAAGGATTTGCGCTCAATGACAACTGGATGAAGGTCAAGGGTGTATGCCTGCATCATGATGCCGGTGTACTCGGCGCTGTAGTACCTCCGGAAGTATGGGAGCGCCGTTTAAACAATTTGAAAGAAATAGGTGTAAATGCCATCCGCATGAGCCACAATCCACAGGCTCCCGTTGTATATGACCTATGCGACCGACTGGGACTTCTCATCATGGATGAAGCATCCGATGAATGGGAATTCCCGAAACGTAAATGGGTGAAAGGCTGGAATAAGGGGGAACCCGCCTATGACGGTTCTTTCGATTTCTTCGAAGAATGGATTGAACAGGATGTAACCGATATGGTACGTCGCGACCGCAATCATCCTTCCATTTTCATGTGGAGTATTGGTAATGAAGTAGATTATCCGAATGATCCTTACTCGCATCCTATTCTTGACGGATCAACCATCAATCAACCCATGTTTGGCGGTTACAAACCGGATGCTCCTGATGCCATGCGTATCGGAAAGATAGCCAAACGACTGGCTGCATGCGTCCGTGCTGTCGATACGTCACGCCCCGTAACGGGAGCACTGGCAGGAGTTGTTATGTCCAATCAAACAGAATATCCCGAAGCCATCGATGTAGTAGGATACAACTATACTGAAAACCGCTATGATGAAGATCATGCCACCTATCCCAACCGTGTCATTTATGGTAGCGAAAACGGTTCCGGTCTTGAAGCCTGGTATGCCGTAAAGGATAAAGAATTCATCTTCGGACAATTCATCTGGACGGGTACCGACTACCTTGGTGAATCGGGTGCATGGCCCTCACGCGGACTATATACCGGATTGCTCGACTTTGGTAGTTTCCCCAAACCCCGCGGTCACTTCCGTGCTTCCTTATGGTGCGAAAAACCGGTTACTTATGTGGGTACTTATCCCATACCGGATCGTTTCAAAAACTCCCGGCGTACCTTCCTGTCACCCGATGCATGGGATATATGGAACTATGATCCCGGTCAGGAAATACGTGTAGTCTGCTATACCAATGCTCCACAAGCACGTCTGTTACTTGATGGAAAAGTGCTAGGTGAGATGAAACCCTATGATGAAAAGACAGGTATCATCTACTGGGATATTCCCTATCGGGCGGGTGAATTGAAAGCCGAAGGTTGCGATAAAGACGGAAATATATTGTCCAGCTATTCCATCAAAACCTCCGGTCGCCCCTACGCTCTCCGTGTAAGTGCCGATCGTACCAATCTATCTTGCAACCGCGCTACAGCGCATCTCATTGTAGAAGTGATAGATGAAAAGGGTGTCGTAGTGAAATTAGGCGATAATGACATTACTTGTACCATCGAAGGTCCGGCACATTTACTGGGGCTCGAAGGTTCCGATAACAGCGACATGAGTGACTACACCGATAATCGCCATCGTGCCTTCCACGGACGTCTACTTACCTACATACAGACCACGGGTGAGAAAGGTCAGATTCGCGTAAAGTTTACTTCACCACTTTTACAAGGAACAGAGATTGTCTTGAATGCTAAATAATCCTCTAAAAACAAATATTTATATGAAATACAAAGTATTATTACTCGCCCTCGCCGCAATAACTACTTCGTGTTCACCACAAGCAGATATAAACTATCAGATTATTCCCGAACAGCCTCAGCAAACCATGGATCATTTCAGTGCTTCGGATGCCTGGAGCATGCACATCATAGGCAAATGGCCTCAGGAGAAACAGGACCAAGTAGCTGACTGGTTGTTCAGTACTGACAATGACACTAACGGAAAGCCCAAAGGAATCGGGCTTTCTCTGTGGCGCTTCAATGTAGGTGCAGGAAGTACGGAACAGGGCGAAGCCAGTCAGATAGGCTCCCCTTGGATGCGTACCGAATGTTTCCTGCAACCGGACGGAAGTTATGATTGGGACAAACAACAGGGACAGCGTAATTTCCTCCGATTAGCAAAGGAACGTGGAGTCAATAAATTCCTTGCTTTCCTAAACTCTCCACCCGTTTATTTCACTCAAAACGGGCTTGCCACCAACACCGGACGTGACGGCACACTGAATCTGAAAGCGGAACATTATGAAGACTTCGCCCGTTTTCTGGCAAATGTGATAAAAGGAGTTGAAAAGAAAGACGGCATTAAGTTCGATTACCTCTCCCCTTTCAACGAACCGGACGGACACTGGAATTGGATAGGTCCCAAACAAGAAGGTACCCCGGCAACAAAGAAAGAAATTGCCCGTGCCGTACGCCTCATCAGCAAAGAGTTTGTGAAAGAGGGTATTGATACGGAAATCACCATCTGCGAAGCGTCAGACTATCGTTGTATGTTCTCCACACACATGACAAACCATGAACGTGGATACGAAATACAATCTTTCTTCTGCCCCGACAGTGTAGATACTTATCTGGGAAATACCCCGAATGTCCCCCATCTCATTGCAGGGCACAGCTATTGGACCAATACACCTTTAGAAAGTCTGAGAGATTACCGTCGTCAGTTACGTGATACATTGGACAAATACAAAGTTGACTTCTGGCAAACGGAAACCTGCATTATGGGGAACGATGAAGAAATTGGCGGAGGCGGTGGATTTGATCATACAATGAAAACAGCCCTCTATGTGGCCCGTATCATTCATCACGACATTGTTTATGCAGGAGCACGTAGCTGGCAGTGGTGGCGTGCCATAGGAGGTGACTACAAAGACGGATTGCTACGCGAATACACTGATCCCGATCTTCATGACGGTAAAGTGGAAGACTCCAAATTATTATGGATATTAGGTAATTACAGCCGCTTTATACGCCCGGGAGCTGTACGCATGTCTATTAAGGCAACAGACAAATCCGGACAGGTAATCCCGGAAGGAGATACTGATCCCCAAGGACTCATGTGTTCTGCTTATCAGAATACAAACGGACAATGGGTAATGGTAGTTATCAACTACGCTGATCAGGAGAAAAATTTCACTTTCAAAGTGGATGGTTCCAAAGTAAAGTCATGGCAAGGCTACCGCACCTCAGATGAAGCAGGTGAAGATCTTCTACCCATTAAGAAACTGAAAAACGAACAGATAGCAGTAATTCCTGCACGTTCCGTTATCACTTTTGTTTCTCAGGATTAAGAGATTTCACCACAGAGTAACACAGAGGTTCACAGAGTTCAATAATTTCTAAATCAAGAAAATAAAACTCTGTGAACCTCTGTGTTACTCTGTGGTGAAATCCCTATTCTTTCGGCCGCCCAAATCCCTCGCAGACATTCAAACGATGAATATCTACCACTGCACTTATTTCTCCCATCTTCCCTAACAATGTTTCCGCACCATTCTGAATCTTGAAATTTACTTCTTCTTCGTACAATGGAATCATCTGATAGAAATTCACTTCTTCCCCATTAGGCAATTGGCAAACAGCAGCTCCTTCTTCCACATTCTCCGGATTGATCAATAATACACTGGAAAGCTGAGTATTCTCTGCAAACGGTTTCCCGTTGGGTACAGAATGTCCCCAACCTAACCAGGAGTCCTCTTCCAATGGCAGACGGGCAAGTATCTTCAGCCAACGTAGCGGCCAGTAATTCTTTTCTTCATGGTCAGAAATATTCCAGTCGGCAGGTAAATATACCACTATCTCCGCACGCTCCAGCTTATACTCAGCCAGTTCCTTAGGTACATTCATCCGATGGGCACCCATGCCCGATGTGACCAGCGTGTAATAATTCCTTTCAGCCGTCGGCTCGACAATAAAGATATCCACATGGATATCCGGTGAGGCGATCTCATGGAACACATGATCCGAATGACCGAAGAACTTGTCAATATGCGCTTCAAGAGCATCCAATTCCTCCTCTTCGTACATCTCAGGATTATGAGGCAAAACACCATTCTTACAATTTTCAATGTATTCCTTCGCATCTTCATCGCTGGGATCCAATTCCAATGAACGTTCAAAGGCTTTCTGCGCCTTATCCAGTTGGTTCAGATAATAATAAGCATAACCCAGTCGATAGAACCAAAGCGCATCTTCCTTACATTCTTCCTTTACTGAAAGAAGCTGTTCAATGGCTTCATTATAATTCCCCTGATTATTGTATGAGCGCGCCAGAAGCCCCGTCAATTCCGCAGTTCTCTCCTCTTCAGGAACTTTCAGAATAGCGTCAATTATCTTCTGTTCTTCATCGTCCGCGTTCCATTGTTCTATTTGCTGAAGCAACTTATCATGCTTGTTCGTTTTGGTAGCAGTCAGATGATCAATAAAGTCAGCTGAAAAGCCCATTGCTTCATCCTTTCCCTCGCACGAAAGAGTAAACAGGGTGAACTGATGTTCAGTGATAATCTGGCACTGGCACACATATTCATCACTGTCTTCTTCTCCACCCAGATCATAAAGCCTGCACTTACCGTTTTCAAAAAACTTCTCTTCAATCAGCACATTCTCATCGTCTTCCAGATAGTCCGCTTCATCATCGGGCATAGAATACGCCAACATCCGCACTACATGCCAATTCTCGTCTTCTCCATCATAATACCCGCGAGAATCATCCTCTTCAAAATAAAGGTAATTACCCGGAAGATCAAACTTCAGATTTCCTAATGTATAGGTCACTTTGTCCTTGCGATAACCAATCGGAAATTCACTTATGAAATCCGGCAATGCAGAAACATCTACCGGCTCTTTTTCCACCAAACGACAAAGCAACAGATAGTCTTCTTTCGGGAAAGCAAGAGACGTATCCATTGCGGCAGCCTTCTCCAAGTTTTCTATAATAAACGAATTGATTTCCATATCTTCTTCGCTACGCGCGGAAGGCATAAAATAGCAATCTTCCCACAAGGCACTCAAAGCCGTATTCCGATAGAATAATGCATCACGCTCTTCATTATTCCACATGAAAAATTCGCTTGCCAACCTCTCGATACCTTCATCTTTTATCCGTTCGACTAAGTGCTCCGGACATATTCTTCCGAAAGGAGATACCACCGTTCCTTCTATCCCACGGGGCATGTACTTATTGCAATCCCAACAAATGGCAGACATGCTGCAATTCTCCTTCATACGTTCACGGCAGAGTTCTACGATGGCGTTCAACCAACGATAGAAATGTTCGGAACGCATCCGCTCAAAGTCCCTGTGCTCATAATATTCCGTATCGTCCTCCACCTCAGTAGAGAAGTCTCTCAGTTCTACCAACTCGTCAACGATATCTATCGCAGCCTTATGAAAACCTGCTCCCAACAGGTTAGTCTGACAATCACCTATGACAGCTATATCATCTTCTTCCTGTTCATAATTGAAGAATATATTTCCTAAACGGCAGACTGATAATTCAGAATAATCTTCTGTATGACTGACAGATGCCTCGTGCCGGGCAGCAACTACATCCAACAATTTCTGGAATGAAGAAATACTTTTGCATTTCGTTGTTAATCTGAAACCTATACTCATGGTTGTGATATATTTATAATTATAGATTCATTTTATTCCTCAGACTCGTCATCCTCCGTTTCATACAGTCTGCACAAGTCACTACCCTGACGGAAGTCGGAAAGATAGAAGTGATATTGGGGATAGTCTTTCAGAAATGGAACAATCTTTTCCATAAATGCCGACTCATCAAACAAAAGAAGATCAATATAGCAGGTACCGGTACCGATAGCTCCCCCTAATAAAAGTCCCAAACCTTCCGGTTCAAGCAATTCCGCCGCCAGGCGGTCTTCCAGTTCATAACGGAAATCCAGCACTTTCTTCCCATCACCTTCTTCCTTATTTTCATAGGGGAAAGCGATAAATACAGCCTGCGCACCAAATCCATTCAAACGGTCGAACAGTTCTGTGGAACCATTATAATAATTGGCCACCAAAGGCTGGAAGCAGGAGCTGCCTGCCATGACGTCAAAACGTAATTCCTCGTTCTCCTGAGGCTCAAAACGATAGCTGGTATAGACTTGCTGCGGATTATCAAATATCTCCTTACCATGAGCCTTTAATGTATCTGTAATGTAGGCTCTGAGTTCAGGAAGCTTTATCATATTCTCCAATGGAGCATCTGCACGCTCCACACTGGCAATATACTGGTAAGAAAGTCCCTCACCCAGCATAATTTCCATCATGATATAATAAGCATTATAGCTTTGTGCTTCTTCCAGAGAGCATAACTGTTCTTCATAGAAATGGATATTGAAAACATTGATATCTTCCTGATAATCAGCAGACACCTGCACCTGAGCCATATCTACATTCGCCCCATACATGCCGAAAAAGAAACTTACATCCGTCCCCTGATTGAAAGGAAAAAAGTGCCATTTATCCTTGAATTGTGCAGGCATTTGCGACACAATGTAGGGATAGAGATAGAACAAATGTGTATTGCCCTCTACGGAGAATGTGAATTCATAGTCTCCACCCAGGTTAAAATGCACATCCTCATCTATCAAATTCGTACCGGCGGTAACAAACTCAACAGCATCACCACCGTCAAGCTGCCCACGGTTCTCAACAATCCGGGAGAGATCCTCCTCGTTATCGGTAAACCACTTCCAAAAGTCCTTCACCCGCTTCCGGAAAGGCAGGTGACTGTTGCAACTACGGATGAACTCAATCGTATCTTCATCTTCCGGAGTCAGTTCGTCCGCCTTCTTAAAGCAAGCCAAAGCTTCCTTGTATCTGTCGAGAAAGTAAAGTGCATACCCTTTCCGAAAGTTCCAATTAGTATCTCCGGCTTCTTCCTCCTCGATGGAATCAAGTAACTCCAAAGCTTTTTCATATTCACCCAGGTTGTTATATGCACGTGCCAGCAAACCTGTAGCTTCAGAATCTCTTTCTTCAGGCGAAATCTGTCCTAACATATCAACAATTCTACCATGCTCGTCAGTTTCTGTCCAAGCATCAATTTGTTTCCTTAATGTTTCATCCATTGTTCATTGTGGTTTAATGATGTCCAAAGATATAAAAACTCAGTTTATCCACTCTATAAACTGCCATAAAAAATTACAATTGGATAATGGCTATTTTATAGGAACCATGACAAATTGCAAATTCTATTCTGTCAATTTGCTTTTCCAAAGAACTTTTATTTAGTATTTATTCAGGAAGATACCCAAAAGGTAGGATAAATGTCATTATATTCACAAGAGAAAGAGCAAGAAGTACAAGTCTTTTCTTTATATTTTGAAGACTATTTTTCAAAAAAAACGGCTATGGAAAAAAGCATTTTCCATAGCCGGGTACATATAAAACAATACTTAATTATTTATAACCTGTATTCTGAGTGAACTCTGTTTTATTTTCAATTGCATCCAAAAATGTCTGCGGAAATGGACGTACCCAATGGTGTTCATCAACATTAGCCGCATTAGGATTACATTTCTTTATTCTTTTTACAAACTGCTCTTTACCAAAACGCTTTAAATCAAACCACCTCAGTTGTTCCCCTGCCAATTCTCTCGCACGTTCATCCAAAATAAAATCAATATCTTGAATCTGCGACAGGTTGACACACATATCCTCTTCATAACCGGCAACTGCACGGGTCATACGTAACTTATTCATATAATCCAAAGCATCAGATTTATCCGTTTGAGCCCCAGCTTCTGCTACAATCAGATACATTTCAGCGATACGAATCATAAAACCGTCCCGCGTACTTCTATCTTCATCTTTAGAAGCACGTGCAGGGTCTGCAAACTTACATAACTCTAAAGATTGCTTCATGTTTTTAGTAGAACCGTCTGCATTATAAATATCATTTCTGTCAAACAGCTGGTAACGGTTTTCCGCCCAGGCACGTTGCGCAGCAGTTGCTTCCCTTTTAATTATATAAATTGCCGTATCAGCCATTGCTGTGTACTTACCTTTTCCTTTCTCATTATTCATGATCCATAGATGGCGGAAACTGCCACCATAACGTTGATCTCTTTCCTCATCAAACAAGTCAATCAAATAACGGGTTGGCATGTAACGGTTAAATGGACGTCCATACTCTATGGAACGTGTCATACCCGGTTGATCATCATATTTCATGCAGAAAAGCAGATGCGCATTATTTCCTCCATTTCTGATAACCGGTTTATCATCCAATTCCGAATTATACAGCTGATTTGTTGAATAATCGACATACCATATTACTTCATTATTGGAATTTCCATCACTGTTCTTCATATCCCAGATAGAAGCAAAATCTTTAGCCAACTCAAAAGGACCATTGTCTATCACGTCTTTGGCCAAATTATAAGCCTGTTCATACATCTTTGCATCCTTCGTTACACTAGCCCGCGTTAACAGTAGTCTGGCTTTAAGTGCTTTGGCAGTCCATACCGTAACTCGACCACCGTCATTCTGCTGAGTAGATAATTTACTTGTAATAGCCCAGTCCAGATCACTAAACATATGCTGATAAATATCACTTACCGATGTTTTAACCGGATTCATTACGATACTACTTGAAGGCACATCTATGTAATAGGTATCTCCAAATGTTTCAGTCAATATCCAATAATAAAATGCACGCAGTACTCTGGCTTCCGCCTCACGCTTATTCAATGTTGTAGCCAATGTTTCATCTTTCGATGGGTTAGGTACAGTTTCCGCATGATAGATTGCGGTGTTGCACCAGTTTATAGCTGCATAGAATCGGTCAAAATAAAAGGTACATGCAGAATTGGTACCATCAAGCGACTGCGTATATGCCGCCATATTATTATCCACACATCCGGAAGCTGCTGCTATAATATCCGTTCCAGTTTCACTCAATCCAATGGCATCTTCTTTACCTGCCCAAAAGCGCAATGGGGTATAACATGCATTCACGATGGCATTCAACCCTTCTTCCGTATCATAATATCCCCCTTCGGAAGTTACATCACTATAATTGGTTTCATCTAAGAAACTATCACAACCACTTCCCAGAAACAGCATCAACGATGCTACTAATAATATACTTTTTTTCATAATGTTATTCCTTTAAATACTGAATCGTTTATCAAAAATCCAAATTGACACCAAACACAAGTTGCTTGGTCATAGGGAATGAAATACCCCCTCCACGTTCCGGATCATAATTCTCAATACTACTGAAAGTGAAGAAGTTTTTAGCTGTTGCATAAATGCGTACGCGGTCCAGTCCTATATTCTTCAGTGCTTTTGCCGGAAGATTATAAGCTAAAGTTATATCTCTGATTTTCACAAACGAGCCTTTTTCATATTTCAAGGTTGAAGAATATCTGGTTTTTCCGAATCCGTAAAAACGGTTAGGACGTGGAAAATCGTTTGTGGGATTTTCAGGAGTCCAGTAGTCTACATTCGAACTGTTTTCCAATCCGTCAGGTTTATATCCTCTATTAAATTCATAATCGATCCACTGACCTAAACGGCTGTAAATGAAAAACGAAAATTCAAAATCATGAATGGTAAAAGCATTATTGATACCAAAAGTCACTTTCGGACGTTTACTGTAAATAACACGGTCTTCGGGAGTAATTTCCCCGTCATCATTCGTATCCTGTATCTTTATGTCACCAGGAATCTGCCCGTTCTTAGCAGCTTCTTCCGCTTCATCTAATTGCCAGATACCAATTTTCTTATAATCGTAAAACACCTGAAACGCTTCACCCACAAACCACGAGTTAGCCTCATCTCTCAGTGCTCCCGATGCCAGTTCTTTTATTTTCTCTTTGTTATGAGAAAGCGTAAAATCTGTGGTCCAGGTAAAATTCTTCTTTTGTATATTTACTGAGTTTAGCGTTATATCAATACCAAAGTTTTCCGTCTTACCAATATTTTCCATCACATCAGAGTAACCATTAGTTGATGGGATCTTGCGATTCATAAGAACATTCCTCGTATATGATTTATAAATGTCCAGAGAACCTGACAGACGATTATTGAAGAGTCCGAAATCCACTCCCAAATCGAATACAGAAGTTGTTTCCCACGTCAGATTCTTATTCGACATAGTCTTAGGATACAGACCACTGGCCAGCTCATTATTGAATGAATAAGTAGAAGAGCCCAAAAGACCTATCGTTTGATAAGGATCAATGGCCGATTGACCGGATTCTCCCCAGCTTAAACGAAGTTTCAAGTTGGATAAATTATCAATGTTCTTCAGAAAAGCTTCTTCATTCATTCTCCACGCTAATGCTACAGATGGAAAATATCCCCACTTATGTCCACTGGCAAGTAGTGAAGATCCGTCTGCACGTAAAGAAGCTGTAAGAATATAACGGTCCATAAACTTATAATTTACACGTCCGAAGAAAGAAGCCAAATTCTCTTCTTGTAAATAACTGTCAATCATAACTTCTTTGGTGTTTGATGCCAGATTATGATAGATATTTCCTCCATAAGTCTGCCCTTTACCTGAAGCCAATGTATATTCTTTACTCTTATAAATCGTACTGGTACCACCCATTATCTGAAAATCATGCTCTCCCAATATCTTCGAATAGGTCAGGATGTTTTCCCAGGTAATACCCGATTGAATAGTATGTTCTTTCAATGATTTACTGTCTTTGCCTTCTCCGTCCAAAGAGTTTGCCGAGCAATAATACCCTCTTCTTGAATTCTGAGCATCAACCCCTAATGTTGTTCTGAAAAGAAGATCTTTTGTGATATTCCAGTTCGCATACAAACTGCCAAAGAAACGGGTGCCTTTCGTGTTATCCTTTATTGCCCCCTCCACATCATCCACCAATGGATTGGTCTGAGAATTGTATCCCGGTGCCGGGAATCTTACCACTTCTCCATTTTCATCATAAGGTTTTGATAATGGAACAATCTTATTACACATATTCAACGGATCACGACGTGTGTTTTGATCCTTATAAGTATACGTAATGCTTGTACCTATCTTCAGGGTTTTCAGTAATTCATGATCCAATGCTACCCTGGCATTCAATCGTTTATAATTATCATTTTTGAAAAGCCCATTCTCACCTCTATATCCCAAAGAGATATTGTGTTGTGTCTTGTCTGTACCTCCCGATATGGATAGTTCATAATTCTGATTGAAACCATTGCTCATCATTAAGTCACGATAGTCAGTAGACACTCCTTCTCTAACATATTCCAATTCCTGCGCCACTGTAAAGACCTGATCATCCGGCAAATATTCATTAGTTGTCTGGTCACGGTATGCTTCACGTTTTAACTGTGCATATTCAGCTCCATTCATGATAGATGGATAAGAAGAAATCATATTAACAGAAGCAAAAGCATTCAGAGAAACTTTTGATTTTCCTGTTTTTCCTTTCTTAGTAGTCACGATGATAATACCATTTGCACCACGTGTTCCGTAAATGGCGGTTGAAGATGCATCTTTTAAGACTTCAATAGATTCGATATCCGAAGGGTTAATATCCAGAGTCGTACCATAATCTACTCCATCCACCAATATCAGAGGTTTATTGCTGGCTTTTAATGATCTCTCTCCACGAATAGTGAAACTCAGCTCAGCTCCTGCCTTACCTGAAGAAGAAGTCAGGTCCAATCCTGCAACCTTTCCCTGTAAAGCTTCCAAAGCATTGGTTGTCGGTATAGCTGTGATATCCCGTGACTTTACGGAAGACACAGCACCCGACAAGTCCCTCTTTTTCTGTACACCATAGCCTACAACAACAACTTCATCCAAAGCCTGTGCATCTTCTTTCAAGGTAATAGTAAATGAAGTCTGTTTTCCAACTGGTATAGACTGAGTCAGATAACCGATGTAAGAGACAATTAAAACATCTTTCTCCTTCACATTCGGAATTGCAAATTTACCATCCAAATCCGTAATAGAACCGTTACCGGTTCCTTGCACAGATACATTGACTCCAATCACCGGCTCTCCGGTAACATCTTTCACAATACCGGAAACTTGATGTGTCTGAGCCAGAGACAACAAGCAAAGCATGCTAAACATCAAAGACATACATGCCCTTCGAATAAATACATTCTGATTCATAAAAAAGTGCTTTTAAAATTAGTAAATAAGGTATTTGTTTTTCTATTCATATGCAAAGTTGAAGGTAGCAGGAGTATCTGCTTTTAACACTATTTCCTGCATTTCCGCTTCCCGCAATTGAATTTTTACGTTCTGATCTATTTTAGATAATAAAGTGACTTTCACTTCCTTTTCATTCCATGACAGCTCTTGCACTATAATTCCACCTCTCAAGGCTACTCCGTTTATATGCCCACTGCGCCATTGCTGAGGCTTACATGGTAAAAGGGATATCAGACCCGGTTCCGAGTAAACCAACATTTTCATCACTAAAGACGGGTATCCTCCACAGATGTCCAGATTGAATGTCTTTTTAGGATCGTGGGTTGAAACCATATTATTATTCCAATAACTGTTTCCCAACCAGGTCAGCATATCATAAGCCGTCTCGGATTCACCTAAAGCACACGCAGAGAAAGCCAGTTGAATCATACCGAACGCCATGATTCCGCCATTGTCTTGCCGGCGTATTTCCATCCTACGATTAACGGCCCGCTTACATCCTTCTAGCAAATCCTTATCTTTCATAATAAGGGGATCATGAAAATCATACAGTCCGAATAAGTGAGAAGCGTGGCGATGTTTATGATTGTCCTGCAAGTCCTTCCACATCCATTCTCTGATTTCTCCATTCTCATTCAGCATATAAGAAGGCATTTTGGCCTGCATAGACTCCCATACCGGAATTTTATCCTGATTGACACCCAAAACCTGACTGGCTTCTATAACTGAGCGCAACAAAGCATTAGCTGCCATCACATCCATCGTGGCATTTATACAAGCCTGGCTGGGATGATTTGCCGGATGATTTTCAGGAGAATATGAAGGATTAAAAACATACTTCCCATCAGCCCCTTCTTTCAAAAAGTCTTCATAAAACAAGGCGGCCTGTTCCATGAATGGAAGTGCCCGTTTCTGCAAAAACTCTTTGTCCAGGGTATACATATAATAGTCATAATAGAAGAGTGAGTACCATGCCGCTCCGGTCACCCAGAAAGTCATCGGCCAGGTAGCATCAAAATGATTATTTAAGCCATGTGAACTAAAACGTGACGGAACATGAATACCACGGCAGTTATAAAGCTCACGTGCATTCACCTTAAAATCTTCCATATATGCTTCCAGCCTGTCAAACAGTGGCAACATCAGCTCCGGAGTATTAGCCTGCAAATAATGGGAAATGACAACCGGCAGATTTCCATTAGTCGTATAGTCACCGGACCAGGGAGGAGTCATAGTAGCTCCCCAGATACCTTGAAGATTAGGAGGATTAATGCCTGTGGCACAAATAACATTATAACGTGCAGCATCGAAAATCTTCTCTATTAAAGCCGGATTGGAACCACCTGCTTCCAATAATTCTTCGGAAGATTTCATACGGTCTTCTTTAGAGGCACCCAAATCAATCGATACACGCTCAAATAATTCTTTATGGATTTTCTTATGCGCATCCAGTAATTCCACATAATTAGTAGGATATAAACTGAGGTTTTTCATCATATCAGGTACTTTCGATATTTCCATATTGTCAGAAGGTTCAACACGAGCTAATATCAGCACATCCGTAGCACCATTTATGACTATTTGATCCGAGTTCATCTCTATATCACCGTCCATGTTCACGACTTTCACTACCCCTTCGTATCCCTTAAAGCTTTTTCTGGATTCAAATTCCCAAGGCCTTTCGTACCATGCTTTAAAATAAAGTCCGTTTTCCATTACACCGGATTCAACTTTATCAATGCAGTTCTTCTCACTTAATGTAAATTTCTTCTTACGTCCTGCATCATGCCTCATTATCTGTGAAAGATTCAATGTTGTATGGATAGAGCCTTTTTTTGAAGATAACCGTAGGGCAACCACATTGTCCGCTCTGGAAATAAATAGTTTACGCGAATAGATTCCATTATTATCCTCCCATTTAACCTCTACTTCGCCCGTAGTAAAATCCACAGTCCTATTATACTCCTTCACAGAAGAAGTATCACTTGAAATGTTGAATTGAAATGCCGGAACGAAAAGGTCTGTTGCGTGTTTACCTTGGTATCCCTCGGAATTAGCTAAGTCTACAATAAACTTAGAAGCCTCCGTATATTTACCATCCAGCATCATTTGCTGAATCTTCTCCAGGTTCTTTCCCTGGCTGACAGGCTTTCTCGGAGAATGAATAGGCAAATAAAGCAAAGCATGGTTAAGAACAATAGATTCCCTGTATGGGTCTCCCATTACCATAGCTCCCATCACACCGTTTCCGGTAACCAACGATTCTTCCCAAATATTAGCCGGACGATTGCTATGAAATCCCCGTTCCGGAACATTACCAACATCATTGATTTCTGTTTTACAGCTTAAAAAAGAAAAAACAGCTACACAGCAAAGAAAAAATATTCTCATAGTACTTTCATTTAAAATATTGTTATAAAAAAAATGCCCACTAAGCTCGTATTGCTTTGTGGGCAAAGGTAGCGCAGGTGGAACAGACGCCTGTGCATTATTTATGTGATTCTGTGCACTATTTATTTTAGTTCTTTATCTTATATTCACTCGGAGTACAATTTTTCAACTCTTTGAATACCCGACTAAAATATTGAGAAGAAGAGAAACCACTCATGTATGCTATTTGGGATATATTATAATTTCCTGTTTCCAATAATTGTATAGCTCTCTTTATTCTCATATCTTTTACAAGCTCAATGGGAGATACCCCCAAAATAGATTTTACCTTCTTATAGAAAACAGAACGTCCAATATTCATACTATCAGCCAAGTCTTCAATTTTGAAATCAGAATCTTGCAGCCTTTCTTCCACAACCTGAATGATTTTATGAATGAATTCTTCATCATAAGAAGTTATTTGCGGTACCGACGGAGATAAGTTCTCCAAAGCATCACCCTGAATAGCAACAGGCTCTTTACCGGCAACAGGTAATACTTCTTTCATAAAATGTTCACGCAATATGCTGCGTTGCTTTAACAATGAGGAGATGCGCGCACGTAAATACCCGGAACTGAATGGCTTTGTTATATAATCATCCGCCCCATATTCCAGCCCCTTTATACGGTCATCCAACGTAGCTTTCGCTGATAACAAAACAAAAGGAATATGGCTTACATTATAGTCCTTCTTTACTTCTTCCAGTAATTCTATACCATCCAGACAAGGCATCATAATATCACTAATAACCAAATCCGGAATTTTCGACTTGATTTTCTCCAGCCCTATTTTCCCATTTTCTGCTTCAATCACATGATAATCTTTCCGAAGTATATTCACCATAAAATGTCTCAGTTCCTCATTATCTTCCACTACTAAAACCGATATCCCTTCTGCTTCTTCATTATTTTGCGTTATGCCGGAATCCATCGGCATTGAAGATTCGGAATCACTTAAAATGAACTCGACATTTTTATCGGACTCAAAAATCTCATGTCCTCCCGGCAGGGAAATAGAGAAAGTACTTCCATACCCCAGTTTACTATCTACCGTAATCGTCCCATGCAGCATATCAACCCATTCTTTTACCAAAGAAAGCCCGATACCGCTTGATAAGTTAGCGTCTGTCTGTCCCAAGGTCTCGAAACGTTTAAATAACATATCTATTTTATGCAATTCAATTCCATTTCCCTCATCTTTAACCTTAATGAGCAGGTTCTTTTCTTTAAATTCAAGAATTAAATCAATATTCTTCCCATCCGGAGTATATTTAAAGGCATTTGACAGTAGATTAAACAATATTTTTTCCAGTTTATCTATATCTGTGTAAAGAGTATAATTATCATAAGAACAAACAAAATGGAAACCGATATTCCGCTGATGAGCCAAGCCCGTAAAGTTATCATAGATTTTTTTAGACAGTGTTACGACGTCCGCCTGCTCAATATACAACTTCATTTTGTTGTTCTGTATCTTCCTGAAATCAAGCAATTGATTAATAAGACGCAACATACGATCAGTGTTCTTCTTTGCAAGCTGTATGTTTTCCTGTCCCTCCTCACTTAATTCCTCCCGATTAATAATCTCTTCTATAGGGCTTGCAATTAAAGTTAGAGGAGTGCGTAATTCATGAGATATGTCAGTAAAGAAGCGAAGTTTCAAGTTGGTAAGTTGCTGTTCAAAGTCCACTTTCCGTCTCAAATTAAATATGTAAGCAAAAGTAGCCGAGATAGCCAGAATTACCACTACTATTAACACTATATATAACAGCCATGCCCAGCCTGTCTCCCAGAAGATAGGTTTCACATGAATAGCCAGCTGTGCCGTATTTTCCACCCAAAGCCCATCTCCATTCGTTGATTTCACTTCTAAAATAAAGTCTCCCGCCGGCAGATTCACCAAACTTGCCGTACGGCTATTTCCTATATAGTTCCATTCTTCATCTATATTTTTCAGCCGATAAGCATATTGCAAATGCCCCGAACCTGTAAAATCCAAAGCAGCAAAAGTAATTGAGACATTACGCTCATCCTTTTCCAGCGTTAATTCCCGATTGGTAACAGGAGAAGATTTTTCCTGTTTATAATTCTTTCGGGTCCTCACATCTGTGAAAACAATATGTGGAGCAAACTGGCTTTTTTTAAGTTTATCCAAATTCAAGTATAAAACTTCCCTATTCAAGGCTACATACATACCATTGTTTTTATCCCTGATGAATGGTATTTCGGACACGGCCAGGTGAGAATGGAAATAAAAGCGATCATAAGTATCTATAGTATTCTCAACCGGATTATATTTACAGATATGATTCTCAAAATTAATCCACAACTCATTATCCTTTCCTTCTAAAATTGCATAAGCCAGATCGGAAGGCAAGCCGTTTAATTTATTCAAATGAATAAATTCTATATGATCACATAGAAGATCTTTAGAACTAACCAGATTTAGTCCACTGCTATGAGTAACCACATAAATATCTCCTTTGCGACTTTCAAATACATATACTACATCATTATTACTAAGACTATTGGCACGTTTTGTTTCGCATTGATTCAGATTAAACTGTATTTTTTCCCATTGATCCGCATTTGTTGAAAAAGTCAGCAGCCCATCAGTGGTTCCTGCCAGCATAATTCCTGCTGAAGTACAAAGCAGACTTCGCACCCTTAGATATTTGTTCTTGGGATAGAGTTCCAGCCCATTTTGGTAATGCGTAAATTTCAGATTGGGAAAGCTCCCCTCCACTACATTCAGTCCTCCCCCATACGTTCCAACCCAAATATTTCCTTTTGTATCCTGACAAATAGAGAAAATAGCATCAGAACTCAATGAATTTTTATCTTTCTCATTATGCTTGAAATGATAAATCCGGAACTTTCCCGCTTCCGGAACTGCTACATAGATTCCTCCTGTCCTGCTCCCCATCCATATCCTGTGCTGCTCATCCTCAAAAAAGCAATAGATATCCGCACCAAAAACAAGTTGCTTGTCTTTTACCAAATGCCCATCCCGGCTAAGATTACCGCAATAATCATGATTATCATTGTAGATTTCTATTCTTTCACTTTTATCAGCCACCCATATTCTCTGTTTGGAATCAACAAACAGCCCGCGTATCTTATCATTGTGCCCTGTAGAGAAATAGCTGTAACTTTCATTTAAGAAGGTCAGCTGATCAACACCGGAATCACAGCTTAACCATATATTTTGCTGATTATCTATCAGAAATTTCCTCCCGGTTGCATGATAATATGTATGTTCTCCATTTATGTACGTATAGCCTTGCTCAAAAACATTTGTTATAGGATTGTAAAATGAAAATTCGCCATTTGGAGCCAATATCCATATACGTCCGTAATTATCCTCATGGATAAAAATATTCGCTTTTTCCTTTTGGCTCAAAGGATAATTTATAAAGCTAATGCTTTTCTGCTTTAAATCACACCGGATAACATTTTCCTTTCCGTTAATCATCCACAGTATGCCATTGTTTGAAAGCAAATGATAAGATGGTTGTATATCAGGATGATTCTCATTCACCAAAATGCTTTCTGCATGGTTGTTTTGAGTATCGTAGATGATTATACCCCGATTAGTCATAATACCCATTTTCGCATTGGGTAGTTCCAACAAGTCTATGATACCGTAATCAGTTTCTTTTATAGATACCTCTTTTATTCCTTCTTCCGGTGTATACGTCACCAGTTCTCCATCCGGAGAAGACATATAAAGGATATGATCGATACATATTGCATTATTAAAATTCCGGCTGTCCGATAATTCCCGTTTTCCATAGACAAAGCATCCCTTATCAGTCAATACCCATTCATTATCATGAGCATCACGTACGACTGAATAAACACGGTTACCATGTTGCGGAACAGAACCGGAAGGAAGGAACATAACCCCTTTATCTTTTTTATACAGGGCTTCATCAATACGCCACAAATTACCGTCAGAAGCTATTATCCATATGATCCCATTTGTCAATGGAATCATTTTCTCTACCAACTTGCATTCCTCTATCTGTGGATGATAAACAAAAATATCATTGAATTTTTCCTGGCGCACATCAAATAGATAGACCTTATCATCGTATGTATGACACCACAAAGCATCATCGGCTCCTTTGACAATGCTTACTAATCTATTGTATTTTAGTTTAGTATCATCTGTAGGATACGATTTATAATTCTTAAAAGTATATCCGTCAAACTTTTCCAGTCCATTCCATGTAGCCAACCAAATGTACCCATCATTATCCTGAAGCATATCCTGCACAATATTTTGTGACAAGCCATCTTCTATTGAATAATGTCGTACGTTGATCATCTCTTGTGCAGACAGTACAGGAAGCAGATGACACCATATTATGGTCAGTAATAATTTTACTTTTGTATTCATCATAGCATAAGATAAGAAAGATTAATCCGGGGCAAATTTATTCCTTTTTCGGAAATTACAGATGAAAATCTGTAATAAAGCATTCCGACTACCCAATTTGAATATACTTATCCAAACAATCCGCAGCCGATAAAGTCAATTTCCCTTTTATACGTTGCTTTGCCTTCAACACTGAACAGGGAGTAATATTAAAAAGAACTGCAATAGCCTTATTTCCTAACCGTGCACGAATCAGATAGCATACCTTTAACTCTTGCATACTCAGCCCGTATGAAGATAACTGCTCTGACAGGCAACCGCCATAAAACATATCAATGACAGTGAACAGATTCGTCCATTCAGTTTCCTCCCGGATTATGCCATAGGAGGGGTTCTGATGAAGGCGAAGCAACTGTCCCAGAGACACAAGTAAGGAAGAAGAACATTCAGCCAGTACCGAAGCATTCTGGTACTCTTTCAGTTGTTTAGTCAATTGCTTATTGCGGAATAACAAACAAGCATTCCAGTTATCATGATAAGTTTCCATATTCTATTTCTCATTCTTTTAATGTTCCATATAATCCGTATTCCAATTTTTCGCCAGCTCCTCCACTTCTTGACGCATCTCCTCAATGGCCGTGGAATGAACCTTGGGCGTCCGGTTCAGCACATTCCATTTCATATCCTCAAATTTGTCTTTATCCCGATAATTCGGTTCAGAATAGAGTTTAGCCAGTAGATAGTAAGGATAGATTCTGCCCGGCAGGCGACTGACAGAAATAAGAAAAAAAGCCTCGGCACATTTATATTCATGCAACGCCTGGCAATTTTTACCCATAATATTCAATATCATCGGATCATTACTATACAACCGTGCCCGATCCAAACACTCAAAAGATTCGTCATAACGACCGGATTTGTGCAAGCTATGTCCATATTCAAACAGGAATGTGCCTTTATTCCTCAAAGACGGATAAAGCTTTTCATAAGCCCTGTTGGCAGCTTCGTAAGCCCCCGAGCGATAGAGTATTCTCGCATTCATCCAGTCCCGGCAAGCGTCTTTTTCTTGCGTCCATTTTTCCGTATAGCCTCCGAGCCACACCACCAGACAAACACACAGAATAAGATACTTACCAATTACATCACCTATCCCACAGGCAAGAAGCAAACATATACCAGCGACAATGAAAGCCGGAAGATGCAGCGGATAGGAAGAAAAAGAAAATACAAGCAAGGAGATAAGGGCACCACAGACACCATAGCGACGGAGTCTCACTCCGATCCAAAGACAACCAAAGATTACAAACAGCGCCAATATACACATAACAATACCATACGTCAAAGCAAACTCCAGATACTCATTAAATGCATATTCAGGACTTCCTGCCACACGTTCTTCCCAAGCAGCATAGTTCCCTGAGGCAAAATATAAACTCTGAGCCCCACCATAAGCACAAGCGAATCCGGTATGACATCCCCACGGATGAGCAGCGATGGCCCGGCAAGTCATCTTCCACATAAACAGACGCCCCAATGCTGAATCGGGTTTTAAAAAGAACATTCCCGCAGCAGCCAACAACAGAATTAAAAATATCCCGGTTCCCCACAATATATAACGCTTTTTATAGCGACGCCACAATATATTCCACTTCCGTTTGTCACGATGCATATATGCCACCCAGATACAGCTTATTGCCGCAGCTATCCAGGCGGAGCGGCTCATAGGCATACCCGCCACAGCAGCCGCACCTTTTTCTATTTTATAACGAACAGGCATTCCTTTCCAGCCACAAATGCGCAAATACAAATGAAGACACACAGGCAAAACCATTGACAGATAGCCCGCATACGGACCGGGATTAAAAAAAGAACCTGTAAGTGCATAACGTGAATGACCGGAAACAGAAAATCCATAAAGCTGGCACAATCCCCACACTGCCTCAACAGCCCCTATAAAAACTAAACTCCACGCTACATAAGCATAAAAATACGGGAAGCCCAACGCATCTTCCTTACAAGCCTTTCCAAACAACTGCAGGAAAGAAGCAATAAAAAGGCATCCGGAAGAAAACAATGCAGCCTTCCCTAACCAAACCCATTGTCCGACTGTTTCTCCTGAAGGAAGCTCGGGAGTCGTTGCACAAACAAGGCTTTGTATAGAACATAAACTAGTAAACAGAAATATTGCAGTTATGGCATATTTGCAAGGGAAAGAGTATATCACATTTTTATACCATCTATATTTATAGATATAAACACCTATATACTTCACAATATACTAATTTTATTAATCAAAATATTTCAACAAAACAGAATGTAAATATTCGTCCGTTAGCCGTAATTCTTCTTTTTGTGGAATAAACATATTATTCATTCGTTCATTATCCGGAGAATAGATAAACAAATATGGCATTCCTATATCTTCAAATACAGAGTCTAATGTTTCGTCAAGAATATATACATTAAAATCAATCCTATTTATCTTTTTAAATCTTCTTATATAATTCGTATTTTGAGAATTTGTTAACAAAACAATACTCTTTAAACCAATTGAATCTTTGTATATATTCAGTCTGTTCACTATACTATCAACACAAACATCACAACTCATATCCGAATAACGTAAAGCCAACGTATTATCAGGCATAACATCAGATATTTTTCTTTTATATCCGTGCATATCCACAACACAAGAACTATGCGAAATTCTTTTCCCATTTAATTGCATCTCATAAAATCTGCAATCCCTCAATGCTTCTAAATATCCAATCTTAACATCTGTCTCTTTTTTTAATGCATACAAAAAAGATTGAATATCATGTAAATTCCTAAAGCGAATATAGCCGTATATACTACTAAACACTAACAATAAAGCTAATGAAAATATTAATAAATATTCCTTTTTCTTCATCTTCTTGCATTTTTGAAATGACATTTAAACACAACAGGATTTGAGTCTTCATCCATATTTGAAATAATTGAATCCAACTCTTTTTTATAACGAATATTATCACTCTTATCTCTTACATAATTCCAATTGGAAGATAATATATCAGCATATTGAAAGAAGACAAAATCATTATTATTCATTATGCAAAACTCATGAATCCATATTCCCCCAAGAGATTTGACTATCAACCGATTCCCAACTCTTATATCAGATTCACTTTTGTTGTATATACAATATCTGAAATAATAGTTGTCTGCATAATATCCTAACAAATAATCATGAGAATTCTGCATATATTCTAATCCTTTCAAATAATTATTCTTATGAACATATCCATAAAGCGCATCTCTATCTATATCCAGATTATCAGGAAGGTTTCTTGATGTAAAACGTATCACGTAAGAGGGAAAAACTTCGTCTCTATTTAATGAATAAACAGTATCATTCAATGGATAAATAAGCATAGCGTCATCACTACATTTACTGGCATATCTCTTTAATCCATAACCCGATTTATCTAAACCACCTTTATCAAATGGAATTCCTAACGACACTATTTCAGATTTATCAAGGTCAAACTTAGCCAAATTAAAGGCACCATATTTAGATTGTTCGTAATTAGAAATGAAATATGCTATACTATCAAATACCACAACCTCCAAATGGTACGGATCATACAATATCTCTCTATATCCACTACTATACAAATCATAAACAATATATTTTTTTCGCGAAAGGTCTTGAATAATCACAGAATCACCTTTAAAGCTAAAATCTCCCATATAAGAATATTCTCCGGGGCCCCGACCTTGCTTTCCTATAGACCTCAAAAAATTTCCTTCAGAATCGAATATAAAAATTTTTGCATTTGTTCTATCTGAAATGAATATTCTATTTTTATAAAATTCAAGTTTCTTAATTTCCGATATCAAACAGTTTTCTGTCACTTCCAAAGGTATAATATCTATTGAATCAGAAAGTATCTCTGATATATCTAAATAATCTTCTGTCTTTTCTGGATTTATTATAATCTCTTTTATTTCTCTATCAGAAATATATTTCCTCCTTTCGGAAGAACATCCTTCCAAAAAGCAAATTATCAAAAGTAAAAGCAATATTTTTGTAGACATATGTAATGTATTATTAGTAACATTGAGGATATGACAAAAGTGGATTACAAATAACCTCCTCCAGCATATCCTCGTTGCTCTCATCTTAATTTAGTACAACTAAATGGAGTGCAAGTGCCTTCGACTCCTCCACATTTTCCTAATTCTCCTCCATATGGCGTAGGATGAATTATAGGTGAGCCATCAGATTCATATCCCACAATCTCATCTATCACAACAACACATCCATATTTATAAAGAGGACCACGTATACCACCATCTGTTTCAATATTAGCAAATGCTTCTATTTTTAAAGAAGCCAGCTCTGTTATCTCATTGTCATTGTATAAACCAAAAGCTATATTGCAAATAGTGATAAACACAACAAGAGCAACTATTTTTTTTCTCATGCATTCTAATTTTATAAATTATACATACTTTGAATTATATATAGCTCTTTTTCGGAGAGTTATTTCCCGTAGAATAAATATATGTATCCACGTATTTATTCTAAACTATTAATATATTTCTTGCTTGCCAAACCTCCTTTTTAAAATTTCTTATTTACTCTATCTCACTTAATTTGCTTCAACATACGTTTCCACCGAATTTCATCCGTTCCCCTATCCACCGACTTCCATATCCTGACAGCCTTACCCACAATAAAAGGTTCCGGAAGCAAACCCCAATAACGGGAATCCTGGGAATTTATCACCTTATCGCCTGCAACAAAATAATAGTTCTCTTTAAAACGGTAAGCATGAATCGCACTATCATTCAGTAAAACCGTATCACCATACAGGAAAAGTTTCTTTCTTTGTTCCCATTCTATCACATTCCGATATAGGACAGCATGTTTAGGGTTCATCTCTATCTCATCTCCTTTTGCAGGAAGATAGAGGGGACCGAAGTTCACGATATTCCAGTCCACCAATCCATTATAAGGATACCCACTCATCACTATTCCATAATCTTTTTCTCTGCCATTTGCTACTATACGCATCAGTGCATCCTGTGACTCCACATTTCCCAACGACGTTTCACAACTACGCACCCAGTAGTGAGCCTTCCTGATCTCAAACGTATCCCCCGGCAAAGCCACACATCGTTTTACATAGTAAGACATCACGTTCAGGCCTATACTGTCCCATTGTGCAGGATAGGGAAAATTAAAAACCAACACATCATTCCGCCGTATCTTTCCCAATCCCGGCAAACGGGAAATCTTGACTTCTTTCCCTTCAAGAGCATCCCAAATATTAAAAATGCGTCCACCCATCACCCATTTATTCACCAAGATATTATCTCCGGCAAGCAGGGCAGGTTCCATTGAGTCGGAAGGAATCTTGAAAGTAGCGATACTAGTCACCTGAAGCAGTATCCATATCACCACTACTCCACAAGCTATCAGGAACAGGTTGAGGAACTTGTCAACAACCCAAGACGCCCCTTTCTTTTTCTTACCAGAACTGTTGTTTTCCATCTTTATATTCAAATATACGTTCATCCTTTCCACGGGTATGATCTTTCAAATAGAGCAATGCACCTTCAGGAACCTTATAAAGCAAAGAATCGGAATGAGGACGGACCCTACCTGCCGATGCCCATTCCCCATCATTATAATAGAAAAGTTCATACTCATCATCCGTACGAATAAAATTATCACGGTTGCGGGGAGTGAACACAATCTTCTCAATACGTCGAGGAGTACCCAAATCAAGCCCCGACCAACCACCCGTAGGCTGGACATAGTCAAAGGAAGTATAAGGGTCGCCGTCAAACACGTTTGTGTACTCATGTGAACCGTCCAATCCGTTACACCCCGGTGTACCGATAATCTTCCCTTTCAAAGGGACACTGTCAGCAAAAGATGTATAGAAAGCAACCTCCGAAATATTACAATAGCTGTCTTTAGGGCCATAATAGCGAACATAACGGTAAGACCGGGCACTATTTACCCGTGCAACATTCCAAAGCCGCTCGGGGAATTCCTTGATGATAAACAGTGTATCTTTCCTGTTGAAATGAGAGTCATTGCTACCTTCAAACACACCATCTACCATTCGCCGGACAAAAGGTTCAAAGTAAAGTTCATATTTATGGAGCAGCGTAACTTCGACCTCCCTACCGCCCGAAGGGAAAAACCGTACTTCACCGCTTTCCCTATCAAGCAAGAAAGGATCGCTTTGCGGGCATATACTGCCGTTTTCATAAGTTCCCAAACGGAAGACAACCTGTCCCTCCACATCTTCAAAGACAGCGCCCAGACGCTTGTCGTAGAGACACCACCCGATGGGAGCCCAGTCCATAAAGCTGGCGGAACAGAGATAGACCGGTTCACCCTTCTTTAAAGGGTTGTAGAGATTTTCAGGACCAATCGTTAATGTGCGGTTCTTGCTCCCCGCATATATAGCAGTAACATCACGAAAACAGGGATAACGGAAAGAGGGATGTCTTTCTTCCGCTTTCTTTCCCATAGCCCTGATCATTTCCCGGTTAACGCTGAACGTACGACGATAAACCTTTCCTTTAGGGTCCCAATAATTATCAGGGCTATTCAGTTCAGAAGTAGGGTCCAGAATAGAGCAACGATAAGAGTTACCATCTTTGTCAAAAACAGTATTCCAATAATGGGGAACATTTTTATTTCCCCGCATCAACATGATTTCCTCGCTGCAAGGCAAACCTAAAGCCCTGAAGACATACAGTTGCAAATCAGTGAAATTTACACAACTTCCCGAGCGCCAGTCCACTACTTTGGGACCGTAATGAGGACCGAATGAAAATAGTTCGGTAAAATAGACCGGAGCTTTATGTAAGGTATCCATCAGTATTTGAGAAACATACTTCGGATCTTCAGCTTCCGGAAGTCCTCGAATGCTATCCAACAACGGATTATATTTATTATAGATTCTTTCGCGCCAAGATTCCAGTCTTTCATCACCTACCCGGTAAGGGAGAATGAATTCACAAAAGTCTTCAAAAGAGACGTTTTTCCCCCAAGGCTGTTCACGCCATACTTTGAAAGCCCATTCAATATTCTCAATCAAATAGACCGGATCAATATAGATATCGCTCTTCGCTTCCAGTTTGTCCATGTGGAAAGGGCCACAAGCACGTTTAATGGAGTCCAACACTTTATCCGGATACATAGTACCTTTGCCGTGAAGTTCAAAAAGCTTTAGGTAATCATTTAGAGCTTCACCTTCATAGCTATAGTGAAAAGGCAGATTTTCGATAAGAAAAACGGCAGATTTATGCTTCAAGGAATCATCTTGGTATTTGTCAAGAACAACCTGCAACTTGGGATTGGCTGATAAAATATCTTCTAAGGAAGGACCAACCGTATTTTTAGTACAAGAAGCCAATATCAAAAAAATACAGACTATTAATAGGATACCATGTTTCTTCATAAGTATTTCATTTATGTCATCTTATTCTGCATCACCGGTTATTCTCAAAACAACAGGAGAAGATTCCGCATTGCAATATACTGTTATAGTTTTATCAAAATGTTCGGGATCGTCTGCCTTATATGTCACATTCAGTAATATAGAATTTCCCGGACGAACGGGTTCTTTGGAATAATCAACGGAAGTACAACCGCAGGAAGTACTTACGTTGTCAACTACCAAAGGATTAGTACCTGTATTCTTTAATGTAAACACAGCCTTCTGCTCTTACTGCCAATCAAACTTACCAAGAAATATACTTTTATCCTTTATATCAACTTCTGTCCTTACTTCCTTATTAGAAACAGGACATTTTTCTTGAATGATATTTAAATATAACTCCTTTATTTGAGGATTATGGATAGGATTACCTATAGCAATAACTCTATTACTCCTATCTAACAGAAATGTTTGATAAGTTATATTTGCTGATAAATTATTTAATTGATAAAACTGATTCTGTACATCCAAGAATATTGGATATGCAAAATTATCTCTACGGATTAACCGCTCCAATTCATCCTTATTTCTCATATTTGAATAAAATATGAAAGAGACATTCATTCCATTTAAAGAATCCACAGCATGTATCAACTTATTCCACAGAAACAATTTCAGTTTACAGTCAGTACAACCAGCAGAGTCTATATATGTCAATATTTTATATTCAGAATCTATTAATAATTGGCTTAATGTA
>OHSK01000233.1_pt1 | contig 35867 bp, 45 predicted proteins | sample 1578701 | NCBI WGS metagenome assembly OHSK01 (sample SAMEA3879503, study PRJEB24766) | human gut metagenome | biome: human-associated habitat; feature: feces | place: USA | collected 1985/1987
ATATATACGGAGGAGTTATGATAGTACTTGCCTTTGTCAGTCTGTTTTGTGGTGTTCAGGCAGGAAAGTATGCAGCTAGCGCATCAACTGGCTTTGCCTGCAACTTAAGAGAAGGAATATATACCAATATACAGAATTTCGCATTTTCTAATATTGATAAGTATAGTACAGCAGGTCTTATCACACGTATGACTACAGATGTTACTAATGTGCAGAATGCATACCAGATGCTTCTTAGAATAGCTTTAAGGGCACCGCTTATGATGATATGCAGCATGGTTATGTGTTTTATCATTAACCCGACTATGAGTACTATATTTTTAGTGGCACTTATACTTCTTGGATTCGTGCTTTTCTTTATTATATATAAGGTAACACCTATATTCACAGAAGGTTTTGCAAAGTATGATAATCTTAATGCGAGCGTACAGGAAAATATTTCTGGTATACGTGTAGTTAAAGCATTTGTCAGGGAAGATTATGAGAATGATAAGTTCAAAAGGGCAGCAACTAGTCTTTATAATACATTTGTAAAGGCAGAATCATGGCTTGCCTTTAACAGCCCGGTTATGATGTTTGTCATATATGCAAGTATTATTGCTCTTTCATGGTTTGCGGCGCATTTTATAGCAGATGGAACTATGACAACAGGTAATCTTACATCAATGTTTTCGTATGTTATAAGCATGATGATGGCTCTTATGATGCTTTCGATGGTGTTCGTTATGGTGTCTATGAGTGTTGCAAGTGCAAGGCGTATAGCAGAGGTGCTTAACGAAAAGGCAGATATAACTAATCCCAAAGCACCAGTTATGGAAGTTCCTGATGGAAGAATAGATTTTAATCATGTAGATTTCGTATATAAAAAAGACAGTGAAACAGATACACTCCATGATATAGATATACATATTAAGTCGGGTGAAACTATTGGTATCATCGGTGGAACTGGCTGTGGTAAGTCAAGTTTTGTTAACCTTATAAGCCGCCTTTATGATGTTAAGGACGGAAGTGTATGTGTTGGTGGAGTTGATGTAAGAGAATATGATATAGAAACTCTTCGAGATGATGTATCAGTTGTTCTCCAGAAAAATGTGTTATTCTCAGGAACTATCCTTGATAACTTAAGATGGGGTGATGATAACGCAACAAAGGAAGAGTGTATAGAAGCATGTAAGCAGGCATGTGCAGATGAATTCATAGAACGTATGCCAGATAAGTATGATACATGGATAGAACAGGGTGGAACCAACGTTTCTGGTGGCCAGAGACAAAGATTATGTATAGCAAGAGCTCTTCTTAAGCATCCTAAGGTTCTTATCCTTGATGATTCAACAAGTGCGGTGGATACAGCAACAGATGCCAAGATAAAGCAGGCATTTGCAACTAAGATTCCAGGAACAACTAAGCTTATAGTATCCCAGAGAATATCAAGTATCCAGGATGCAGACAGAATACTTGTGCTTGATAACGGAGAGATAAGTGGCTTTGATACACATGAGAAGCTTATAGAAAGTAACAAGGTATATCGTGAGATATATGAAGTCCAGACACAGGGCGGTGGTGATTTTGATGAGCAGAAGGGAGGAGAAGATAATGAGTAAAAATGTTGGAAATTCTGATAAAATATTGAATAAATCAGACATGAATCCAGGTGATGGAAAGCATAAAAGGAAAGATAGAGAAGGAAAGAATGCACTTCATGTTATGAAAAGATTATTAGGATATGCTTTAAAGAATTATAAGTTTTCATGTATAGCTGTTGTGGCATGTATTATAGTTTCATCACTTACAACACTTATAGCTACTCTTTTCATCCAGAAGCTGGTAGATAACTATATTATTCCGCTTACACAGTCAGCAGTGCATGATTATGCTCCACTTGCAGCTGCTATTATAAAGCTTTCAGCAGTACTTCTTGTTGGTGTGTTATGTTCATATATATACAACAGGATCATGGTAAATGTTGGGCAGGGTACTTTAAAAAAGCTAAGATTTGAGCTTTTTACTAACATGGAATCACTTCCTATAAGATATTTTGATACACATGCGCATGGTGATATTATGTCAGTATATACTAACGATATCGATACATTAAGACAGCTTATAAGCCAGAGTATACCGCAGGTTATCAACTCATGCATAACGCTTGTTTCTACATTTGTAAGTATGATAGTGCTTGATATTCCACTTACTATAGTATCTGTCATCATGGTTATTATTATGTTGTATGTAACATCCAGATTAAGTGAACTTTCTGGAAAATATTTCGTTGAACAGCAGAAGGATATAGGTAAGGTTAATGCTTATATTGAGGAAATGATGGAAGGACAGAAGGTTGTAAAGGTGTTCTGTCATGAAGAGGAAAGTATAGAGCAGTTCAGAAAGATTAATGATGCACTCCGTGCAAGCGCTAATAACGCCAATAAGATTGCTAACATTACTATGCCTGTTAATGGCAATATCGGTAACATAAGCTATGTTTTATGCGCTATTGCTGGTGGTATATTAGCACTCAGTGATTTTTCGGGACTGACTATAGGTACTCTTGTAGCATTTTTAAGTCTTAACAAGAGCTTTACACAGCCTGTAACACAGATAAGCCAGCAGGTAAGCAGTATAGTTATGGCTATGGCTGGTGCCGGACGTGTGTTTGAGTTATATGATGAGAAGCCTGAAACAGACGAAGGCCGGGTTGAACTTGTAAATGTAAAGTATAATGCAGATAAAGAGTTTACAGAAACTAAAGAAAGTACTATGATGTGGGCATGGAAGAGACCAGCTATGGATGGCAAGCCTGCAGAATACAGAAGACTTGAAGGTGATGTTACATTTGATGGTGTAGACTTTGGATATAATCCTGACAAGATGGTTCTTCATGATATCAGAATGTATGCAACTCCAGGTCAGAAGATAGCATTTGTAGGAAGCACAGGTGCTGGTAAAACTACGATTACGAATCTTATTAACAGATTCTATGATATACAGGATGGTAAGATAAGATATGATGGTATCAATATCAATCATATTAAAAAGGATGATTTAAGACGAAGCCTTGGTATAGTGCTTCAGGATACGAATCTGTTCACAGAAACTATTATGGAAAATATCCGTTATGGCCGTCTGGATGCAACTGATGAGGAGTGTATAGCAGCAGCTAGACTTGCCAATGCAGATGGCTTCATAAGACGTCTGCCTGAAGGCTATAACACAGTGCTTCATAGTGGTGGCGCTAACCTAAGCCAGGGACAAAGACAGCTTTTAGCCATAGCACGTGCTGCAGTAGCTGACCCACCGGTACTTATTCTTGATGAGGCAACATCTTCTATTGATACAAGAACTGAAAAACTTGTACAGAAGGGAATGGATGCGCTTATGTCAGGAAGAACCTCTTTTGTTATAGCACACAGACTTTCTACAGTTCGTAACGCAGACTGTATCATGGTTATGGAACAGGGCAGAATAATAGAAAGAGGAACACATGAACAGCTGATGGAGGAAAAAGGAAGATATTACCAGTTATATACAGGTAAGAGTATATCAGCGTAGGTACAAAAGCATGAAAATAGCTTATTATGAGATTGACAATTCTGACCTGGAAAAATATAATTAAATATTGTTCAGACAAATATATTGTTTAAATTCTTTGTCTGGAATAAAAGTATATATTGGTTAAGTTTAATATGGAAAAAGAGATGAATAATGAACTTATTGACTACGTAGTCAATGATTTCAAAAGTGGTATTAAGCATGGAGTGCTTGTTGCTAATCTGACATATGCTCTGGCTAAGGAGTATGGTATGTCAGAAGCCGAGGCATACGAACTAAAAGTGGCAGCTATGGTGCATGATATTGGAAAGCTTAAGCTTTCAGAGTATCTTTATGGAAGAACGAATGAGAGTCTTCCAGAAGAAGAAAAAAAGTATATGAGCATGCATTCAAAGATCAGCTATGATGTATTGAAAAAGTATGATTATTCAGATAATATTATGGAGGTTGTACTTTCACACCATGAGTGCTACGATGGAAGCGGATATCCTAATGGACTTGTGGGTGAGGATATACCGATAGGAGCAAGGATTCTTAAGGTTACAGATGAATTCGCAGCTCTTATATCAGACAGACCTTATAGAAAAGCATTTGATATAGATACGGCTGTTTCTATTATGATTGATGAGGTGAAGAATCTTGATATGAAGGCCTTTATATTATTTCAGAGACTTATTCATGAGGAATCAACGCTTGAACTTATAAAAAACAGCAGAATTGATATTGATGACCTGGATATAAGTGATATACTTGATATTTAGAATGATCTGATTATATGGCATCCATATGGTTTATTTATCAGAGTTTGTTTTAATCAAATATTTACAGGAATGAGGTAATTAACAATGGCAGAGTCAATGGTTGGCTTAAAAAGAACACACAGATGCACAGAGGTGTCAGGTGCTGACATAGGAAGCACAGTTACAGTTATGGGTTGGGTGGCTAAGAGACGTAATCTTGGTTCGCTTATATTCGTTGATTTAAGAGATAGAAGCGGCATCCTACAGATACTTTTTGATGAGAATATAGTTGGTAAGGAAGGCTTTGATAAAGCTTATACATTAAGAAATGAATTCGTTATAGCAGTAGTTGGTAAGGTCGTTAAAAGAAGCGGTGCAGTTAATGAGAATCTTAAGACTGGTGATATTGAGATAGCAGCAGAATCTTTAAGAATCCTTTCAGAGTCAGAAACACCTCCATTTCCTATCGAGGATGGTATAAATACTAAGGAGGATATCAGACTTAAGTACAGATGTCTTGATTTAAGAAGACCTGATATACAGTCTAATATTATCATGAGAAGTAAGGTGGCAACTCTGACAAGAGCATTTCTTGCAAAGGAAGGCTTCCTTGAAATCGAAACACCTATGCTTACTAAGTCAACTCCGGAGGGAGCAAGAGATTACCTTGTACCAAGCCGTATTCATCCAGGTAAGTTCTATGCTCTGCCACAGTCACCACAGCTTTTTAAGCAGATGCTTATGTGTTCTGGCTATGACAGATATATGCAGATAGCAAGATGCTTCAGGGATGAGGACTTAAGAGCTGACAGACAGCCAGAGTTTACACAGATTGATATGGAGCTGTCATTTGTTGATGTTGATGATGTGATCGATGTTAATGAAAGACTTTTAGCTTATCTTTTCAAGGAAGTGTTAGATGTTGATGTTAAGCTTCCTATCCAGCGTATGACATGGCAGGAGGCTATGGATAGATTCGGTTCTGATAAGCCAGACTTAAGATTTGGTATGGAGCTTAAGAATGTTACAGATATAGTTAAGAACTGTGGCTTCAGCGTGTTTACAGGAGCTATTGAGAATGGTGGTTCTGTACGTGGTATTAACGCTGAAGGTCAGGGAAATATGCCTCGTAAGAAGATAGATGCACTTGTTGATTTCGCTAAGGGTTATGGAGCAAAGGGCCTTGCCTATATAGCTATCCATGAAGATGGTTCACTTAAGTCTTCATTCTCTAAGTTTATGACAGAGGATGAGATGAATGCGCTTGTTGAGGCTATGGAAGGTAAGCCAGGAGATCTTTTACTTTTTGCAGCTGACAGAAACAAGATTGTATGGAATGTACTCGGTGCATTAAGAGTTGAGCTTGCAGGACAGATGGGACTTCTTGACAAGAGTGATTATAAGTTCCTCTGGGTAACAGAATTCCCACAGTTTGAGTGGTCAGATGAAGAAGAGAGATTCGTAGCTATGCATCATCCATTTACTATGCCTATGGATGAGGATCTTGATAAGCTTGAGTCAGACCCAGGTTCAGTACGTGCCAAGGCTTATGATATTGTACTTAACGGTACAGAGATAGGTGGTGGTTCAGTAAGAATCCATCAGGCTGATGTACAGTCAAGAATGTTTAAGGCACTTGGTCTTACAGATGAAGTTGCTAACGAGAAGTTTGGCTTCTTACTTGATGCATTCAAGTATGGAGTACCACCACACGCAGGACTTGCATATGGTCTTGACAGACTTGTTATGCTTATGGCTAAGAGAGATTCAATAAGGGACGTTATAGCTTTCCCTAAGGTTAAGGATGCTACATGTCTTCTTACTAATGCACCGGATGTTGTTGATGCAAAACAGCTTGAAGATTTATCTATCAGAATTACAGAGTCAGAACAGGAATAATATTTTAAGAGCATTTGAAAGTATTTAATGGATATTTTCAAATGCTTTTTTTAACTATATTTTTAGACAATACTTTGTTAAATCTGGATAAAAATAATGACTTTATCAGCTTTTTTTTAGCAAAAACATTGCATTTGAATAATCATGGGTATATACTTATTTTTATAAATCTTGGCAAAACTATAACAAAAGACGGGAGAGAAATTATGACAGAGAATCAGTATATAAGGGCAAACAGGACTGTTTTATTTACAGTTATCATAGTATTTGGTTATATTGCGCTGACCCTGATGGCAGCATTAGGAGTGGGTGACGGACATAACAAAGGAAAGATTTTAATACAGTTTGTTGTGGCACTTGCGGTAATTATTGTATCAGTAGCTGCTTATATTTTAAGGAAGAAGACCAAAGTGTGTGAATTAACGATTGCGGTATCAATGGCATTTGGATATGTTGTTCTTATACTGCTTAATTCAACTGATGGTGTATGGACATATGTACTTCCTTTGATTATGGCTTCGATGGTATATCTTAATGAAAAACTAATATTGTGGGCTGATGGCGTTGCGATAGCTGGTAATGTCATAAGACTTATTATGGATTATAATATGTATAATGGAGTGGCTATGGCAAGCAGGGTTCTTGCTATATTAGTATTGGTTATTGTTACATGTATATCTCTTAGTGTAACAAAGCTGCTTAAGCAGTTTTTTGCAGAGAATATGAATAAGATAGAGGCAGCAGCAGTTATACAGAAAGAGAATAACGAGAAGATGGTTGCTGTAGCTGATAATATAACCAGACATTTCGGACAGGCTATGGATATGCTTGATGAGTTAGAAAAGAGCATAGATATAAACCACAATTCAATGAAAGATATAGCAGAAAGCACAGAAAGCACAGCAGAAGCCATACAAAGACAGGCCACTATGTGTGCAGAGATTCAAGAAAACACTGATATTGCTGAAAAAGAGATAAGCGAGATGGTTGAGGCTTCACACAGAACAGATGAGACTGTTAATGATAGTAAGGCTATAGTAGTTGAACTTAAGGAACAGGCACAGAATGTACATGATGCAAGCAATATAATCGTAGATGTGATTAACAGTCTTACAGAAAAGGTTGATGATGTACAGGGATTTATTGGTTCTATCGTAGAGATTTCAAGCCAGACTAACCTTCTTGCATTAAATGCTTCAATAGAAGCAGCAAGAGCAGGAGAAGCCGGAAAGGGCTTCGCAGTAGTAGCCGAAGAGATAAGACAGCTCTCAGAACAGACTAAGAATGCATCTTCAAGCATAACAGATATAATCAATAATCTTTATGAAGATACGAAGAAAGCTAATGAGAGCATAAAAGCGTCAGTTGAGTCAGTTAATAAGCAGAATGAACTTATTGATAATACAAGAGTGACTTTTGAGGACGTAGGAAAAACAGTTGACAATCTTATGAACAATATAGATTCTGCAGAGCAGAGCATTAACAAGATACTGGATTCAACTTCTGTTATTTCTGATAATATTTCACATTTATCAGCAACAGGAGAAGAGGTAGCAGCTGCTTCAACTGAAGGCCTAAAAGTATCTGACACAACAGTTGAAAGTATGAAGAACTGTAAGAATATATTACATAACATATATCTTCTTGCAGAGGACTTAAAGAGTTCAGTAGATAACTAAATGGATTGTAAGAGATTAAGCAGATTACAATGTATTGCAAGACTAGCAGTTGATTATTATAAGTTGTAATTAATAATATAATCAGGATGGTTTTGCAGGGTTATTAATATTTATAAGACAACAGTATGTTTATTATAAGGAGTGCAAATGACATTTTATGTCTGCATTATTTATAAAAGACAGCTGTTGTTTTTTTATGTAATAGGGAATTTCGATAGAATTTCCTATACATAAAAGGTGCTATGTGCCGATGATGCACACTTGCACGAAGATGTAGGTTGTCGCAAGCGACAGTGCTTAGTGTGAGAAGGTGCTTCATATATTTTATTTATATAGGAATATTTTATGCTTGACTTGAAGTTAACTCTAAATGCTATTATCAAAATGTAGAGTTAATAATCAGGTTTAATTAATAATTATATGAGGTGATTAATTATGAGAAGAAATAATATTAGAAAAACAGAGGCACTTATAATGGCATTTGCATTATCAGCAAGCCTGTTGTTAACAAGTTGTGGCAACCAAAATACTAATGGTGACAGTGTTAATGAAAATAATAGTACAACAGACGAAGCTGGAATTAATCACGATTATCCGGTAATGTTGTTCTCTTATGATAAGAATGATACTAATTATGAAGAACCAGAAGCGTTTAATTCAGAATATCTTGGCGGCAATTATGGTGAGATTGAGAAGATAGAATATTATTCTCCAACTACTAATGCTACAAGAAATGCCAATGTGTATCTTCCATATGGATATGATAAGAGTAAAAGCTATCCTGTAGTATATCTTCTTCACGGAATGAGTGGAACATATGAAGATTACAGGGTCCTTGGTGCAAGACCAACAGCACAGAATATTGTGTATGAATACAACCGCAACGATATGATATTAGTAAGCTTTACTGTATTTACGGATGTTGACAGAAAGCAGGAATCTGATTATGGATTTTCAGATTTAACTGCAAGATATGATGCCTGTGAAAATGATGTGATTAATGCTCTTATTCCATATATTAATTCGCATTATTCAACTAAGATAGGCAGGGAATACACAGGAATTGCGGGATATTCATTAGGTGGACGGGAAGCTCTTTATTTATGCTTTGCACACCCTGATATATTTGGGTATGTAGGTGCATTTGAGCCTGTTGGAGGAGTTGTTAATACAGGAAGCGGTGAAACATTATATGGCAACAGGGGATATCTTCTTCCTGAGCTTGTTAAGGAAGGCGGGGAAGCACCACTTCTTACACTTATAGTAACAGGTGATGAAGATCCATATTGCAGGGTATCATCAGAGAATTATTCAAGATATATGACAGAACATTCAATTGACCATATATTCTATTACAGACACGGCGGACACGAGGCAGGTGTATGGAATAATGGCTTATATAACTTTCTAAGGCGGATATTCTAATGAAGATTGTATTAAATAACTTAATTATTGTACAAATGTATAATTATACATTGACTTATTGATAAATAATCTATAAAATTAATAGTCAAACAGGTTGTATAACTACAACTATAGAAAATGGAGGTTGTAATATGTATTCATTTGATGAAGTATTGAACTATGATCCAGAATTAGCTAAAGCTATGGATGATGAGTTAGCAAGACAGAGAAGCCATATTGAACTTATAGCTTCAGAGAACCTTGTAAGTAAAGCTGTTATGGCAGCTATGGGAAGCCCTCTTACTAACAAGTATGCAGAAGGATATCCTGGAAAGAGATATTATGGTGGCTGCGAATATGTAGATGTCGTTGAAACACTTGCAATTGAGAGAGCTAAGAAGTTATTTGGTTGTGAATATGCCAATGTTCAGCCACATTCAGGTGCACAGGCTAACTTAGCAGCATTCTTTGCTATGGTAGAACCAGGTGACACTGTTATGGGTATGAGCCTTGACTGTGGTGGACACCTTTCACATGGTTCACCAGTTAATATCTCTGGTAAATATTTTAATATAGTTCCTTATGGAGTTACAGCTGAAGGCTTTATAGATTATGATGAAGTATTAAGAATTGCTAAGGAATGTAAGCCAAAGATGATCATTGCTGGTGCATCTGCATATGCAAGAGTTATTGATTTTAAGAAGTTCAGAGAGATAGCTGATGAAGTTGGTGCTTATCTTATGGTAGATATGGCTCATATTGCTGGTCTTGTAGCAGGTGGAGAGCATCCAAGCCCTATCCCTTATGCTGATGTAGTTACAACTACAACTCATAAAACATTAAGAGGACCAAGAGGTGGTATGATTCTTTCATCAGCAGAAGCTGCTGAAAAGTTTAAGTTTAACAAGGCTGTATTCCCAGGAATCCAGGGCGGTCCACTTATGCATGTTATTGCTGGTAAGGCAGTATGCTTAAAGGAAGCACTTGATCCAAGCTTTAAGACTTATGCTAAGAACATTGTTGATAATGCACAGGCTCTTTGTACAGGACTTATGAACAGAGGTTTTGATATCGTATCTGGTGGTACAGATAATCACCTTATGCTTGTTAACCTTTTAAGCAAGAATAAGACTGGTAAGGAAGTAGAAAAGCTTCTTGATGCAGCTAACATTACATGCAACAAGAACACTATCCCTAACGATCCAGCTTCACCTTTCGTAACAAGTGGTATCAGACTTGGTACAGCAGCAGTTACAACAAGAGGCTTCAACACAGCAGATATGGATGTAGTAGCAGAAGCTATTGCTTTACTTGTAGATGACGTTGATGCTAATCAGGCTAAGGCTATGGCTATGGTTAAGGAACTTACAGACAAGTATCCTCTTTATGAATAATGCTGGAATATATAAGAAATGAACTTCTGGGGATGACTGATAAAGGAGAATATGCAGCATTTACATCCTCACTTATTCCTGGCTGCGATAATATAATAGGAATAAGACAACCGGTATTAAAGCAATATGCAAAACAGCTGATAAAGGAGAATAAGGATTTCCGGCAGCTGCTTAGTGAACCGGATATTTATCAGGAAGAAACACTGCTTAGAAGCTACATAATAGGAATGGGAACAGCGAAGGAGAAAGACTTTAAGAAGGCTTTAAAAGACTTCAACACATTCGTTCCTCTTGTGAACAACTGGGCTGTAAACGACAGCTTCTGTGTAGAATTCAGGGTTATGGATATGTTTCGGGACGAGTTTCTGCCATACATAAAGGAATGTATAGAATCGTTTGATGAATACAGGGCAAGAGTAGGGCTTATAATGCTGTTAGACCACTATTTAAAGGTTGATATGCATGGCATGAAAAGACCGAGAATGAAAAAGGTTACTATTAAAGATATAGAAAGCACAGATGAAATAAATTGTGCTAATGGTTTATATCTTGATGATATATTTTCACTTGTAAACAGGGATTTTTCGGCCTATGGATATTATACACAGATGGCAGCAGGCTGGCTTCTTGCGGAATGTTTTGTTACATTTCCAAAAAGAACGTGGGAATATCTTACAGATACCGACTGCTTAAAGTTAGATAAGTTGTCATATCAGAAGGCGGTACGAAAGATATGTGAATCGCTCACGCCGGATAAAGAAGTTAAACTAAAAGTTAAAAAGGATCTGAAGCAGATGTAATAATCTGTTTCAGGTCTTTTTTTATTGCTTTAGTATATTTTAATAATTTGAATATCAAAATAACCTTGACAAACACATAAGTTTTGTAGTATAAAAATAATGTTTGAAAATCAAAGTAAGATAATCAAATGGTTAGTAAGTCAAATAAATAAGGACAAAAAAGTATGATAAGAACAAGAATCATAGGAACAGGAAGCTATGTTCCACCAGATATATTGACTAACGATAATCTGTCAGAAATGGTAGATACGAGTGATGAGTGGATAAGGACAAGAACTGGTATATGTAACAGACATATAGCAAAAGATATGGATAATGCTGATATGGCATATAACGCTGCAAGAAATGCAGTAGAGGATGCACGTATTGAAGCTTCTAAGATTGGTCTGATTATAGTTGCAACGTCAACTCCTGATTATGCTTTTCCTAATCAGGCATCACTTGTACAGGCAAAGCTTAAAGCAGTAAATGCTATGTGTTTTGATGTAAGTGCAGCATGTTCAGGTTTTATTACAGCCCTGGATATTGCAGCTTCAATGTTAAAGGCAGGTTCGTATAAATATGCACTTGTTATTGGTTCAGAAAAAATGTCAGAAATAGTTAACTGGAAAGACAGAAGTGTGTGTGTGCTTTTTGGAGATGGTGCTGGTGCAGTGGTTCTTAAAGCAGTTGATAACAACACAGAAGATGTTACAGGTGCCTTAGTTGGTCATGAAAGAGGAATTATTGACAGCAATATCTACAATGATGGAACAGGTGCATCTGTTTTAACAGGTGGCAGAAGATTTTCTGATTCATGCAGCACAGATATATTTATACATATGGATGGACAGGAAGTGTTTAAATTCGCCGTAAAGAGTGTTCCTACAGCTATAGAAACACTTTTACATAATAATAATATGGATATTAATGATGTTGATAAGTTCATACTGCATCAGGCTAATGTACGTATTATAGAGAGTGTAGCTAAAAGACTTAAGGCTGATAAAGATAAGTTTCCAGTCAATCTGAATGAATATGGAAATACATCATCAGCAAGCATTCCTATTCTGCTTGATGAGTTAAACAGGAATGGAAGCTTAAAACAGGGAGAGAAGCTTGTACTTGCCGGTTTTGGTGCAGGATTAAGCTGGGGAAGTATTCTGCTTGTATGGTAGCACGGTTAAAGATGCTAAGCTTATTATATAGATATTTGCAGACTGCTTACTAAAAGATATCAGGCAGCCGGATAAGCGGCATTTTAACATATATAAGATGTTTATGGCAAAAGCTTTGCCATAGATATCAAAGTCGTGGGCTTTTGACCCCGACAACATATAATAAAAAATAATAAGAATTAAGGAGATTTAACATTATGTTTGAAAAAGTAAGAGAATTAGTTGCAGCACAGTTAGGTATAGATGAGGCAGTTATTAAGCCTGAGTCTAATTTCAAGGAAGATCTTAAGGCAGATTCACTTGATCTTTTTGAACTTGTTATGTCACTTGAGGATGAGTGTTCAGTAACTATTCCATCTGAGGAGCTTGAAAAGATTCTTACAGTACAGGATGTTGTTGATTATATCGAGGCTAACCAGAAATAGTTATAAATGTCAGGAAGGAAGATAAGTTATGAAAACTCGTGTAACAGAGCTTCTTAATATAGAATATCCTGTTATACAGGGCGGTATGGCATGGGTTGCAGATGCTAATCTGGCAGCCCACGTCAGCAAAGCCGGTGGAATGGGATTTATCGGAGCAGCTAATGCGCCGGCAGAATGGGTTAAAGAACAGATACATATTGCAAGAAAGATAACAGATAAGCCGGTTGGTGTTAATATTATGCTTTTAAGTGATTATGCAGATGAGATAGCACAGCTTGTTATTGATGAGCATATAGAAGCAGTAACAACAGGTGCAGGCAATCCAAGCAAATATATGAAGGCCTGGAAGGAAGCTGGAATAAGGGTTATTCCTGTTGTGGCATCAGTTGCACTTGCAAGAATGATGGAACGTGCCGGAGCAGATGCAGTTGTAGCAGAGGGTATGGAATCAGGTGGACATATCGGCGAGGAAACGACCATGACACTTGTACCACAGGTTGTTGATGCAGTTAATATTCCTGTTATAGCAGCTGGCGGAATAGGTGATGGCAGAGGTGTATGTGCAGCATTTATGCTTGGTGCAGAGGCTGTACAGATGGGAACAAGATTCGTTGTGGCTAAGGAATCAAATGTCCATCAGAATTATAAGGACAGAGTTATAGCTGCCAAGGATATAGATTCAGTAGTAACTGGCAGAAGTACAGGTCATCCAGTAAGGTCACTTAGAAACAGCATGACAAGGGAGTATCTTGATATGGAAAAAGAAGGCGTTGAGTTTGAAAAGCTTGAAAGACTTACTCTTGGAACATTAAGAAAGGCTGTTGTGGATGGTGATGTCAAGCAGGGAACTGTAATGGCAGGTCAGATAGCAGGTCTTGTGAGTAAGGAACAGACATGTGAAGAGATTATTAAGGAGCTTATGAAGGAAGTCTCTGAGGTATATAATTCACATAATAAGCTGGCATAAAACAGTGTATGGAAATGAGGATTTAAAAGGTATGGGAAAAACAGTTGTAATGTTTCCAGGACAGGGAAGCCAGTGTACTGGAATGGGAAGAGAAAGCTATAATAGTTGCACTTCATCAGTAAAGTGCTTTAAGAAGGCTGGTGAACTGACAGGTATCAATATGGAGCATTTAATATTTGAAGAAAATGATCTTCTCGATAAAACCGAGTATACACAGATTGCGTTATATGTAACAGAAATCGCCCAGCTTGCAGATATGGTAGAGCAGGGTCTTACGTATGATGCAGCTATTGGACTTTCATTAGGTGAATATAGTGCACTTACTGCAAGTGGTGCGCTATCTTATGAAGATGGTGTAAGACTTGTAAGAAACCGTGGAATATATATGGAACAGGAGGTTCCGGCTGGTATAGGTGCCATGGCTGCAGTTATCGGGCTTACATCAGATGAGGTTGACAGTGTACTTGCTAAATATAACAAGGATAAAAGCGGGAACACAGAGTCTGATAATGATATGTATCCTGATACAGTTTCTGCAGCTAATTACAACTGCCCTGGCCAGATAGTAATATCAGGTAAAAAGGAATGTGTACAGGAGGCTATGGAAGTGCTTAAGGAAGCAGGAGCAAGAAGAACACTCCTTCTTAACGTAAGTGGACCGTTTCATTCAAAGCTTCTTAAGGGCGCAGGTGATAAGCTTATGAAGGATCTTGAAAAAGTTACTTTTGATAAAGTGAAGTATCCTTATGTGGCGAACTGTACAGCTGAGTATGTGGATGAGAATACATCCAGTGGATATATAAAAGAACTTCTTTCAAAGCAGGTATATAGTTCAGTACGTTTTGAACAGTCAGTCAGAAAAATGATAGCCGATGGTTATGATACATTTGTTGAGGTGGGACCAGGAAAGACTTTATCTGGCTTTGTTAAAAAGATAGCTAAGAGCATGGAAAAGGAAGTAGTTATAAAATAACAGGCAATAAATGCAGACAGGATATTGGTAAGGCTTTAGCAATATTGTATCGATGAAAGGCAGTGTGTTATGTGTATGGATAATTGTATAAAAAGATATGAAAACAAGATAGTGCTTGTAACCGGAGCTGGCAGAGGAATAGGAGCTGCTATAGCTGCCCGTTTTGCCAAAGAGGGGGCTGTGGTTATTGTTAATTACAGTGGTAATGATGAGGCAGCAGATAGAACAGTTGAAAATATTGTAGCTGCCAACGGAAAGGCAGAAAAATACAAGTGTCAGGTTGATTCGTATGAAGAAACTGAAAAAATGATCACATATATAATGGATAAATATAAGAGAATAGACATTCTTATAAATAATGCAGGTATAACAAAAGATGGTCTTATCATGAGAATGAAAGAGGAAGATTTTGACAGAGTTATAGATGTTAATCTTAAGGGAACATTTAACTGCATAAGACACGTAAGCAGATACATGTTAAAGCAAAGAAGCGGAAGAATAATCAATATGTCATCAGTTGTAGGCATAGCTGGTAATGCAGGACAGGTTAATTACAGCGCTTCTAAAGCAGGTGTGATAGGTATTACCAAATCTGCGGCAAAGGAGCTTGCATCGCGAGGAATAACTGTTAATGCAGTTGCACCTGGATATATTGATACAGATATGACAAAGGTTTTATCTGATGAACAGAAGAAGTCAGTACTTGATATGATTCCTCTTTCAAGAATGGGAAGCGTGGATGATATAAGCAATGCTGTAGCATTTCTAGCATCAGATGAAGCGGCATACATAACAGGACAGGTAATATCAGTAGATGGAGGTATGAATATCTGATGAGAAGAGTAGTTGTTACAGGTATGGGTGCAATAACACCTATAGGTTTAAGTGTGGATGAATTCTGGAATTCTGTTAAAGAGAATACAGTTGGAATAGATAATATAACAAGATTTGATACAACAGATTATAAGGTTAAGCTTGCAGCAGAGGTAAAGGATTTTGATGCTAAGAATTATATGGATTTCAAGGCAGCCAAAAGGATGGAGAAGTTCAGCCAGTATGCTGTTGCGGCCGCGCATGAGGCTATGAAGGATTCGGGGCTTGATATGGCTAAAGAGGATGCTTTCCGTGTTGGTGTATCAGTAGGCTCTGGTGTTGGAAGCCTTGAAGCTATGGAAAGCAATCACAAGAAGCTTCTTGAAAAGGGTCCATCTAGGATTAATCCGCTTCTTGTACCTCTTATGATAACTAACATGGCAGCTGGCAATGTATCAATACAGCTAGGTTTAAAGGGGAAGAATATAAATGTTGTTACAGCATGTGCTACTGGAACTAATTCTATAGGTGAAGGCTATAGAAGTATACAGCATGGAGAGGCAGATGTTATGTTTGCAGGTGGAACTGAAAGTTCTATATCTCCTATTGGAATCGGTGGTTTTACTGCGCTTACAGCACTTTCAACATCTACAGACCCTAAGAGAGCCTCTATCCCATTTGACAAAGAAAGAAATGGCTTTGTCATGGGTGAAGGAGCAGGTGTGGTTGTACTTGAAGAGCTGGAGCATGCTTTAAAGAGAGGAGCGCATATATATGCAGAGATTACAGGCTATGGCTGTTCTTCTGATGCGTACCATATAACATCACCTATGGAGGATGGAAGTGGAGCTGCATATGCTATGACAAGTGCCATGAAGGAAGCAGAAGTAAAACCAGATGATATCGATTATATAAATGCACATGGAACAAGTACCCATCATAATGATCTTTTTGAGACAAGGGCGATCAAGCTGGCACTTAAGGATGCAGCTTACAATGTGCCTGTAAGTTCAACAAAATCCATGGTTGGACATCTGCTTGGTGCAGCGGGCGCAGTTGAGTTCATAGCCTGTGTCAAGTCAATCCAGGATGGTTATATACATCCAAATGTAGGACTATCAGAAACAGAGGAAGAAATGAATCTTAATTATGTCAAGGATGAAGGAATCGAAAAGGACGTTGATGTAGTCATGACGAATTCTCTTGGCTTTGGTGGACATAATGCAACTCTTATAGTAAGAAAGTATTCATAATATGATGAACGCTTAAAGTACATAAGTGGATTGCTGGTGAGATATCTGGAATACCAGAATATGAATAAAAGGTCATGAAGAAATGGAGATAATATATGGAATTAGAAAATGTAATAAAGCTCATTAATGCTGTATCAGAATCTTCACTTACAAGCTTTAGCATGGAAGATGGCGACACTAAGCTTTCGCTTGGCGCTGACAGAAGTGACAGGGCAGCTGTTAAAGAAACTGCCGGTGCTTATGATATAGTTAATAGCGATAGCGGCGATGAATCAGGATTGAATAAATCAGACATTAAAACTTCTGATGATAATGTGCTTACTGTTAATTCACCACTTGTAGGTGTATTTTACAGTTCAGCATCTCCTGAAGCTGATGCATATGTAGCAATAGGTGACAGAGTTAAAAAAGGTCAGGTAATCGGTATAGTAGAAGCAATGAAGCTTATGAATGAGATTGAAAGTGATTATGATGGTGTGGTTACTGATATTCTTGTAGATAATGAACAGATGGTTGAATATGGACAGCCTATGTTTGTTATAAAACCAGTCTGACAATACGTCGGTATCAAAGGCATGGGTTTTTGATACCGACATTATATATATGAAATTCGATTATTTAATATAAGGAGTTAAGTATGCTTACAACAAAGGAAATAATGGATATTATACCACACAGACATCCTTTTCTGCTTGTGGATACAATAGATGAACTTGAGCCTGGAATAAAGGCAACAGGATATAAGTGTATTACATATGATGAGCCTTATTTTGCAGGACATTTTCCAGCTGAGCCTGTTATGCCGGGGGTCCTTCAGATAGAGGCATGTGCACAGGTAGGCGCTGTTGCGATACTTTCGCTGGAAGAAAACAAAGGTAAAACAGCATATTTTGGTGCAGTTAATAATGCAAGATTTAAAAGAAAAGTAGTTCCTGGTGATAAACTTAAGATGGAATGTGAGATTATAAAGAAAAAAGGACCAGTTGGCGTGGGAAAGGCTGTTGCGACGGTAGATGGCGAGGTTGCACTTACAGCAGAGCTTACATTTATGGTAGGTTAATCCGTCTGATGTTGTAAATATAATATGTGGATTATGGAATGGTTATAAGGAGATGAAGCTGTGTTTAATAAGATATTGATAGCGAACAGAGGCGAAATAGCTGTTAGAATAATAAGAGCCTGTAGGGAAATGGGTATACAGACAGTTGCAGTATATTCTGAGGCGGATAAGGAAGCACTTCATACGCAGCTGGCTGATGAGAGTGTATGTATAGGAAAGGCAGCAGCTAAGGATAGTTACCTTAATATGGAAAGAATATTGAGTGCAACAGTAGCTACACATGCAGATGCAATACATCCAGGCTTTGGATTTCTTTCTGAAAACAGTAAGTTTGCATCATTATGTGAAAAATGTAACATCACATTTATAGGTCCAGATTCAGATATCATAGAGAAAACAGGTAATAAACAGGAAGCAAGAAATACAATGATATCAGCAGGTATTCCAGTTATTCCAGGAACCAAAGAACCAGTTATGGATGCGGAAAGAGGAAAAGAGCTTGCAGACAATATAGGTTATCCTGTTATGGTTAAAGCTGCACTTGGCGGCGGTGGCAAGGGGATGCGTGTTGTATATACAAAAGAAGATTTTAAAAGGGAATTCGATAACGCACAGAGAGAAGCCGTGAATGGCTTTGCTGATGGCACAATGTATATAGAAAAATATATAGAAAAGCCAAGACATATAGAGTTTCAGATATTAGCTGATAAATATGGAAATACAATTCATCTTGGTGAAAGAGATTGTTCAATACAAAGAAATCACCAGAAGTTAGTTGAAGAATCACCCTCTCCTGCGTTGAATGATGAATTAAGAAAGAGAATGGGAGATACTGCAGTGGCAGTGGCTAAGGCTGTTAACTATGAAAATGCAGGAACAGTTGAGTTTCTTCTGGATAAAAACGACAATTATTACTTTATGGAGGTAAATACCCGTATTCAGGTCGAGCATGGTATAACGGAACTTGTGACAGGTGTTGATCTTATAAAGGAACAGATAAAGATAGCAGCCGGCGAAAGTCTTGGTATTAAGCAGGAGGATGTAAGGATACATGGTGCTGCCATGGAAATAAGAATCAATGCTGAAAACCCTGAAAAGAACTTTGCACCTAATCCGGGAACAATAAAGAATATACATATACCAGGTGGTAATGGTGTAAGAATAGATACTGCAGTTTATAGTGGATATACGATACCTCCTTTTTATGATTCCATGATAATGAAGGTTATGACATATGCAAACGACAGGAAAACAGTGATTGAGAAGATGAGAAGTGTCCTTGGCGAGATTATTATCGAAGGTGTCACAACAAATACAGATTTTATGTATGATATATGCCAGAATGAGAAGTTTATTAAAGGTGATGTCAGTACAGATTTCATACCTGAGGAGTATCCACAGGTATGTAAAAAATAGTTGTTCGTTATGCACAGTAAGTGTGCGTGGAAATGAGGATTTATATGCAGATAAAAGGCTTGTTTAAAAAGAATATCCATAAAAATAAAATCAACAATCTGGATAGTAGTAATATAAATGTTCCAGATGGATTATATACGAAATGTCCGGTTTGTTCAAAAATAATCTTAACAGAGGACATGTATCTGAATAATTGTGTATGTCCGGAATGTGGATATTATATGAAGCTGGATGCCAGAACAAGGATATCCATGGTAGTGGATAAGAATACATTTTCAGAATGGGATACTAACATTGAAGAGAGCAATCCATGTGAATACCCTGGTTATGAGGAGAAAATCCAGAATCTTAAAAGAAAAACAAATCTTGATGAGGCAGTAATAACCGGCGTTGGAAAGATAGATGGCAGCAAAGCTGTTATAGGTGTCTGTGATACAAGATTTCTTATGGGCAGCATGGGCGAAGTTGTAGGTGAAAAGCTTACACGGGCAGTTGAGAAGGCTACAGAGCAGAAGCTGCCGGTTATTATATTTACATGCTCAGGCGGAGCCAGGATGCAGGAGGGAATAGTATCTCTTATGCAGATGGCAAAGATAAGTGCCGCATTAAAAAAACATGATGAGGCAGGACTTTTATATATCACTGTTCTTACTGACCCTACAACTGGAGGTGTAACTGCAAGCTTTGCTATGCTTGGAGATATTATACTTGCAGAGCCAGGTGCCCTTATAGGTTTTGCAGGACCAAGAGTTATCAGACAGACTATAGGACAGGAACTGCCAGAAGGGTTTCAGAGAGCTGAATTTCTGTTAGAGCACGGCTTTGTGGATGCGATAGTTAAAAGGGATGAGCTAAAGAAGACACTTGCGCATCTGCTCGACATACATAAGTACAGTGGAGCTTATACAGAAGTTAAAGAAAATGTGGATACATACCGGAGCAATTCAGATATTATGAAGAAGTATCTTGAGTATCTTGATAATATATATTTCAAAAAGATAGATAGAGAAGAAGAAAAAAAGGCTGAGGCTGATAATAATCTGTATAATGAGTATGATGTATGGGAAAAGGTTGAAATAGCAAGAAGCAGTGAAAGACCTAATGCCGCAGATTACATAGAAAAAATAACTAAAGATTTTTTTGAACTTCATGGTGACAGAAACTTTGGTGATGATAAAGCGATAATAGGTGGAATCGCAACATTTGGCGGCATTCCTGTAACAGTCATAGGACATATGAAGGGTAAGACTACTAAAGAGAATATATCAAGAAACTTTGGAATGCCTAATCCCGAAGGGTATAGAAAGGCACTAAGGCTTATGAAGCAGGCTGAAAAATTTAACAGACCGGTTATATGTTTTATAGACACTCCAGGAGCATATTGCGGTCTTGGTGCAGAAGAGCGAGGCCAGGGAGAAGCTATAGCAAAGAATCTGTATGAAATGAGCAGTCTTACAGTTCCGGTATTGTCAATAGTAACTGGCGAAGGTGGAAGCGGTGGTGCACTTGCACTAGGTGTTGCCAATGAGGTATGGATGATGGAGAATTCCATATATTCAATACTTTCACCAGAAGGCTTTGCATCGATACTGTGGAAGGATTCTAAGAAAGCAAAAGAGGCTGCGGAAATAATGAAGCTGACGGCAGCAGATTTATATGAGCTTGGCATAATAGAGAAGGTCATTCCGGAATATCCGGTTATAAATGAAAATAATATAAAAAGAGTGACATTATATATGAAACGCATGATATGTGATTTTATGTACAGATATATTGATATGGACAAGGAAGAGCTTGCAAAACAGCGGTATAACAGATTCAGGAAAATGTAAGAAAGCACTAAATCTATTACATTTTTTTATGGTTGTATTAATATAATTGTGTTAATATGATTATGTTAATGTGATTGTTTTAATGCTAGGTTTTAAAATTAAATGCGAAAAGAGTTAATAAAACTCTATCGCATTTATTTTTTTACCTACAAGAAAGTATAGAAAAAATGCGGTTAGAGCGTAAAAACTCTAACCGCATTTTTATTTTACCCATAAGCGAGAAGGGAGCGTTGAAAATGAGAAAAGCGTACAAAAAATTAACTTATGCAGATCGGCAGGAAATTGAACAAATGAGCGAACGCGGAGAAAAACCAAAAGCGATCGCAGATGCAACCGGCGTTTGTTTTCAGACCATATATAGAGAGCTACAAAGAGGAAAAGACAAAGACGGTAAATATAAAGCGGAAATTGCACAGCAGTCATTATTTGCATAGAACGGGCAAGCTGCCTACACGCCTTTAATTTAATGGGATAGAATACCACCCTCCGAAGGTGGCGGTGCGGGTTCAATTCCCGCCGGGCGTATTTGTGCGAGGTTGGCAACCTTGCGGCAGATGCAGCAGGTAAATAGCTGTTATCTGTATGTTGTGAAAAAAATTACAGCGGGCGCACCTGCTAGAAAGTGCGTGGACGGTCAACAAGTTTTCAGTTGCTTTTTAATGAGAAAAGCAGCCAACACAGCAAATATAAAAGCCAAAGCGGGAGCGTATGAACAAAGCAAGAGAACCACCAAAGGGAGGAATTTGTGAGATATACATATTTGAAAAATGAATAGAAAAAAAGCCGTTACGTTGGCAGCGTACCGGCTAGTGATTTAGTGCAAATGCAATATTTCAACCTAAAAAAATTATACCATTTATTGCGTTTGCCGTCAAGCCAAAGAACCGGCAAATAAGCCGGTTTCGGGCTTGTTCAAACTATTAACTTTAGGATCCATATAGGAGTTAATAAGACTAATGCAAAGGTGGTGTAATTGAGTTGGGTTATTTCAAAACCACAGTAAAGGCAGGGGCGACGATCGAGGTTACAAAGAGTTACACAAAAAGGACAGGAACAAAGGCAAGGGGGAACAAAGAAAAGCCAACAGCCGAGGAAATGGAAAAAGTAAACCAAATGAACGCCGAAAGAACCCTGCGACTAAAGATAAATGCAAATTTCGGAGTTGATGATCCTTTTATAACATTGACATATAGAAAAGAGGAACGACCAACACCGGCAGGAGCAAAGAAAAATATAAAAAAATTATTAGATAGCCTTCGAAAAAAATACAAGACGATGGGCGCAGAGTTGAAATATATAAATGTCACAGAGTATCAAAATAAAGCGATCCACCACCACATAATTATAAACCACGTTGAAGGTGTAGACGTTTCTAAATGGGTGCGCCAGTTATGGAAATTTGGCAGACCGGATTTTAAGTATTTGGACGATACCGGACAGTATAAGGATTTAGCGGCATATCTCATAAAAGAAACATCAAAGACCTATAAAGGCAATGACGACGGCGGGCATAAGCAAAGATACAGTTGCAGCCGCAATTTGATAATGCCAACACCAAAGACAGAAATTATAAAAAAGGCGCAAAGGTGGGCGGCAGATCCAAAACCGATAAAAGGCTATTACATCGACAAAGACACAGTATATAACGGTGTAGATCCGTTTACCGGCAGAGAATACCAAAAATATACAATGGTTCGGCTATCCGGTAGCGGTGGTTAATATTGTGGATAACTCACAATGAAAACCGCAGCCGTCTAATAAATACTAGACGGCAGGGCGTGTTAAAAGAAGGTGGATAAATTGAACGTAAGCATATACATAAAAAGCAGTTTCAGAGGCAACCCAAGAGGCGCAGGAGAGGCGGCAGCGGTTATTGAGTTTATAGACAAGCAAGGGAAAAGCCACAAGCGGCAGCAGCGCACGCAAATAGAGGCAGACACGAAAAACGCCCTGCACTTAAAAATTTGCATCGCAGCGATGCGGGTATTATTAAAGCCTTGCGATATAACCGTTTTTATTGATTGCGACTATATGGCAAACGCCTGCAGGTTGGGTTGGCTGGATAAGTGGCAGCAGGACGGTTGGAAGAAAGCAAACGGAAAGCCGCCGGCGAATGTTGAGGAATGGAAACAATTTTATATGCTAATGCAGATCCACACCGTAACATTTGAAAAATACAACGACCGGTACGACACCGAGTTAGAGAAAATCATAGGAGGCGAAAATGAAGTACATGGGATCGAAAGCGAAGATCGCAAAGTACATAGTGCCGATTATTCAACGAAAAATTGACGAAAGCGGCGCGCGGTATTATGTGGAACCGTTCGCGGGCGGCTGTAATGTGATAGACAAGATAAAAGCAGAATACCGCATTGCATCAGATAGTAATAAATATTTAATTGCGTTATTCCAACACCTGCAGGACGGCGGCGAATTGCCGGAACATATCACACGCGAAGAATATAACAAAGCGCGCGAGGCATACAGAACCGGAGATAACAGCCTGCAGGCGTGGTACATTGGCGCGGTTGGTTTCCTTGCATCGTATAACGGCAGATTTTACGACGGCGGTTATGCGGGATATGGAAAAGACAAAGGTAGGGTAAGGGATTATTACAGAGAAAGCCGCAACAACATTTTGATGCAGATGCAGCAGGGCGGCATATCCGGTATTGATTTCAGTTGTAGAGATTATAAAAGCTATACGCCGCAGGGGTGCGTTATATATTGCGATCCACCCTATGAGGGTACAAAAAAATACGGCAATGCAAAAGATTTTGATTATTTGGAATTTTGGGAAACGATGCGGAAATGGAGCCGCCACAACAATATAGTTTTAATTTCGGAGTTACAAGCACCGGACGATTTTATAACAATTTGGGAAAAGGAGGTAGATCGCAGCATGAAAGCAAAAGAACATTTCAGAGCGACAGAAAAATTATTTATGTGGGGGGGGTAACGGTAAATGATTAAGCGAGGCGACATTTATTTTATTCGTGATACCCGCCAAAGTATCGGCAGCGAGCAGAAAGCAGACAGACCTGCGGTTATTGTTTCAAACGATGCAAATAACAAGCATAGCGGCGTTTATGAAGTTGTCTATATGACGACACAGCCGAAAACAGACCTGCCAACACATTTTATAACAAGTTCCGCATTGAGAACATCAACCGTATTGTGCGAGCAGATAAGCAGCGTTTACGAGGAACGGATCGGCGAATGGATCGGAACACTCACACCGGAAGAAATGAAACAGCTTGACGAGTGTTTAACGGTATCGGTTGGCATAAATATAAAGGCAGAAAAAGAGCCTGCGGAAATAGAAAGCCTGCGGCAGCAGTTAGCAGAAATGACAGACCGGCAGCAGGCAGCAGAAAAGCAGGCGAAAACATATAAAGAAATGTATGAGTTTCTTTTAAGTAAGCAGTTAGGAGCGTGAGAGCATGAGCAAATATAAAAAAAGTTTATGCAGTAATAGATAATTACCACGAAAATAGATTTCCGGTTATTGCGGTATGTAATACAGAAGATGCAGCAGAAAAGTATATAGCAGACCGCATAAAAAAGGACAAGCAGAAGGGCAATAATTACGATTACGATTTTATAGAAATCGACAAGGAGGCAGAACATGACAGCGATCGGAACATACAGAAAATGCTATAAGTGCGGCTGTATAACAAACAATGTAGAGGCTATAAAGTGCGAGTGTGGCGGTTTTCTTTACTTGATTAGTCAAATATATATGCCAAAGACAGCAAAAGAGCAGCAAAAGAAAGAAGGCGAGCAATGAATAGCGTACATTTTAGCACAGGTAAGGACGATTGGGGAACACCGCAGGATCTTTTCGATGCACTCAATGAAGAATTTAACTTTACATTGGATCCATGCGCAGACAATAACAACCATAAATGCGCAAAGTATTACACCATAGAGCAGGACGGTTTGGCGCAATCATGGGCGGGCGAAACGGTATTTTGCAACCCGCCGTACAGCAGAAAAACAAAAACAAACGCCGGTCAAATTGCATGGGTGCAAAAATGTTACAAAGAGGCAACCGAGGGGGGGATCGTCGTGGTTATGCTTATACCCGCCCGAACAGATACGATCATGTTTCACGATTACATTTTAGGAAAAGCAGAAATACGATTTATCAAAGGGCGTGTTAATTTTGAAATAGACGGACAGAAAAGCAAGGATCCGGCACCATTCCCAAGCATGATCGTAGTATTTAACGGAAAGCAGCCAACAAGTGCAGTAAAAAGCATTACAGCATAGCAAGGAGGTTATATGGCAGAACTTTTAACGCCAAGCATCGCATACGCATACAACCAAAAGGCGAAAGCCCTGCCGTATAACGGTATGCAAGATATAGGCGAGCGTAGACGATTACGACAAGACCTGCAGGAGCGATGCGGCATAACAGAATTAGAGGCAATCAATATATTAAACGGCTTTCATATAGATACATATTGCATTAAGTATTTGAGAAAAGCCCGCGAGGCAGCAGAGGGAACACCGGAGCCGACAAAGAAAAGGCGCAGGCGATAGGAGGAAAATGAAACCAAAGAAATTTTACATTATCAGACCGGGAATAGAAATAGAGTATATCAAAAATCCAATATTAGGGCGGTTATATATCATGCTTAATTATTGGCGGTTCATAAAAGCCGGGTACTATTGGATATTCACATACAAGGTTTACTATATTGCATTTCCGAGGATATACAGAAAGGCAGAAAATGAGTAAAACAAAAAGCATTGTAACAGAGTATGACGGTATATGTTTCTTTTGCGGCAAACCGGCAGAATGTGAGCATCATTTATTATTTGGTAACGGCATTAGAGAATTAGCGGAGCAGGACGGCTTGAAGGTTCCGATGTGCAATAAGTGTCATAACATGGGGAAACAGATTGAACGCATACATGAGAATATCATGGCTGAAAAGTTATCTAAAATGTTGGGGCAGGCAATATATGAAAACAAGATTGGAACGCGGGAAGAATTTAGAAAGCGTTACGGTAAATCGTATTTATAGGAGGCGCACATGGCATTAACTGAATTAGTAAACGCCCTCCGGCAGCAGGCAATAAAGCAGCGGGAAAGAGAGGGCGAGTTATTAAACAACATTGCATATTTAGCGGATTTAGAAACAGCAGAGGCAGCAGCCGACATATACGCAGCCGAGAAACACGCATATTCATTTGACGGCTATTTACATCAGCTTGAAAAATTAAAAACGGTATTAGCCGCAGGCGTACCGCCGGAAACAGCATTAGAGGCGGTGGATAGTTGCGTAGATGCAGACACGATAATTAAATATTACAGAGGAGGCACAGCATGAATAAATGTATTTTCATGGGGCGTTTAACGCGGGATCCGGAAATACGCTACACGCAGAGCGAAAAGCCGGTTGCGGTTGTAAATTACACATTGGCGGTTGACAGAAGATATAAAAGAGAGGGCGAGCCTTCAGCAGATTTTATAAATTTTGTAGCATACGGCACAGCCGCCGAATTTGCAGAAAAGTACTTTAAGAAAGGCACCAAGTTATTAGTAACCGCACGTTGCCAAACAAGGACGTACATAAACAACGAGGGTAAAAAAGTTTATGTTACGGAATTTATCGTAGAGGAACAAGAGTTTACGGAAAGCAAGCGAGCAGCAGGAAACGAACCGGCGGGCGATGACTTTATGCAGATGCCGGAAGGCGAGGAATTACCGTTTAACTAGGAGGCAGAATGGAAAAACAATTAACAGCGATAGAAAAACGCGATAGTAATTTTTACGATGCGCAATACATGATCTACTATGAATTGCCAGTATTGATAAGTAAAATTTTTCACGCTGCATTTGCAAATTGCGAGTGCGGAACGCCGGTTATAGAAAAAGAAGATATGCAATTTATAGAAGGTTTCGTTAAAGCAACAGAAGATACTTTTAACATTGCAATGGAAGGACAGAAAAAACAGATTGCAGAAATGCTAAAAATGCACGAATAAGGAGGATCAGCAAATGCAAACAATTTCAATCATCAGCTTGAAGGGCGGCGTAGCAAAGACAACAACAGCAGTAAACATGGCGTACACATTGGCAGAGGTACACAAAAAGAAAGTTCTTATTATTGACAATGACAAGCAGGGAAATACATCAAAGGCGTTTAAAAAGTACGACACAGAAGATAAAAACACCGTTGCGCGCATGATGTTAGAAAGAAACATTGATGTATCGGAGATTATCAAAAAAACAGACTATGAAAACATCGACATCATAACCGCCAACATGGATTTATTAGAGGCAAACCTGCGCACCATTGTAGACACCGGAAGGCAGCAGCAGACAAGATTTAAAAAAGCGTTGGCAGCAGTAGAAGGGTACGATTATTGCATTATTGACAATGCGCCCGATATTAACATGAGCATTATTAACGCCCTTGTAACGTCAAATGATGTAATAGTGCCGGTATTCATGGATCAGTATTCATTTGACGGTTTAGACATTCTTTTAGAGCAGATCGCACAGGTGCAGGAAGATTTCAACGAGAATTTGCATTTTGCCGGGTGCATCATCACGCAGTATCAGAATAACGATGTAAACAATCAGGGCATAGAGTGGTTAAAAGCGCAAGGCGTACCGGTATTTAATCAGCGGATTCGTAGAACAGAAAAGAAAGTAAACGAAAGCACATTTGCAAAAATGCCGCTTGTGGAATATTCCGTAAGATGCGGAGCCGCACAGGATTATAAAAAATTCGTATTGGAATATTTGGAGGGCGAAGATGCAGAAAATTAAGTTTAAAGCGAAATGCCCTTATGAGATAGGCGACAAGATCCAATTTGAGAAGGGCGGCAAAACGCAGACAATGGACGTAACGGACATTATAACGCAGGTAAGTGCCAAAACCGGCGACATAACATTTATTTTAGAGTTGGACGGTTGGTATAAGCTGAATACCAAATTACACGATGTAAAAATACCGTAACGCCTAGTATTTACTAGACGATACCCAATTTAGGTACAAGGAGGCACGCAATGGGATTTGACATTAACAATTTTTTAAATGCCGAAAGCAAAAAAGAGGTAAAAAGCGATTGGAAACCGGTTAAATTGAGCGTACATAAATTAAGACCGGCAGCAGGCAAAGAAAATTTTTATCACATGGACGATAAAGAGATCGAGGAAACCGCCCGCACGATTGAGTTAGTAGGAATACAGCAATACCCGGTTGTAAAACCAATACCGGATAGCGACGAATACGAGATTATAGCCGGACATAAAAGAAGGCTTGCAATCTTAAAGTTACTTACAGAGGGAAAAACAGAATATGAAATGATCCCATGCAAGATTGAAACGGCAGAGGACAGCATAAAAAACCGGCTGATTTTGATTTTTACCAATTCAACACAGCGAGAAAGAACCGATTACGAGAAAATGCAGGAAATAAAAGAGGTTCGACAGCTTTTAACAGAATGGCAGAAAGATAATAAAATATCGGGTAAGCTGCAAAACGTAATAGCCGAGGTTTTGGGAACCAATAAAACCAAAGTAGGAACATTGGAACACATAGACGGTAGGTTAATAGAACCTTTTAAAAATGAGTTTGCAGCAGGAAAGATCAGCACAGACGCAGCAAACAAAATAGCAGGTTTAAACGATGCAGCGCAGCAGGCATTATATGAAACATACAAAGAAACCGGATCATTAACCGCCGAAGATGTAAAAGCAATTAAGAAACCGGACAAGCAGCAGGAGGCACCCAAAGAGCCGTCAAAAGAGGCAGAGGCGAAAGAAACACCGAAGGAACAGGTAAAAGCCGAGAATGAGGCGCAGGACAAGCCACAGCCGCGATTTATGAATGAGCCGGAAACCAAAGTTACATACAATGCACCGACACCGGATAACACAGACCGCCGAACACTCATAATTAACGGCAAAATTAACCGATATAAGGAATTTAACGGCATGACGGTTAATTATTTCATGGGCGCGGTTATCGGTTCAGATCTATTTGATACGGAGTTTTGGCAGGGGTGGAAAGAAAACACCGGCGCAAAATGGGAATACATAGCAGATTACGCCGGAACAAAGACCACATACACCGTACAGACCGACACAACCGAGAAATGCGAGGCACTTTTAACAGACACCGGATTAGAGGTTTTAAGAGTGGCAGCAGGGCAGACGGCAGTTATCAGATATGAGGAATTAGCGGAACTTATAGACGTTATGATCTATACGAAAGTAATTGAAATTACCACCATAGAAAGCGACTTGAAGTATTGGGCGGCACGCACAACCAAAGAATTAGCGGCGGTTAGTAATTACTTGACGGAAAATGAAATTTATGTATTGCAGGATCTTATGATGAAATGCAAGGAAAGGGCGGGTAAATAATATGAGCGTTGAGAACATGGGTAACGGATATGTAAAAGTAGGCGTAAAGCAGGAAGATTTAGAGGAAAGCATAGCGGGGTTAAGACAGCTAAAGCCGATTTTACAGGCACAAGTTACACGCGGAAACGGAAATAACAAGCGGCAGGCAGCTATTGACAGAGCAGAGATCGGAAAACATTTCGATACAGCTATAAACGCGATGTTAATTTTATATTCCGCTTTTGAGGCAAGCGAAATGACAGAGGACGAAATAACAAAGCAGTTTGAGGCTATGGAAAGAGAGGCTAAAAAGGAAATTGACACCGGCACAGACAAAAGCGCGTTTATGTACGGTGTATCAAGAACGGCGGCGGGAATGGCAGGCAAAAATCCGAAATATGCACAATTTATTACAGATAAGGCAAAAGAGGTAATAGAAAATATAGCAAAATATAAGGGGCAGCAGGCGTAAAAGCCTGCTGCATAGGTGCAGATATGAGAAAGAACAATTTAGCCTATATATGCAGCCCATACAGAGGAAATATTATTGAACAGTTCCGCAATATCCGGTACGCAAGATATATAACAAAGATTGCGTTAGATTTAGGTTACACGCCGATAACAACACACTTATATTTAACACAGGTGCTTGATGATAAAGTACCGATGCAGAGGCGGCGCGGATTAAGAGCCGGACAAGATATTTTAAACACCTGCGGCACAATCATTATAGGCGCGCGATATGGCGTTAGCGAGGGTATGACAGCAGAGATAAAGGCAGCCAAAGGGAAAAATACAATTATTATACCGTAGGAGGTGCAATATGATACACGCTTTAAAGATATTGCCGGAATATTTCGAGGCAATGGCAGCAGGCACAAAGAGTTTTGAAGTTAGAAAGAACGATCGCCCATATCACACCGGCGATTATGTAGCATTAAACGAATGGAACCGCGAACAATACACCGGAAAATGCACATTGCAAAAGATTGTTTATATACTAAACGAGCCAGAATATTGCAAGGAAGGTTATGTAATTTTGGGCTTAGAGCCTTGCGCGATCGGAGAAATAAGAGAAAACCGCCGTATGCTGCAAGGTAGATCGGAGGAGGTTCCGGTATATGACAGAAAATAAAGAGATTATAAAGGCAGGTAGCGTATTTATCACACATAGGACACGCGAGGCAATACACGCAGCAGCCGCGCAGCGAACCGAAACAGAATTAAACGAATGTTTTAAAACGCTACATGACAGCATGGATCGGTTTAGTAAACAAATTGCGGTAGAGGAAATAATCGGACAAGATTTTATTATATATACGCCTGAAAGAAGAATAGGCAAAACAGAGGCGGCATTATATTTAGCCCACGAATACAATATGCCTTATTTGGTTAAGTCGGCGCAGTTAGATTTTGTTAAGTGGCAGGCAAAAGAGGCGGGATATAATATAAAATTCGTTCTTTTGAGCCACCCACAAATCGAGGGCATGAGATTAAGAACCATTTTAAAGGACGAATGTATAAAAACCAAAGAGGCGCGGGAACACATCGGCAAACATATTAACATAATCGGAATTGAGGAAATATAGGAGGCACACATGGCAAAAGGTATTAAATTAAACAGAGAACAATATAAAAACGTTAAACGCATGGATCACAAGCAAATGGAAACTTTCGTAGTGAATATGTATAACGCAGGGTATGAGGACGGCAAAAAGACAGCGGGCAGCAGGGTAAAACCTTCAGATATTGCGGTAGCAATTTCGGAGATAAAGGGCATCGGAACCAAGAAAGCCGCCGAAATCATGGCAGCAGTAAACAAATTATACGAGAGAGGCGCGAAATGAGCGAAAAAGTAATTGCAATAATGAATAAGCCTGCAAATTGCCAAGTATGCGTTTTTGGAGTATGCAAATATTCGTTACCATTAACAACGCGCCGAAAGGGTTATTATTGTCAATTAAAAGAGCCAAAAGCCCGAATTGTAGAAGATTTTGACTATAACGCGGAAATACATTTAAGTAATTGCCCGCTAAAACCGTACAAGGAGGAACAATGCGAAAAGGTAAAATAATTTGCGTAGACATTGAAACCACCGGTTTAGATATGACAAACGATGAAATATTGCAAATTTCCATTATTAACGGCAGAGGAAAAACGCTTTATAACTCATATATCAGACCGGAACACAAAAGAGAATGGAAAGAGGCAGAAAAAATAAATAAAATCGGTTGGGAGGCAGTAAAGAACGCCACGACATTGCGGCATGAGAAACGGAAAATTGAAAAGATTTTGAAAAAAGCCGGTTTAATCATCGGCTACAATCACAAAGGGTTTGATTTGCCGTTTATGGCAGCCAAAGGCATAAATACAGCAGTAAAAGCCGAGGTTTTTGATGTAATGTTAGAATTTGCGCCGATATATGGCGATTACAACGAGCATTACAATAATTATAAATGGCAACCGTTGACAAGATGCGCGGAATATTACGGATATACCGGATATAAGGCGCACGATGCTTTAGAAGATGTGCGGGCAACGCTATATTGTTTTTACAAGATGCGGAGGAAGATATGAAAGAGAAAACAAAGGAATTTTACAAAGCAGTCTTTAAATATTGGCTGCATGAGCGTAAAGAAAGCATAAAAAGAATATTTGCAAGGAGGACGAAATGAACAGACGACAGAAAAAGAAACAGTTTAAAAAGCGTTTCGGTATCAACCCACCGCGCGGCATATCCATAAAAACAGCAACCCACACAATGCAACACCGGGAAAAAGTTATTGCAGCTTTCGAGAGAATTAAGAAAGCAATATTAGATTTATGGGAAATGATAAAGCAACCGGCGTTAGAATTAGCAACGGCACTAAAAGAGGCAACGACGGCACTTATAAGCAATAAAGAAAAACGCCGCCGACAGTATGCGGCGTTGCAAGTATTCCAAACAAAAGTAATAACGCAGCAGAGGCAGCAGGAAAGCGAGGTAATGCAAATTGAAAGCAATATTAACATATACAACCATGACAGACGGTAAGGCAGAGGAAAAACGAGGCTTTTCGATACAGCGAAGGCGAAAAAAATTTGCGATGTAAAAAACGCTTTCAACTATAAAGTGCAGGAAATATACATAACTGAAAAAGGCGTTGTATTTTTCCGCAACATGAATGAGGACACATTAGAGATACCAAACCAAAAAGAGGTTAAAAAGTGGATCGGCGCAAACAAACCGGAGCAATATATAAAATTTTTTGGAAAAGTGGAGGAAGGCTAAAATGGCGGTAGCAAAAGAAATTAAGGAAACAATAGCGGTAACAATCGACGAGGTATTTAAGAAAATGAATAGTATTTCGTGGTTGGAGCGTCAAAAAGCTATGAAAGACGAGGCATTTAAGAACACCGAGAAAATTCTTTATTGTTTCAACATTTTAAAAGAACACGTTGCAGACGAAGAAGGATATTTAGCAATGATCCAAAAATCAACATCGGGTAGTATTGTGAGGTATCAGAAAAACAAGGTTGACAAGCCGGACGAAGATCAGCTATTAGAGGACAGAATAGCATCATATAACCGCAGTAAAAACGACGTAGAGCGCATAGAAAAGGCTTTAAAAAAGATTGAAGGCAAAAAGGGTTATGAAGTAATTGAAATGCGCTATTTACAGCGAAAGAAAACGGTAGAAAATGGCAAACAGGTAGAGGAGGTTTATACATTCGAGGAAATAGCGGATATTTTAGGCGGGCAGCAGGGCTATAATGAGAACTTAAACGAAAAGACCGTAAGGAATTATAAAAACGCACTTGTGCGCGACATGGCTATATTTCTTTTCGGATCCGATGCAGTATAAGCGGCGGGCGGCAGCAGGCGAAATAAAGCACTTGACAACACGCCCGATTTAACGCCCTTCACAAGTCCGTTTAACTATGTTAAGATATTTACAATTCAAAAACCAACGATTTAAAAGCGGCATTTTCTAAACAGAAAACAGCCGCTTTATTTTTATGCCCGGAGGTGCGAAAGAATGGCATTGTTAAAGTATTGCAATAGAAACGGCTGCAATAAGTTAGTACCGCAGGGCGTGCGGTATTGCAAAGCGCATACCGTGAATAAGACGGCAGAGAACCGGGAACGCCACAAGGAATATGATGCACATTGCAGAAACCAAACGGCGAAGGCTTTTTATAATAGCAGCGAATGGAAGGCAACGCGCGCTAGAGTGTTGGCGAGAGATACCGGCATAGATATATATTTATATATCACAGAAGGCAGGGTTGTACCGGCTGATACAGTGCATCATATTGTTGAGTTAATGGAGGACTATTCAAAGCGTTGTGACTTAGACAACCTTATAAGTATATCAGAGGCAACGCACAGCATGATAAGCAAGGCATACAAAGACGAGATAAAGAAGGCACAGATGCAACAGACGTTAAGGGAGTGCATAAGCGAGTATAAAAAGAGACTTGCGGGGTAGGGGGTGCGAAAAAGTTTCGAGCCGTTCCTGCCAAGACCGCAGCCCCCCTAAATTCACGCAAAAACTCCCTAAATGAGATTTTTTAGAAAGGAGGTTGCAGGACAATGGCAAGACCGAGAGAACCAGTTGACCTAATAGCGGCAAAAGGGCGAAAACACTTGACGATTGCGGAATATGTAGAGAGAAAAAACGCAGAGATCGCAGCCCCCGCAGATAAGGTAAAACCACCCGATTTTTTATTAAAAAAAGAGAAGGAAAAGTTCGACGAATTAGCAAAACAGTTAGTTGATTTAAAAATTATGACTAACTTAGATTGTGACGTATTGGCACGATACATTAAAGCAGAAAGCGAATATATCAAAGTTACAAAGCAGTTACAGAAAATTAAATTTACGCCGGATAAAAAAAGCATGATACCGGCAGATGTGCAGCTTTCGGAACAATACACACAATATAACTATCTTTCTAAAATACAAAATAGGCTTATGAAAGCCTGCAACGAAAACGCGAAAGAGTTAGGTTTAACGATTTCGAGCAGGTGCAAATTAGTGATACCGAAAGAAAAAGAAGAAAAACCTGCAAATAAGTTTATGAAACACGCACAGTAATATGAGTAGGATTTTAAAAACAAACGATCGAATATCACGATTTGCAGAAAAAAACCTAAAAAACAAGAAAGAGTTCGGAGAAGATGCGCGGCTTGCGTTCAAACGTCATTTAAACGATCTGAAAAGATCAGAAAAGAACGATCCGGATTTTCCATATATTTTTGATCCGGAAAAGGCAGAGGACATAATAGAACTTGCAAACAAGCTAACCATAGCAGAGGGCGAGGGCGATCAGACGTTTACCTGCGCCGGGTTCCAAGAGTTTATTTTAGGTTCCCTTTTCGGTTGGGTTCATAAAGAAACCGGGAAACGCCGTTTTACTGATAGTTATGTGCAAGTGGCGAGGCAGCAGGGTAAAAGTGTTTTAAATGCAATATTGGGTATTAAGTGTAGTAATTTTGACAACTACAATTACGCACAAATCTATTGCACAGCGACAAAGCAAGATCAAGCAAGGATTGTATTAAATGAAATATCAAAATTCATAAATGCAGATGCAGACCTGCTAGAATTGTTTGAAATAAAGGATTATAAAAGCGAGATTACCGCGAAAATAACCAATGCTACTATACGCGCATTGGGGCGTGATACAAAATCAATAGACGGTTTCCGACCGTATTTAGGCATTGTAGACGAGTACCACGCGCACAAAGATAACCAAATGTACAAGCTGTTAAAAGGCGGTACACGAAAGCTAAAACAATCGTTAATATCAGTCATAACAACGGCAGGTTTTAATTTAAACGCCCCATGTTATGAATTATACAAATATTGCCGGAGGGTTTTACGAGGAATTGACGTAAACGACCGGCAATTTATTTATATCGCCCAAATGGACGTAAACGACGACATTTGGAACCCGAAAAATTGGATCAAATGTTGCCCATTGACAGGAAATGATCCCGAATTGCTTTCACAGATGCAGGAAGATGCAAAGAAAGCTAAATCAATGGGCGGCGAGGAAATGAGGGATTTTTTGACAAAATCCCTAAATATATGGGTTACAAATGCAGAAACCGCTTTTATAGACCTTGCGGAATGGGAAAAATGTGGCAGCA